>JACCDR011483659.1_pt1 | contig 24542 bp, 33 predicted proteins | sample 7446431 | NCBI WGS metagenome assembly JACCDR01 (sample SAMN15323443, study PRJNA562643) | freshwater metagenome | isolation source: river surface water | place: USA:Blue River Watershed | collected 2017-08-17 | reverse complement strand
TCTTCGCCGGGCGCTTGAAGTTATCGCGGTCGGCGATTCTGCTGACCCTGTGCGTGATGCAGGAGATGAGCTTGTCGCGCTGGGCTACTGGCGGGCAGAAGCTGTCGCCGCAGATCGTGCCGCGCACCCCCAGCAGCCAGCGCAGCCCGCATCACGCGACGAAGCATCAACATGGTGGGCGCTTGTGATGGGCGCAGCCGCCAGCATTGAAGATGCCGCGAACTGCCTGCGCGACCCCGACGCCAAGCGACAAGCTGACGGCGCAGCAAAGCACTACCGCGACGCCGCGCAAGCCCTATGGACGCAGGCAACCTCTGCCCCCGCGCCGGCCCAGCAGCCAGCGCAGCCGCTGACCTGGCAGCCGATTGAGACGGCGCCGAAAGATGGACGCAAGGTTGTGCTGGCCTACGTCAACCGCAACAGTAAGCCGCGCTCCGTCATGGCGCGGTGGCTGACCGATGAACAGGCGGCCGAGACGGACGGCGGCGGTGTGGGCCTAGAGGGCGGCTGGTATGAGTGCATCGACAACTGGGATGACTACACCGAGGTAGCCATTTACGAAGGCGAGCCGTCGCACTGGATGCGCCTGCCCGCCGCCCCTGCCGGCATCACCGCCACACAGGCGCCCACTACCGACAAGGGGCAGCCGTGAGCAAAACAACCCGAGCCCCGTACTTGCGCCGCATCAGCAGCGACAAGGAATCAAACTCCATGAACCTGCCGGACGGCAAGACGTGCGGAGACTGCGCGCACTGCCGCCGCTGCTGCGCTATCTTCGGCCACATACCCGAGGATCAGGTGTGCGACTTCTATCCGTCGCGCTTCACCCCGACTGTTGCAGCGCCCACCGACACCCCGAAAGCCTGACCATGAGCCGCCGGGCCCCCTTGTGGCAATCCGCCCGCGATGCCAAGCACGCGCCGCACGACCTTTCGGACGTGCCCGACGATGACGACGCGGTGGATTTCACCGGCGTCTGGTCTTGCCCCGGCTGCTGCAAAGCCCGGAGCGAGCCATTCCACTGCACGCCTTGCAACGCCAACGCGGAAGGCCCGGGCTATGACGACTGAGCGACCGGCCCGCGTGCAACTGTCGCGGGCCAGGGGCTGGCGGATGCCGCCGAATACCGTGAAGGTGGACCGCTCGACACGCTGGGGCAACCCGTACAAGTTGCACGGCGACGGATACCCGATGACGGCCGAGGTAGCCGTTGGCATGTTCTCGTCGCTGCTGGCCGGCGGCGAGGGCTGGGTGATGCGCGACCGGCTGACCGACATTTCGGACGTGCGGCAAGAACTGCGCGGCAAGAACCTGGCGTGCTGGTGCAGTCTGTCCGAGCCCTGCCACGCTGACGTGCTGCTGCGCCTAGCGAACGAGGACACCCCATGACCCCACGCCAGCAGCAGGCCCTGGACGCGATCCGCGCCCACTGGAGGGCATACAGCGAGTCTCCGACGCGGGCAGAGCTAGGCCGGGCGCTGGGCATCACTGCGGTGTCGGCTCATCTGCTGGTGCGTGGCCTGCAGCGTGCGGGGCGGGTTGTTGTGGCGCCGCGAGTGCATCGCGGGATTGATGTTGCGTGAGGGCTAGATGACCGACAGACTGACCGCCGCCGAACTTGCCGCCGCTTTGCGCACCAGCGTGAAGACGATACAACGGCACGTTGCCAGCGGCATGCCGTACCAGCCTACCGGCGCACGCGGCCGGACCTACAACCTAGCCGCTTGTGAGCAGTGGCTGAAGGAGAAATTCTCATGCCGGTCAAGCGCCTCGCCTCGGGTGTCTGGAACGTCACTGCCTGCGTCAACGGCCAGCGAGTACACCGCCACTTGCCGGCGGCAACATCTGCGCGTGATGCCAAGCAATTCCACGCCGATCTAGTCGCATCGCTGGGCAAACGTCAACCCACGATCCCGGGCGATCCGCCGCTGACCGCCCTCATGGCCGAGTACGTCAAGCACGCCGAGTGGCTGAAGGGTCCGAAGCCGGCCAAGTACGCGGCGCACCGGATCGGCAGATGGGTTGATGGCCACCCAGCATCGCACGCCCGCCAGGTGGCTGCCGCGTTTGTGGCCGACGCCACGGGGCACTACAAGCCCGGGACCATCAACAAGAGCTTAGGCACGCTCAAGAAGGCCCTGAGCATGGCGCACGAGCGGGGCTTGATCCCGGCGAACTACGGCGAGCATGTCCGCATGCTGCCCGAGGACAACATCCGCACCACGACGCTGACACTGGCGCAAGTGCAGCACCTTGCCGACTGCGCTAGCGAACAGGTGCGGGCTGCTATCTGGATCGCCGTCTACACTGGGTGCAGGCGCGGGGAAATCGTCGCCATCAAGGCCGAACACATCGGCGCAGACAGCATTCAGCTACAAGCTGGGATGACGAAGACCGCCAAGAATCGGGTTATCCCGATCATCCCGCCGCTGCGCCCGTGGCTCGCCTTCCTACCGCTGAAGATCAGCGCCAAGGGCATCGAAAGCGGCTTCCACAACGCCAGGATGGCAGCCGGCATGCGCTGGGCCAACTTCCACGACTTGCGGCGATCTACGGCGACCCTGATGCTAGCCAACAAGGTGCCCATGAACGTGATTTCCAAGCTGCTGGGGCACTCGTCCACACGGGTGACAGAACAGCGGTATGCCCACCTACACATTGATGCGGTGCGGGACGGATTGGAAGCCGCCTTCCCACCGGCCGGAACACGGGCCGCGTAAGGTGTTGTCAGTCAATGACTTGCCGCTGCCATGGTGCGGCACTTGTCCGGGCGCGTCCACCTATGGGCGCGACCCCCAAAAACAGCCATTGGCGGCCTGTTTCCGCCCCATCTCTGCACAAAATTTTCCCAAGGATCACCACATGACTGACCCCGAACCGAACCCGACAACCGACCGCGCACTACTGGAGGCCGCAGCCAAGGCGGCTGGCATCAAGCTACTGCCGGCGCCCGATGGATCGCTGCGCAACTGCACAGGAATGCACCCGGAGCAAAACATCATGGCCGCGCCCTACTGGTCGCCGCTGACCGACGACGGCGATGCGCTGCGGCTGGCTGTGGCGCTGCAGTTATCTCCACTCGTATACCGAAGCCGGCGAATGTCGAGTTGCGTTGTGCCGCTGGATGGCGTGCCAAGCTGCCAAGAGCCCTGGGGCCATGACGGGGACTGCGCCGCCACCCGCCGGGCCATCGTCCGCGCTGCCGCTGCTGTCGGCGCTGGCAAGGCGCCGTTCCCGACTGCTGAAGAAATCCGGGAGAACTGGACAGGAGCCGCCCATGACTGACCCCGCCACCCTACCCGCAGACCTGGAGCGCATGGCCCGCGAGGCTGGAATGGGCCATGCAGGCGCCTGGTGGAAAAGCCAGGGCGCAGATATGGACGTTCACGCGAGCCAACTGGCCCGCTTTGCCGAGCTTGTGCGGGCGGATGCCCTGGAGCGGGCGGCGAAGGTGTGCGCCGCCGTTTACGCCGAACGCTCGCGCACTTTCTGCGGGTTCAATGCTGACGAGGCCGAAGCCCTTGAGCAAGCCGCAGCCGCTATCCGCGCCTTGAAGGACAAGCCATGACCGACAGATTCCACACCCTGACCGTCACACTTGAGCGCGACATTCGGGACGACGACGCCATGGCGCTCATTGCAGCTATCGGGCAACTGCGGGGGGTGCTTCAGGTTGACGGGGTTGTGGCTGACCTAGATTCGCACATGGCCGAAGTGCGCGCCCGACATGAACTTGGGCAGAAACTGCTGGCGGTTGTGTACCCACCAAACAAGGACAAGCCATGACCGACCCAGAAGCCTTCGACGCCGCCGTAGCAGAGCGCGCAGCCCTGCACCTGGCCGGATCGCGCCTTGCCTCCCGTGTGCGTGGCCTGGTGCAGTCAGGTGCCACCGATGCGCAGATTGGGGCAGCAGTGCGGGCGCTGGTGGCGGGAGAGCCTGCGGGCGTTGATGAGGTTCAGGCAGCGCGGGCGGATGAGCGGCAGCGGTGCGTGAACGTGTGCTTGAACGAAGCCACGATGATGGAGCTTCGAGTCAACACGCTCGGCGAAGTTGCCGCAGGCTACCGCGCAAACGAAGCGCAGTTTTGCGCCGACGCCATCCGCGCCCTGCCGCCTGCCCCTTGACCACTGATCGAAGAAAGTAAAACGCCCCGGGTACCAGCCGAGGCGTTTTTGGCGTGACATTGGGGCTTAACGCCACCCGCACCACACCAGTTCTGAGATGACCGCACGTAGTCTAGGGCAAACCCGCAACACCCGCGCCGCGCTTTGCTGTATCACGCGTGCGCGTCATGATGGGGCTACTTCGGGGGCTTGGCCCTCCGCAGCACGGAACGCGCCCACTCTTGCCCGTGCGCCTTGATTCGAGCCAGCACATCCGCAGGCAGAAACAAGGTCACGCGGTGCAGCTTTTCATCGGGCGGCAGTACGGGGCGGCCGGTCTTCTTTGGTTCGCTCATGGCTCATTGTAGTGCCACCAAAAACCATTGCGCATGACTAGTTTTGGTGGCACAATAAGTCATGACTACAGAACTTCAATCGCGGACAAAACCGCAGGCTCACCCTGACAAGTTGGCGACGGCAATACAGCTAGCAAAACTTGGGTTCACCGCGTTTAGTGATCTTGTTGGCGTGTACGTCATGGTCAACAAAGAGACTGGCCGCGTGTATGTTGGGCAGACAGTCCACATGCGCCGCCGCGTCGGCGTGCACATGACGTACATGTCAAGCGGGCGGCACACCGCCCCAGTGCGCGAAGACTATGCGAAGCATGGCGCCGCGTCGTTTGGCTTTGCCATTGTTCATGCCTGCGAGGTCGATGAGCTTGAGGAACTTGAGCGCGAGTACATCTCCTTTGCGCTAGCAGGCACGGACTGCTACAACAGGGTTGTATACCCCATCAACGGCGGTAGGCGGTCAAGAAAACTGCTTACCGAAGATCAGCGCCTGTCTTTGCAGCCAGTTCGTGTTGTCGCGTGGATTCACAAAGACGATGCGCCAGAGTTCAAGGCCAAAGCTAAGGCGCTTGCCGAAAAGCTAGCCAAAGAACGCGCCAAGACCAACGCAGCCAGAGAACCAGCAAAAGCCGAGAAGCGGCGGAAGGGGAAGTGATGAGCGAGTGGATGCCGATTGAGACTGCGCCGCAGCATGACCGCAGAATGTTTGTCGTCATCGCGGCCAATGTCCAGCCAACACCGACCAGCTTTGCGGGTTACACAAGTGATCCGTGGTGCGTTTGGCGCAACGATGCGGGCGAGTTTTCGCGCTGGCCCCATTCGTTTCCGCCTACGCACTGGATGCCGCTGCCCGCACCACCCGAGGGGAAGTGATGAGCGACAAACTACGCATCAACCACGCAGACACAGGCCAAGGCTTGCGATGGTTCATCAGGCGCGGCGCAACCACTTGGTTTAACCGTGGCTTCAAGACAAAAGCCAGCGCCGATGAATGGATAAAGAGCCACGGGCAGGACTTGGATTGGCGCGCTGGGTTCATGTTTGCCTTGCGTGGCGATCCACGCAACGTGCTTATCGTTGACAAGAACGGCCGAAGCCCGAAGGTATAGGAAATGACCACAGACGACATTGCAACGCTACGGGCCGCGCTGGCTGCGTGTCCCGCGCAGGAATCCGAATGGCTAGTTGAGCAATCAACCGCTTACGAACTGACGCAGCAAGGCCGGAGCATGGTCAACCGCTGGTCCGCTAGCGTGCAAAGTGCCGAGCAGTTGCATGAACTCAGCCGGCCGCAGAAATTCGCGCTCGCCCGCTACATCGCCGCCGCCAGCCCTGACCGCATCGCCCGCCTGCTGGATGCGCTGGAGTCGGCGCAGAAAGACGCGGCACGGTATCGGGCCCTCCGCGCTCAGTTTGAGCCACGCGGGCGCTACAGCGTGAACCTGCCGGCGATCCATGCCGACATGATGTGCCGGATGACCTTCAACTGCCCGGCCGCTCTTGATGCTGCGGTTGACGCCGCCATGCAAGGGGCCGCCAATGAGTGAGCAAGAAAAGCCGTGCGGCTGCATCGCGTGCATGAAGGAGCGAGGCGACGGCCAAACATACGGGCGGGTTTTTTGGCCTCAGCACATGCTGCAGATGACGGTCTGCCCGACATGCGGAAACAAGCGATGCCCGCACGCCAATGACCATCGCCACGCATGCACCAACAGCAACGAGCCAGGGCAGCCCGGCAGCGCCTACTAGAACCGCGCCCAGCCCCGCCAAACGCGCCCACAGTCGCGGCAGACCATCATCCCCTGCCCTAGCTGCAGTCTGTGCGCCATGCAGCCTAGAACGGCGCAGCGCAGCAGGCGCATCCATCGCAAGGCAAGGCGCACGCTACCGCCAATCCACCGCCTGCCACGGTGCCAGCACGGCAGATAGCGGCGCATCATCCAGCAGCACAGGCACCAGCGCCCGGCCGCATTGCGTGGCTGTTGCTAGTTCGTCGGCAACGTGCAGCGAGGCAGCAGCCCGCGCCGACCACAGCACCAGCACCCTATCGGCGCGGCAGATGCGGGCGGCGATCTCTGGATGCCACAGCAGGCCCGGCATCAAGTCACGGTCGCGCCAGGTGGGGCCGGACACTCTCAGCAGCCGCTCGGCCCGCACGGCCTGGGCTTCGTCGGCCCGGCTGTAGACGATGACCGTCTGCGCGGCCAGCGGGCCCGCCAGCAGGGCCAGTAGCGCGGCGGCCAGGGCGCGGGTCATGCCTCGTTGCTGCTGGCGGCGCCTTCGGCCCTGACAACCGGCAGCCCGGCGGTGGCCGGCATCCGCTGCCCGGGCGGCCAGCGGTAGGCCAGCACCCGGGCGCGGTCAAAGGGGGCGATGCTGACCCGGTTGCCCTGGTTGCCGCCCAGCACCATCAGGCGGCCCGCAGTGTCCAGCCCGGTCAGCAGGCCAACATGCCCGCCGCCCTGCCGAGCGAAGACGACGACGCAGCCCAGCGCGGGCGCGGCCAGCGGCTGGCCCCAATCGGCCCAGGACCTGGCTCTGTACCAAGCCTTCGGCGGCGTGAACCCGGCGGTCAGCATCCAAGCGGCGACCGCCGTGCCACACCAGGGCGTTTCGTCGTCGCGCCACCAGGCGCCGAGCCGCTGCAGCCAGGCGGCGATGCGCGGCGCGGTGGGGGCGCCTGGCAGTTCGCGCAGGCCCAGGTCAGCCCGGGCGCTGGCCAGCCAGTGCGGGCCGGTCAATCGCGCCCCCGGTCCAATGGATCGAGCGGCTTGTCTCGCCGGCCGATCAGTGGCGCCGACACCATCAGGTCAGTGCGGTATACCTCGCGCCGCCGGCCGCCCTGGCTCGGTAGGTGATCCCATGTCAGCCACAGCAGGGTAATAGAGCCAGCGATGGCTAGCAGGTGCACAGGGCCCGCGTCAGCCGCTGCCGCGTGGTACAGCACCCATGCCGAAGTGATCCCGCCGCCGGCATGCAGCAGCATGAGCCATGGCGTGCGCCACCAACTCAACTCATCGACGCGGCACACATAGGCGCCCATGACGGCAACAGCCACGCCGGCCAGAAGGTACTCGATCATGATGCGTCTTTCGGATCTACGCCCAGCCGCAGCCGAACCAACACAGGGGCAAGCCGCACCAGCGCAGCAACTGCAGGGTGAAACATCAGGCCGAACAGCGCCGCAGCGGCTTCGGCTGCGCGGCTTGCTTCAATCCAATCGCCGCCGGGGCCGCCCCAAGCCGCCCACACGGTGCCCGCCTTGGCCGCCAATAGCACGCTGAGCGGAAAGCCCACCATCGCTCGCCACCAGCCCGTGCGAGGCCCAAGGCCCGCGCCAAAGAACGCGCCTGCGCTAGCCCAAAAGACCGCCTCCCAAGTCACGCCGATGGCCGCCAGGAAAGCCGCCAGCAAACCGGCCACCCACGGCCACCATTGCGCGCCAGCGGCAGCACCCGCCGCGCTTGTCGGCTCAGCCATGATGCCGCCCCCCTTCAATGATCGTTGCCGCCAGCGTCACAGCCAGGCTCGGGTATGTCCACGGCAGGCCGCTGCCGCTATCGCACATCGCCCCGAAGGCATCGGCAAGGCCAGCGTAAAGCAGGCCGCAAGCCGATGTAGAGCCCTCCCAGGCCACGATACAAGCACAGGTCGGCCCGCTGACCCGAAAGCCCAGCCACAGGGCCAAAGCGTACAGGCAGCCCAACAAGCCCCGGGCGATGTACTGCGCCAGCGGTGGATCGGCAAAGGCTCTCGGCAGGCAGTAGACCGCCGCCACCAGCACCGGCAGCAGCACGGGCAGGCGCGCAGCCCCCGGCCGGCTTAGCGTTGCTTCGGACGCCATGGCCCCGCCCCGCCGCTGCCAAGCGTTTCGGCCGGCTGCCGCAGCAGTTCGGCCGCCTCGCTAGTGGGCGGTGCCAGCGAATACGCTAGGCGCAGGGCTGCGCGGGCAATCATGGCGCGGATCGTGGTCATGTGCGGTAAGCCTTAATTGGTTGTTAGGTTAGCGACGTGCTGTAAGTGCCAGAGCCTGCAACGCGGCAGGAACCAGCGGCCCCGGTAACTTCAACCCGCTTCACATTTGCCGCGCCGGGAATGATAACCAGCCCCTCGCCGATGTTTCCCGATCCGGTGGAGCTATCGAGCCAGCCGTATTTACAAAATGCGCCTTGAGTCAGGGTGCAGCCGGTAACCAGCGTGCTCTTGGGCTTCCCGGTCGCGCCGCCATTGTCGGAAATCAGAATGCACGCCGTCGAGCTAGCCGTCCATGCGCTGTTGTAATTCCCGGTCGAAATCGATACGCCGCTAATCGCGTTGCCCTGAATGTCAGTTGCGCCGGCAGCAGAGGTGCCCGAGACAATCACGCCAGCCAAGCCGAAATTGATGATGCTGCCGCCCGAGACTGAATTGCTGCTGGCGCCGTGGATCAGCTTGATCCCGAAAATGTAGACGTTGCTGATTGCGTTCCCGGTAATGGTGCAACCCTTGCCGAAATGGTCGATACCCTCGCCAACATCGGTAATGGTGTTCCCGCAAACCGCGATGTTATAGGCGTCTTTGTTAGCAATGTTGATGCCGTCAGTTTGGTAGCCGTGCGCAGCGAGGAAGGTAGACCCGACAGTCAGCGAGCGAATCGTGTTGTTCGTTACCTTCGTGCCGACAGACGCGGAAACGACAACATCATTGTCAATCTCGATCCCGGTAATCTGCGGAGGCGCAGCAGGCGAGCCGCCCCAATTCGTGTTATCCGTGAACTCGTGAATGTGATTGTTTGTGATGTTGCCGCCGATCAGCGAAGCCGCACGAATCCCGCAGCCCAGCGGGAAGCCTGAAATGTCGCAGTCCCGAATCAGCAGGTTATCCACGTTGCGGGCCACGATGGCATCAACCAGCCGCCCGCCCGCCACTTCGGAGCGAATGCGAATACCCACGATGAACGGGGAATCGGCCGGGGTGTGCGGCGAAATCGTCAGGCCGGAAACGTCGATGACTGAACTAGTCGCGGTGTATTTCGCCGTAAGGGACGTATTGCTGAACACCGCAGCAGGCGCGTAAATCTCCGCGCTGCCGTCGCTGAACAGGCCACAGCGCGACGGAATGGTCAGCCGCGTAGTGAGGGTGTACCGTTTGCCGGGCGTCAGCCAAACGCCGCCGCCACCAGCCGCCAGGGCCGCCGCGACAGCTTGCGGCAACGTGCCATAGTCGTCGGCATAGATAACGCGCCGCAGCCGGGTTTCAATGGTCTGTTCAACCGCGCCAGTACCGGCCGCGACGAACTTCACCATATCCGAGCCCTTGCCCGTGGCAGCGGTCAGAAGCTCAGTCCGCACCGCGTCAGCCTCAAGGCCGAGGTCAACGCCTACGCTGGTCGAGCGGGTGATGACGAGCATCCGCTGGGCATCGCGCACCGTCAGCGAATAGTCGCCCGACACAAAGAAGTTCGACGGCACAGAACCGCGCACAGGAACACCGCCCCGCGTGCGGATGGGCTGCGATGCCGGCTGGGTCAGCGCGGAATCCCAATACACCGTGGCGGGGTTTGTCTCCGGGTTTTGGCCGGATGCGCCGATGTAGATATAGCCGCCTTCCAGCGGGGAGCCGTCCAGGGTGTCGAAAAACTGCGGCAGCGGGGAGTAAATTGCAGACATGTTGGCTCGCTGGAATAGTTTAACGCTGCCCTGATTGGGAGGATTGGCCGGATTGAAGCGCGGTCAATACCCACTGCTCACGACTGCCCGGATCGCGGGGCGCCTTGATTTCGGCCATGAACCGCTGGAAGGCTTGGGAGTTCGCCAGGGTCTTGACTGCTGCGGGGGTATTGCCTGCCGCCGAGGCTTGCACCGCCTTGATGAACTCGGGCGACGTAAGCAGCTTGTCAGCCGCAGTCATGATCGACGGCTTACCGCTCTGCATGGATGTTTGCAGCGCCGTCGCCAAACCTGGGGCGCCAGCGGTCGAGCCAAACGCTTCCGCAGCAATGCCGGAAATGCCGCGCCTGCGAAGCTCATCAAACACCTTGCCGCTGATAGATTCAGCAGCCTCTAGCGCCTTCGGGTTCAGGGCCTTGCCGGTGGCGATGAATTCGCCCTTCGACATGGCGATGCCCTTAGAAACCCGGGCGAGGTCGCTAAGCTGTTGCCGCGCTGCAGGCGGCAGGTTTGCCATGATGGCCGTGTATGCCTGCTTATTGGCTTGCAGGCCATCCCACCACGCGGAGAAGTTGCCCCAATTCAGTTCGCCGCCTCGCGCAGATCGGGTCAGCACGGTGGACAGCCCGGAGGCTGTAACCTGCTGCCGCAGATCAGGGGGGACGAACTTCAGGAACCGAACCAGCCGTTCACTGTCTCCTTTAGCCAGAACCCGAAAAGCGCCAGGCAGACCTTTATCGCCACCACGAGCGATAGAAAAGTCAAGATTCTTGCCAAACAGCGCAGACAGGTCCTTTTGGAGCCCAAGGTATTGGGAGGACAGAGCTTGCGCAGTGTTCCAAGCATCTCCGACACCATTGGCCGCCGCTACCGCTGCCTGATCTTCGCGCAGGGCCGCCAGCAGCGAATCGCGCAGGCGGTCATCAACCCCGGCAAAAGCTGCCTCGGGCTGGCCGTACTTGATGCGGTTGAGGTCTTTTCGGGTCTGATCGAGTAGCGCATAGGTCGGCTGTGTGCCGTCCTCTTTCGGGGAGAGCCGGGCCAGGATGGTCCGCTCGGCCGGGGACAGGTTCGCTTCGCCGCCTAGGTCTGCGGCGCGCTGCTGAATGCGCGCAATGACAGCGTTTGCAGGCGCCGGGGCCCGAGCCGGGATTGCCTGCGCTACAGCCTCATATTCCTTGCTGGCGGCGCCCTTGATTGTCGCCACCCTTTCGAGCATCTCGGTGCGAAGCGCGGAGCTAGTGACCGACAGATCAAGCTCGCCGCCCATCTTTGTGATGATGTCGTCAGCGGCTTTGGAAGCCTCCAGCAGCCCGGCCTTCTGCTGCATGGCCGCCTCGCTGCCCGTCTGCGACTTCACAAGTTGGGCAAGCTGGCGGTAAGCCTGGTTCGTGGTGTAGTGATCCGGCTGCAGATAGTCGGCAATGCCCAGCCGTTGCGCGGCCTCCAGGGTCTGCGGATCGGGCGCGGCTTCAGCGGCAAGCGTGGCGGTTGCCTTCTTTGAACCAAGCCCGCCGAGTGCGGCAGTCCGCGCCGTGGCTGCTAGCTCGTCAGGCGGCAGGGCGGCAGCAGGAGGCGCAGCAGGGGGCGCAAGGGGTTGCGCTTGGGGTTGCGCTTGGGGCGTTGCGGCAGCAGGCCGCCGGCCAATCGCAGCGCGAGCCATCGGCGCGGCAGCCCGGACGGCAGACACCACCGCAGGCACCGCAGCACCGAGCGCGCCGGCCGCTGCAACGTCGCCCGGGTTGAATTGGCCGCCTGTGGCTGCCTGCGTGCCTTCGATGACCGCCTGGGTGGCAGCACCAGCACCAGCGGCACCAAGCACCGTGCGGGCGCTACCGGCAGGCGTGAAAGCCGCCAGGGCACCGATGGCCCGGGGAATGTCGCTCACGCTGAATCCGGGCTTGATGGCGTACTCTTTGCCGTCAAGCTGCGACTTGATGATGTAGTTCCCCCGTTCATCCTGCCGCACTTGGGCGCCGGGGAAATTGGCCTTGATGATTGATGCCGTTTCAGCCGGCCCAGCCAACATCGTCCCGAGCCCGGTCTTTGCGCTGGCAAGCGACAGGCTATTGAGTTCAGGCATGCCCGCCCAATCCGGCAGGGCGTCGGTTTCGGCGGTGCGGCGCAGGCTGCCCGTCACAACGTCAGCGGCGCGAGCCATGAGGCCCGGCTCATCCAGTGCCGCAGTACCGCGCCCGGCTCGAATCTTGGCGACCCGATCCTTTAGCTCTTGAGCGTCAGGCGCAACATCGTCGGGGATGTTGTCAATCGTGATGCCGTCGCGGGTGGTGATGCTGTATGGCATACCGGACTCAGTAATTCACGCGGATCGGAGCCGATGCCGCTGCTGGCGCTGCCGCAGGCTTAGGCGCCCCAGGCTTAGGCGCAGCCGGTGGCGACTTGATGCGATCCGCAATCTGAGCCGCCACTTCTTCAAACCTCATGCCGGGCTTTACCTGCACGCCGGAGATGACAGCCGGCGCCTTTGCGGGAGCTAGGCCGCCGTTTGCGCTTACCCAATCGGCCCGGGCGGATGACACCGAAGATTCAATCTTCGACAGCTTTGACATGCCCCGCAGAAACTGCGCGATTTCCTGGCTGTTGGCGGTTTCCTTAGGGAAGCCGGCCATTGCCAATTCAATGTCACGATCAGTTGCCGGCCCGGGCGGGAGCGACTTCATGGCCAGGTTGTTTCGCACGCGGATGTATTCCTGCCGAAGCGCGCTCATCTGGTTTTGCATGCCGAGGCTGTTCTTGAAGAACTCGCCCATGCGGCTAATCTGCCCCCAGCCGCCGCCCGCGCTTTCAAACTGTGACGCGAGCGATTCCAGATTGCCCGCCACTTGATTGGCCGTAGCGGCAGAGACAACCGCCTCATCGACAATCTTGCGCTGCGCCGCGTCAAGTTTCGTCGTGCCCAGGGAGCCGAGTTTTTCGGCGGTTTCCATTGCGGCTTTATCTAGGTCAATCTTGAGCCTAGTTCCACGGTCGGAAATCTGGCTATTGATGTTGGAGATTTCAGCCCGCGAGCGAGTGACGGACAGCCGCGCCAGTTCGTCGGCAAACCTCGCTTTGACGGCTTCCTGTTGCGCCTTAGCGGCTGCTTCCTCGGCTTTGGCTCGCTCGGCCAGCGGGGCATTGCGCGCCACTTCTTCGGCGGTCGTGGCGTTGGCGGTTGCCGTCCGTGCGCCAGCCTTGAGCGTTTCCAGCTTTGCCGGCGCTTCAGCCTCGGCGCGCTGCTGTTCACCCAACTTGCCAAGCCCCTCGATCAGCTTGTCGCCACCCGGCAGGCCAGCCGCCCGCAGCGCGATACCGTCAGCCGCTACCTTCGGGTCAATCTTGATGGCCTCGGCAACAGCCCGGCGAGCCTTCGCGCCCTCGGGGTCGGTCTTTTCCATCTGACCGGCCAGCCGCTCAAGGTAGGACACCGCGATTTCAGGCCGCCCCTGACGCACAGCGGCAAGCACTTGCCCCGACTCGGATAGCGCGGTTTGCACCTGTTCGGTAGACAGAGAATCCGCCGCCCGTTTGAATGCCTCGCTCTGTTCGGGCATCAAAACCATAATCCGCCGATAGTCGGCCAGGGTCGGCGCGGGGTTGTTGTAGAGGGCCGACAGAGCCTGTTGCCGCTGCTGGTCGGCCACCATCTTCTGCTGGGCCGCCTGCATTGCCAGGGCGCGCTGCTGCTGCTGCTGCGCCATCGCCTGTTCATTGGCCCGAGCCTCAAGCCCGCCCTGAATGCCGGCGGTAAACGCCATGCCGGGGTCAACCCCGCCGATTGAGTAGTTATACGGCGCGACCATCAAAAGCCCCCGAGAGTGAAGCCGCCGAACGGGGTATTGCCACCCACCACCGGCTGTGCCTGCTGCTGAGTGCGGCCCAGGTACTGCCCGAAGGCGTTTGTCAGCCCGCCCAGCCCTTGATTGATCGCGCCGCCCCGAGCGAGTGCAGCGCCAGCGTTTGCCGCGCCAGCCTGGCCCAGCAGGTTCGCCACGTTCGATCCGGTCTGCATGCCTGCGTTACCCACGCCAGCCGCTGCGTTTGCGCCGATGCTGGTTAGGCCACCGAGCCGGGAATATTGGTCGTTGATGAGTTGCGACAGCATGGCCGGGCCAAACTGCCCCAGCGCGCCCTGAACATTCCCGCCGCGAAGCCCGCCAGTTGCGGAGGCGTTTGCCAGAATGCGGTTTTCACCCTGCTGCAGAAGCGCCTGATATTCCGGGCCGCTGCGGAGGGCTTCGATTGCCTGCGCCTGGGCACCAGCACCGCCGAGCCCTACTAGGTTCTGTTGCGCCTGCAATGCCCCGACGCCGGCCCCGACATACGGTGACAGGACTTTCTGCAGCGCCTCAAATTGCTGCTGTTGCGCAGCGATCCCGGCCTGTGCCGCTGCGGTCTGTGCGCCGGCTGCCTTGTTCGCGGCATTGCTGGAAACCAGCGCGCCGACAAGCGACCCGCCCGCCTGAAGCGCGCCGGTCCAGAATCCACTATTCGACATAGCCCCTCCAGTGGGCAGCAGGCCACCCAGGGCCGAGCCAAGACCGCCAGCGACACCAGCGCCGCCGCCAAACGCCCCAGCAGCCGCAGAGCCGAAAGCAGAAGCGCCCGGAAGGGATGCGCCGGCCACGCCAGCAGGCGTCAGCGCAGAGCCAGCAGCGACATTGGCGGCAAGCTCGGAGGCGGGCACAGAGATACCGCCCGCAGACCCGGCAGCACCAGCGCCACCCAGCAGTCCACCGAGCGGGCCCAGGCCCAGCAAACCAGCGCCGCCGAAGCCGGCAGAAGCGAGCGCGCCGAACTCCAGCAAGTCCTGCCCAAAGCTTGTGTCCGTCTGCGCAAACTGCCCGTATAGATTCCCGGTCGGGTCATAGGCAGACAGCGTGCCGGTGTTTCCGGTGCCGGTGTTCTGCCAATCGAAGGTGAAGCCATTGGCAGCCTGCATGGCCTGGGCGTTTGGGTTGTCCCAATACACCGCATTGCCTGCAGCGTCATTGCCACCGGGCGCAGTGCGCCACGCATCACCAGCCAGCCCCAGGCGCGAGAAAAGAGGGCTGTAGGCATCTCGCCCGACAACCCCCATCTGCTGCAGTTCTGCTAGCGTCATCCGCGCCATAACGTCACACCTCGCCTATTCGGCGGAAACGTGACCTGCTGGCGGGTCGGTATCGCAGCGCCCGGCCTGGTGCCGGTGTGGGGATTCTAGCCGGGCTTAGGCGTAAATCGTGCCGCCCATTTCATGCACGGTGATTGAGTTGGCCGCACTCGCAAGCCCGCGCACGGTGTCGCCCGCCTTGAGTGTGGGCAAATCCACTTCAAGCGAAGTATTTGCCGCAATGCTCACGGCATTGAGGAAACAGTTTGCCGCGCCCGTGCTGGTGCCGGAAGCCGCAGCGTAGAGGGTGGCAGTAACCGCCCCTGCGGTGGTATTCGTCAGCCGCAGCCGGCCATTCTTCAGAACAGAAGTGGCGGGCGTCGTATCCATGGAATAGAACACCGCCGCCGATGCCGGGAGTTCAAACGGAACCCACAGTTGTTTGATAGTCAGCGATGCCATTTCAAACTCCAATCGTGAGAACGCGCACTTCTTCGACAGCCTGCGCGATATTGTGAACGGCCGATTTTAGCTGGCGCACCGTCTGAAGCTCGGCACGGATTGCAGCGAGTTCGCCCGCCATGTTCTGCAGCGCCGTCGCTTGTGTGCGGCACACCGCCAGGAGAATAGCCGCGCTGTCTGCTGCATCCTGCGCAGCCCTGGCAGCAGACCGGGCACCGACTGCGATTGCCTGCGCGTCTGAGGCGGAAACCTCGAAACTCTCAATGGCATCGGGCAGCGTTTCGGTAACGTCCGAGGTCAAATCCTCAAAGGCGCGGATTGCCTCAATGTCCTGCCCGAAGATGCGGGCTAGCCGGTCGCGGGTCAATCGTTTTGAGCGAGTTGGGATATTGGTCGCCACGGCTATGCCTTCGTGCCGAGCATTTCGATTCGTGCCTCAAGGCGAGCCATTGACAAATGCGCCGCGCTAGTGCCCCGGAATTTCTGCATGCGGTAGTGACGGATTCTGCCCTGCATGCGCCAGATTAACCGCTTGGTGCGGTCGCCAATCTTCCCGGCGAGTTTTGGGCGTTCAACGCTCCATGTCATGCCGTCAAAACTGTGCGAAGTCCACACGGTAGGGTCAGCGCCCAATGCAACCCGGCCCGGCAGGCAGACTAGCTCAAGCTCATGGATGATGCCGTCGTTGCCGTCTAGGTAGGCCATGGCCGTCCCAAACTGCCAGCCAACATCGGAACCGTAGTGCGATGAGATGGAATCGCTCAGGTAGCCCATCGCCCCGGAGGTCGGGTCTGCGACATTCCACCTGTCATAGCACCACACAAGATCGACAGCCTTGTAAACGCTGGGCGCATCAATCCCACTGTGCAGCGTGAACCAAATAGGTGCGCCGAGTTCGCCAGAGGCTGCGGCATCGTAGACGAGGCACCGATTCGGCAGATGAATCAGCAGATGCTGGTGGGCCTTGTCGTTGCGGGCCTCGACAAACACCTGAGACAGTTCAGTTTCGGAGTAGACCGACAAAACGGTGTCAATCTCCCGCGTGCTGATCTTCAGCGCATCGCCTGCGGTCATCAGGTAGACGCCGGGCGCCTCATTCCTGCCCGAGCCGACAAATGCGAACGTGCCGCCGAACTCGCACACCGCATGCGTCCCGATGGCCCCGCGCTTCACCTGGGCGCCGTCAACCCGCTGGAATGGGTACAGATCGCCGCCGATGTTCTGCTGTACTTCAATCGTGTAGCGCCCGAAGATATAGGCTTCGTTCTTCAGTTCGCGCACCGAAACGATGCCGTCAGGGTCAGATTCTGCGCTGCCGTACTTCAGCGGGTTAACGGCGGTTGGGTCCGTCAGTTCGGTGACGATCACGGTAACGCCGTCCGTGACCATGTAGTAACCGCTGATCCAGACCACATCGATGACCGGCAGCAGGTCGGGGTCCGTCACTTCGACCAGCGCCGAGCCGGTCCAGTAGAACAGCCGCTCATCCGCAGCGATGCACAGCCGGTCAGGGCCGTAGTCCATCGCACACCGCCCGGTGCCGGGAATCGTGGCTAGCGTGGTCGCCGTGCCATCCTCGGCCACGCTCACAAGCGCATTGCCCATGATCCGATGCAGCACGCCATTCCACGAGATAGCACCCCGCGCAGCACCCGGGCCAGTGCCACGCGCCACGATGCCGTCAGCCGGCCGCAGATACCCGCTACTGATGCCCTGCGATTTGGGCACAGGAATCAGGTTCTGCGGGTACGCGCTGCGGAAGTCGCCCGCCGCGTCCGTGTAGATGCCGGCAATGATCGGGATTTGTGCCATGCCTGCGGGTCAGGGCTTGCGGCAGATCACAGCCGCGTCATCGTCTGCGATGTAGCTAGCCACGCCGACAGGGCCATACATCGAAGCCACTACAGCCCGCTTGCCGTCAGCGGTGCAGGCCAGCCGGTTAGCGAAAGCCTGGGGCAGCGAGCTACACGCACTAAGGGCGGCAGCGCAGGCCAGAGCGGCAAGGGTGCGGATAGCTGGCATTGATGATGTACCGGCAGGGGCGCGACTTCAGCGCCGGGCTTTGAGGTAAGGTGCGGGCACCATGGAAGACGACGACACGCTAATTGAGTGGTTCAAGAGCACTTTCCAGGGCTGGCACTTCTGGCCCGCGTTCGTGTTCGTGCTCCCCTTCGTGGTGATGGCGCGCACGCTGCAGACCCTAGAGGAAAACATGCTTGCGCTCTTTCGTCGCCTGTTTCGGTAGCCGCTTAAGCCGGGCCCAGCTTGCGCACAGCGAACCGGCTAAAGGCCAGAGTCCCGGTCGTGGACGCGTCAAAGTTGCATTGCACGGTCGGCGTGAAGGCCGTGTAACTGGCGCCAGCCGGTACCGTGAAAATCTCGCTCTGCATCACCATCGTGTAGGTGCCAGCCGGCAGCCCATGCGCTGCTGAAAAGCTGTTGATGGCGCGGATTCGGCCCGCCGTGCCGCCGGTCGGCGTGGCGCGAATGTCCAGGCCAAGGCGCACGCGGTCGCTCAGGGAAACGTCAACCTGCCCCAGCAACTGAATCCGATCCCCTGGCGCGATAGAAGCATGGATGCTCGGGCCGGCCAGCGTCAGAGATTGGCCGCTCGCTGCCGTGATCGTCAGGATTTGGGACGCGCCAACGGCCGGGGTGGGAGTGCCCTTGCTGCCCGTCACCGCCAGACCCGTGGCCGTCAGCGTCCAGCCGGTAGCGGTGTCGCCCAATGCCCCGCCCGCCTCGTTTCCGCCTACGCCAGCGAAGAAGCCGTCAAAGATGTTGTTGCTGCCGCTGAAGACAGAGTTCAGGTCGCTCGTGGTCACGGGCAGCGCAATGTCCTTGGCCGCGCCGAGCTTGTAGATCATCGGCTCAAGCACAGCCGCCGCCGCTTGGTAGGCGATGGCAAGGAAATGCACGTTGTCGGGGTCGATGTACGCAGTGTTTGCCCGGCCCGTGGTGGGGGCAACCCACAGCGCCCACAGGTCGAACAGTTGCACCCTCAGCCGGGCAGCCAGCGCACGGCGCGACACGTTCAGCGCCATGACGGCGTTTACTTGCGCGTCGGTTGACGTTGCGCCCAGCGGTGGCACGGTGAAGATGATGACCGACGCGCCGAGGGCTAGGGCCTTACGCACCATTTCCTCATCCGCTGCCGCGCTGGTAGCCAGCGGCACGGCGTTCAGGGCGTCGTTCGTGCCACCACCGTGCAGGTAGACCGCAGGCAGGTTCGGCGCGACAAATTGGTCGAAGTCCGCCGCTTGCTCGGAGAGTTCGCGGCTTCCACGGCTGGCAACCGTGATTGGGCTGTAGTCGCGCTGGGCGAAGCTCTCAAGCCACGAAACAAAGCCAATAGGCGTGCGGCTGGGCAGCAGGTAAGCGAGCGGGTAGTCACCAACAACAGCGGTAGCCGATGCACGCGGGTCAATCGCAGTCGTGAAGGTGTTCACGTCCGTGACCGTGGCAACCGTGAATTCCCGATTCCAAAGCGGGTCGGCAGCGTGCCCGAAGAAGAACGTATGCCCAGGCATGAGGCCGTGACTGTTAACAACGTGCGTTGCAACGCCGCCGGTTTGCGTAGGCGCAGAGGCGGGGGCACCCACTTGCCAAGTGCGGGCGAAGATGGAATCCCCGTTCAGGACAATCCCGCCCCTGCCGTCGCCCTGCACCGGAGACTGGCCCGGGGTGCGAACAACGCAACTGATTGCGCTTGTGGTGGCCGACATTGAGACGGACTCAAAGATCGGGAACGGGCCAATCTGCCACGGGTCGCCTTGAGTCAGCGACTGAAAGCCAGCCACCTCCCAGGAGGCTTGACCAGCCCCGGTGCCGGTGATGATTTTCCCGGCAGGCAGCGGGATGACGGTCGATTGACCAGCGTTCAGGGTAGGCATGTCTCAGTCCTCAAGAATCAGCCGATGCGGTGCCAGGCGCGGAACACGCCGTCGAATCGCAGCTTGGCGAATGCAGGCGCACCGCCGTTGATGAATGCAGTAGGCGCACCATTCACGGTCGCCCCGTTGCCGTTGATCGTCACGGCGTTGACTGCCTGCGTCGTGGTAATCCACACCTGTTGGCCGTCAACACAGGTAGCCTCAGCGGGGAGAACGATGGTCCCGGCCGCGTACCCAGCAGCAGGCGTCAGCACTAGGAGCACGCTGGCACCGTTAGCAACCGGAGTAAGCGTCACGCTGAAGCCCGTAGCAGCCGGCGCCGCGTATTGCGGGGTAGGCGTACCGATGCCGGTTAGCAGCGTCTGCAGCAGCGTCACGAAGGCACTGACAGAAGCGCGCCGGTCTGCACCGTTCACCGCGTCATAGAACGGCAGCGATGAGGCAGCAGTCGGCGTGCCTTGCGTGAGGGCTTGAATGGGTGAGGTCATGGCGCACTCTCGGTAATGCTCAGATCGCCGCCCGGTGTGTTCGACAGCGCCCGATCAGTGGGAACAGCGGTAAACCGCCCGTAGGTGAATGCGCCTTGACTGCCAGCGCCCATCGGCATCACCTTTAGCTGCTGCTGCATAGGCTGCGCGGCGCGAAGAATCAGGGTGTCGTAACCCATCTTTGCCATTGCTGCGGTCTGCGCTGGCACTTGCTTGCCGTGCTGCCCAGCGCACCGGATGGCGAGCGAACAGACGACAGCCTCAGTGGCGAAATCAGGGACGCCAGACTCATCATCGATGCCGCCCGGCAGGTTGTAGCCCACCGAGATTCCGCGCTCGTGCCACATAGCCATCATGGCGTTTAGCCTGCGGTGCGCTGCCTGCTGTTCCTCGGGCTCAAGGTCAACAGCGATGCCGCCTAGTGCAAGCTCGGCATAGGCGTCTGCGATGAGTTGGGCCTTGGTTGTCATGCCTTCGCCGCCTCAATCTCACGCAGCAGTCGAGCATCGGACCAGCGCCCGTCCGCCTTGCCGCCTAGCCGCTCAAGCTCTGCGATAAGAGACTCACGCGAGGGCACCGCAGGCGCGTCAGGAACAGCCACAGCGGGCGCAGGCTCGGCAGAGGTAGGCAGGCCAGCGTGCCAGCCCTCAAGCCCCGCCTGCGCTTCCTCTGCAGCGTCTTTGACGATCAGTAGCGCGCACCCGATGCCGTCAACCAGCACATGCCCAGGCACGCGATACAGCGCCTTCGGAAACTCTCGCATCAATCCCCCTGTGGGAAACGGGCCGCGCTAGGCGGCCCGGTCACTCAACTCTGATTTGCAACAATGACGCCGCAGGCTTCAGGGTTCACCACAGTGGCCGCGTACAGCGTGGTATGCCGGACCATCAGCTTCCCGGTTTCGGCGTTCAGTTGCGCCACCATCACCAGCGGCACACCTTGCTTGGTGGTGGCCGTCAGCACCTCAGCGCCGGTCCCGGCGGGGAACTCAAGCCGGCCGTAGTCCAGGCAGACAGCGCCCTGCTCCCAAAACACGTTGGCCGGCCGCGTGCTGTTGTTCAGGAACGTGATTGCAGCGCCGTTGGCAGCGGCAGCGGTCACGTTCTGATACGGGCCCGAGGCGATGATGGCCGGCGTGATGACCGGGGTGGTGGTGCCAGCGCCCGACACAACGCGGAAGGTCATCAACTGGCCGGTGTCCGACTTGTCGATGTTGTGGACAGCGTTCACGTTGGCAATCGTGAAAGCCGCGCCAGTGACCACGTTGGCGCTATTCGCACCAGCAATGGTCAGCGTCATGCGCCGGTTGTCCTTCGGCAGATCGCCGCCAGAAACCATCGCTTCGACGGTGTGCGACTGCGCGCCGCTGACGGTGATGCCGGTGACGGTGCCGTTCGTGGTCACGTTCGCCAGGTTGTCCGTGCGGAACGTCGAGAACGTGGCAATGTCGGGCACCTTGCTGCGCTCATAGGCCGACTTGCTCATGTCGCCCAGGTACGCGCGATTGCCGAGGTCTTTGGCGATCTTGGCGTAGTCGAACGGGTTCAGGAACATCTTCCGGTCGCCCGACTTCACGCCACGCGACAGCATCAGGGCTTCGGCAGTGGCGCCATCGTCCCAGGTGATATCGCCCACCTTCTTGACGAAGATGCCAGCCTGCGCAGCCGACACCGCGTACAGGTTCTTGTCAATCTCGCCGGCAAGGCGCTTGGCAGCAGCCATGCCCATCCGCGACATGTGCAGAGGGTCGCGCAGTTCCTTCGCGTCGAGGTAATACTTGACGTTATCCGGGCTGCGGTAGGTGGTCGGCACCATGCGCTGAATCACGTCCATCGCCGAAGCGCCGGAAATGTCCAGGCCGGTCACGACCGTGGCGTTGTAATCCTGCGGCCGGTAGAAGGTGTCCCCGGCGCGTTGCATCGCCTTGGGATCGGGGTAGGAGGTTTCGGCCGCCTGCGAGATGACGCAGTTTGCGTCGAAGGCGTCCACGAAAGGCTCAAAGGCCATTTCGAGGTCACGAATGAGAGCGTTTGCCATGATGGGCTCCAGACAGAATGAGGATTGCGGCCAGTAAAGGCCAAATTGCTTTCCTCATCCGTCAGGGCCGGATGGCTGCCACTCGCACCCACTTATAGCGCAGGGCGGCGCGCTGTCGCTATCTTACAGCTATTTCTAGCCCTTGCGCTTCTCGGCAAGGTATTTGGAGTAATCGCCAGTGCGCCGCGCTTCCTCGCGCAGCCGTTCCAGATTGGCAGCGCCGGCCAGCACTCGGCCAGTGCCCGGGGATGGCTTCGACTCAGGCGCGGGGGCAGACTTGCGCGGGGCTACTTTCAATTGCGTCTCCAGCTTGGCTAGGGCCATGGCGAATTTGACCGGGCTCTGAATTGCGGCAAGCTCGGCCGCCTTCTTTGGATTCTTGCCCAGGACATAGACCATCAACTCGGGCCGGTCGGATTCGAGAATGATGCCCTGCTGAACTTGGCTCAGGGAGGCCGTCACCTTTTCCTCTGCCGCGTCGAAGTCAGGCACCCGAAGCGATGCCTTCGCCTTTTCGTACTGCTGCAGCCGGTTTTGCCACGCTTGCCGCGCTTGCTCCGCTTGCGCCTCGGCCTGCGATTTCTTCAGGTCAGCATCGACTTTCTTGCGCACCCAAGTTTCATGCGCAGACGAGAACTTGTCCTCGTCAAAGCCGAAATCTTCCAGCTTCGGAGCCGGCCCCGGGTCAACCGCCTGCACCTGTACCGGCTGAATCTCGCGCTCTTGCAGCTTGCGCCGGGCCTCGCGTAGCTCCTTCTCAAGCTGGCGGGCGTGCTGCCGAACCTGCCGAATGGCCGGGGTTTCCTCAACCGGGTCGGGCTCGGGCGTGACAACCTCGTCACCGATGGAAACCACAACCTCGCCATCGTCCTCCGCTTCAACCTCGGGCGCGTCACTTTCCTGCGCTGGCTCGTCCGATTCCTCGGGCGTCAACAATTCCTCGGGCTGTTCGGCTTCGATGAGTTCGGGGTCCATAGATTCCGATTCGGCAGTTGAGATACTCAGATTCTAATACCTGTCGGCTGAATAGATTTCTGCAGCACTTCGGCGGCCCGTATTGCCTGGTCGCGGTCAGCCTGGCCGATGCCTGCCAGCGTGGCCGCAGTCTCAGCCTGCACGCGCTCTGTGTTCGCCAGAGCGAGCCCGGTATCAGCCATGGCCTTCTGTGCCATCGCCTGCGCCTTGCCGGCTTCAGCCTGCAGATACTGCGCTTGCGGGTCCGGCTGCTGGTTCTGCGCCTGCGCTGCCATTTCCTCTTTCTCGGCATCGGTGGGCTTCATGATGCCCTGACGCACAGCCTGAGCCCGCGCCCATTCCCAAAGCTCGGTAAGGCCCTCGCCCTCCAGATTGGCAATGGTTGCCAGCGTCAAAGCCTGCTGCGTGGCCGGGTCTTGCGTGATCGTGGCAATACCCGTCAGCGCCCGCACAGTTGCGGCCCTGCGGCTGCTGCTGCTGGGGCCAACGTCAACCGCCACCTCATACGCCGCCCGGCTCATGTCGTTAAGCATCGTTTCCCCTTCTTCGGGGTCGTATGCCGGCTCGTTCAGGACAACGCTGCCTGTCGTGCCGTCAGAGGCAACGGTCTTCATCTTGCGCTTAAGCTCGACGGCAATATCCCGCATCATCGACAGCCAGATTTCGCCGCTGCGCTTCATGGCCTTTGCAAAATTGCTCATGTAAATGAACACTTGCATATCCAGCCGCGTCTGCACCAGTTCAACCGCCTTGCCGCTCATGTTCGGCTGCAGTTGCTCGCCTGCCTGCTGGTTGCCTAGAAGCGTCTCAAGCGCGCCCTGGGCAAGCTGAGTCAGCGCAGCCATCGCGGGCGGAATCTGCGGAGCCTTGGTGTAGGCAATCGGGCCGGTGACGACAGGATTCCCGGCAACGTCTAGCAGCGGGTCGGCCAAGAGGTACGGGTACTTCTTGACGTTATCTTCCGCCCACATCTGCGCATGCCGCGCCACTTGCGACGGGTCAAAGATGGGTTTTTCCACGTCAAAGCGCCCGGCCATCTCGGCCAGCCACGACATAAGCATGTTCGTCAGCCGCTGGGCGTCCTTCGCCAGCCGCACATGGCCCATGCAGCGTTCAACGCCATCAACAACCCACCGCTTGCCAAAAAACGGCACGATGGGGATATAGCGGCCGGCGATCACGCCGCAGTCTTCCAGCACCCGCGACCCACTCAGCAGGTACTTGCGGACGACACGCTTCTTAATCTTCTTCTCACGCACCTTGCGGAAGCCGGTCGCCAGAAGCTCGTCGAGCATCTGCGGATCGCCGTCGAGTTCAGCCTGGCGAATCTTCATTTCCTCGCCATCCAGCCCGGCGAAGACGTTAACCACTTCCGATTCCTCATCAATCCGATAGTGCTCGCACACCCAAACGTAATCAGCTTTGACCCAATCGAATTGGTTCTGTTGAATCGCTTTGTCCCAGCTTGCGGGATCGTCGCCGAATTCC
>JACCDR012016658.1_pt1 | contig 24568 bp, 23 predicted proteins | sample 7446431 | NCBI WGS metagenome assembly JACCDR01 (sample SAMN15323443, study PRJNA562643) | freshwater metagenome | isolation source: river surface water | place: USA:Blue River Watershed | collected 2017-08-17 | reverse complement strand
GAATCCCTGGTCGACCCGGTCGCGCTGAACGACTGGCACCCGGTCGGCATCGCCGACGCCCTGGCAGCCGGCAGCATGCTGGCCGCGCCGCTACTGGACACGCCCCTCGTCATCTGGCGCGACAGCGCCGGCGAGCTGCACGCATGGGAAGACCGCTGCCCGCACCGCGGCATGAAGCTGTCGATGGGCGTGCTGGCTGACGATACGCTGACCTGCCCCTACCACGGCTGGCGCTTCGGCACGGAAGGCCGCTGCCACCGGATACCGGCACTGCCCGATCTGAAGGAAGGCAACCTCAAAGGACAGGTCAGGACCTATGCGGTCAAGGAAGCCTACGGCCTGATCTGGGCTTGCATGGGCACGCCGGCGCAGGACGTGCTGCCCTTCCCCGAATACCACGACACGCGCCTGCGCAAGGTCATCTGCGGCCCATATGACGTGGCCAGCAGCGCGCCGCGCATCGTCGAAAACTTCCTCGACATGGCGCACTTTGCCTTCGTGCACGAAGGCATACTCGGCGACAAGGCCATGACCGCCATCCGTGACTACACCGTCGAAACCTTCGACGACGCCGAGTACGGCCAGGGCGTGTGGGCCAAGCAATGCCATGCGTGGCAGCCGCAGTCGAACAAGCTCGCCGAAGGTGGCAGCCATGTCGAGTACACCTACCGCGTGGTGCGCCCCTTCACTGCCATCCTGACCAAGGAACCGGCCGCGCAGGAAGGATTCCGCGAAGCGATCAGCCTGCACCTGCAGCCGATGACGGAAACCACGACGCGCGTCTGGATCATCCTCGCGATGACCAACTTCGAATCCAGCGACGACGAGCTGCGCAGCTTCCAGGACACCATCTTCCTGCAGGACCAGCCCATCGTCGAGAACCAGCGCCCGCTGAAGCTGCCGCTGTCACCGACAGCAGAGATGTCGGTGGCCTGCGACCGCATGTCGCTCGCCTACCGCAAATACCTGCGCGAATCCGGGCTGCGCTACGGCGTGCTTGCAGCAGATTGATCGCCTCCCCCACCCAAACTCGTTCGCCGTTGTCGTTTGACGGGCCGGCAAGATTGCCGGCCAAGGCGCACGGGAACGCCGTGCTGCTCGGATAAAATCGCGCCATGACTGAACGACTCTACCTCCGCCATGCGCAGGCCATCGCCACCGTCGATGCCGCGCATTCCGAATTCCGCGACGGCGCCCTGCTGACCGAGGGCAATCGCATCCTGCAGGTCGGCACCACGACCGACGTCGATGCGTGGATCGCCGCGCATCCCGACAAGGCGCCGACGAAGATCGTCGACGCCCATGGCTGCGTGATCGTGCCGGGCATGGTGAACTGCCATCACCACATGTACCAGACGCTCACGCGCAGCATCGGCACCGCCAAAGGCCTGAAGCTGTTCGACTGGCTGAAGATGCTGTACCGCGTCTGGGGCCACCTGACGCCCGAAGCCGTCCATGTGAGCACCCAGATCGCGCTGGCCGAGCTGATGCTGTCGGGCGCGACCACGGTCGCCGACCATCTTTACCTGTACCCGAATGGCTGCACGCTGGACGACGAGATCGCCGCCGCGCAGACGATGGGCATACGCTTCCACCCGACACGCGGCAGCATGAGCGTCGGCGAATCGGCCGGCGGGCTGCCGCCGGACAGCCTGGTGGAGGACGAAGCATTCATTCTCGCCGAGTCGCAACGCCTGATCGAGCGCTACCACGACCCGGAACCACTCTCGATGCTGCGCATCGGTCTTGCGCCCTGCTCGCCGTTCTCCGTCAGCGGCGACCTGATGCGCTCATCCGCGCGGCTGGCGCGCTCGTACCAGCATGTCGGCCTGCACACCCACCTCGCCGAGACGCTGGACGAGGAGCGCTACTGCCTCGAGCTGTTCGGCATGCGTCCGCTGGCCTATGCGGAATCGGTCGAATGGCTGGGGCCGGATGTGTGGTTCGCGCACATGGTGCATCCGAGCACCGACGAGATCGGCAAGATGGCCCACACCTGCTCCGGCGTCTGCCACTGCCCGAGCAGCAACATGATCCTTGCGTCCGGCATCGCGCCGGTGCGCCAGATGGTGGACGCCGGTGTACGCGTCGGCCTTGGCGTCGATGGCTCGGCCAGCAACGACGGCAACCACATGCTGGGCGAGGCGCGACAAGCGATGCTGCTGCAGCGCGTGGGCTGGCCCGGTTTCGAATCGAACGCCGACCGCTTCTCGGCGCGCGAAGCGCTGGCACTGGCGACGACGGGCGGCGCAAGAACCCTGGGCCGTGACGACATCGGCAGCCTCGAACCGGGCAAGGCGGCCGACTTCGTCGCCTTCCGCATCGACGGGCTCGCACATGCGGGTGCGCAGGGCGATCCGGTTGCCGCGCTGCTGACCTGCGCACCGGCACCGGCCTGGCTGTCAGTCATCAACGGCAAGGTTGTGATCGAGGGCGGCGAGCTGAAGGGCGTTGATTTGCCGCGCCTCATTGAGCGCCACAACGCATTGAGCCTGCAGATGATGCAAAAGGCCGGGGTAGTGTCATGAACAAGGAACTCAACGAGCGCGACGCATTCTTCCTGAAACAGGTGATCGCGCTGTCACAGCGCTCGCGCGACGAAGGCCATCATCCGTTCGCGGCCATGGTCGTCGGGGCTGACGGCAAGGTCATATCGGCGGCGATGAATGCTTCCAGCAAGGACCGCACCGCGCATGCGGAGATGAACGCGCTGCGTGCCGCGTCGTCGCAGTTCAGCCCGGCGGAACTGGCCGGCGCAACGCTGTACACCAGCGCCGAGCCCTGCGCGATGTGCTCGGGCGGCGCGTACTGGGCCGGCATTGGCCGCGTGGTGTATGCGCTGGCCGAGAAAAGCCTGCTGGCACTGACCGGCAGTGATCCCGAGAATCCGACCCTGTCCCTGCCCTGCCGCGACGTGTTCGCACGTGGTCAGCGGACTGTGGACGTCATCGGCCCGACAATGGAAGACGAGGCGCGCGTGCCGCATCAGGGCTTCTGGCATCCCTGAGCGATCCCTTCGCCTTATCTGCCTTATCTGCTTTTTCCTTGCAGCGCCAAGCATGGGCTGCTCCGCTCTTCCCCCGGACTGATCAGCGCAATCAAGCCCGCCACCGGCGCCGCCAGCGCGCCAATCACGGTAGCGGCGCCTGCCTTCAAGGCGACGGTGCGGCGGTCGAGGCCGACCTCGGGTTTCTCGAAGCTTCCCCGTATATACAGCGGCGAGCGCAGCGAGATGATGCGCAGCCCCTTGCTTTCAGGATGCAGCGTCAGGTCATAGCGTTCGCCCTGCAGGCTGATGGTGCCGCTCACGCCTATCGAGGCATCGCGGGTATCGAGCAGGAAGGTGCGGGCCCTGGCAATGCCATCGTCGACGGCCATGTCGGCGACCAGGCAGTTGATCGGCACCTGGCGATCGCCGAAGAATTTCGTGATCGCCGCCGAAGCGATGTTCAAGCCCGCCGCTTCGAGCACGAACTTGCTGACCGAGCCCTCGCTAATGACGGCGCTGACCTCGCCACTGGACGAGCCCAGCAAGGCTGCCACCGAATTGCCGCGTCCCTTCAGATCGGCGCGGGCGACCAGACGCCCCACGCTGGCTGGCGCGTTGCCTACCTTGGGAAACAACTGCCTGAGCTCCAGCCCCTGCGCATGCAATTGCATCCGCCCTTGGGCCGGCTCGACCAGCCCGTCGATGCGCACCATGCCCTGCAGCCGGCCGCCGGCAACGCCGAAGCGCAGCGGGTCGAGCGTCAGCACGCCGGCCTTCATCGTCAGCCGCGTGTCGAGGTCTTCGATGGGCAAAGCTTCGCGCCGGATGATCTGCCGACCCGTGAAGCGCACGTCGACATCCATCTTGTGCCAGTGCTCGTTCTTGAATGGCGACACCGGCAGCACGCGCCCTTTCGGCTGCGCGATCTCGCCCGGCTTGGGCTTGCCGTCGTCGCCGACGCCGATCAGGCGGCCGAGGTCGACCAGCCGCAGGTGATTCGACGCCACTGTCCCGCTCAGCAGCGCGCGCGGCTGCTGGCGATAGCGCAGCGTGCCGCCGATGTCGCTCTGCCCGACCTTGCCGCTGAAGCGCTCATAGCGCAAATCAAGCGCTCCCGGTACCAGGCGCCCGACCACTCGCCCCGAGGTCGAGAACTTCGGTGTCTTCGGCAGCAGCAAGCCGCTGATCGGGTACAGGTCGGCCATGCTGGCGCCACTGATTTCAAGCCGTATGTCGAGCGCGCTCGGGTCGGTGGGATCAGTCACGGTGCCGCGCGCGCTCACATGCGTGTCCCCGACCGTTACATCGGCTTCGACCGGATAACGTATGTCGCTGGTGCGCAGGGCCAGCAACGAACCGGCCAGTCCGTGACCGCGCAAGGACTCGTCGTTGTAGCGACCTGCCGCCACCCAGCGCACGCTGCCATCGGCGGCCGTATCGAGGGATAGCGTGAGGTCGGTCGCCTTGCCTTTGTCGAGATAACGCAGCTTGCCGCTGGCAATCGCCAGACTCGTGATGCCGAAGCGCCAGCGCCGGGCGTCGTCGGGCTTTTTCTGCATCGGTTCGAAGACCCAGTTCCTGCGTTCCGCGCCAGCTTTCTCGAACACGATGACGGGCCCGGCCAGTCGCGCCTCCTCTATGCGAATCTCATGCTGTGCCAGCGCTGGCAGGTTCAACGAGAAATCCAGCTGCGGCACAGTCGCCATCCACGGGCCGCTGTCGGCCCAGTCCGGATTGCCGAGCGCAACGTCATGCGCCCGCAGGTGAGGCCAGGGCACATAGCGCCACCAGCCGCGCGCCTCGGGCGGGCGCTCCCAGGCCACCGACAGATCACCGCGCAATTCAACCTGCCGTCCGGTCGCTTCGGCCACCCTGGCGGACAGCCAGGGCCGCGCACGGTTCCAGTCGAAGCTGGCAATGGCAATTACCAGCACCACCAGCAGCGCAGCCAGCACGCCTATGCTGATGCCGGCGATGCGCAGCAAACGCCCCGGCCAGGCACTGCGACCGGCCGGCACTGAGCCTCCCCTGTCCACCGCAGCTTGTCCCCCCTTGCTGCCGTCAGGCTTGCGCCGGCGGCATACCCTCCTTCATCGCCTTGCTGATCTGCCCGCGCAGCTCCTGCGAGTCCTGGTGATGATGCACGGCGACAGCATGCTGCACCGCCGCCTCGAGCAGTTCATTCTCGCTATCGGCGCTGATGGCGATCGTACAGTTCATCTCGCTCGGTACTTCCCGGCAATCCACATACTTGCGTGTCATGGCTGTCTCCTGTCCTCAAGTTGATGAGCGGAGCGGCCAGCGAACTGGCCACTTCCCAACGTATTGGACAAGTCTGCCAAGCGATTGGTTTTTGCATTGGGGAAACAGATTGCAGAGTGTAAGCGTGCAGCGAATCAATCTTGCCGAACGATATGTTGTGGTCACCGGTCGATGCGATCGGAAAAGCAAACCCACCACTACCGATTCCAATAAAGGACGAATCATGAAAAAGCTAATGATCCTCTCGGCCATCGTACTTGCCGTCACCGGCTCTGCTTTCGCACGGCAAGGCGGGGCGGACGGCAATCATGGCGCGGCAGGCGCACCCAACAGCAGCTTCGGCCAGTCCTCGTCGGGAACGGCGAAGGCCGGCGGCATGGATGGCAAGGCCCAATCGGATGCAGCACACATGGCACACAAGAAGAATACCGACGACCGCGGCCAGCATATGGGCGATACCAAGGGCAAGCATATGGGCGACACCAAGGGCAAGCACAAGGGCGAGAAGAACGAGATGAAGAAAGGCGGCGACAAGATGTAAGCCTCGGCATTATTCATCCCGGTTCGCACAAGGCCCGCTTCGCGCGGGCCTTGTCCATCCGCCGGCGCCGGCATCCGCGGATGCCGACGGCAGCATAAAGATTTTCTCGCTCGCGCCGATACAGTGACTGATGGGCGCAGAAGCGCGCACCCGAAGCGCGCTGCACCCCATCAATGCCGCGTTGCCGAATTAGCAGCGCCGACTGTGGGGCGAATGCGATGAAACCAAACCTACTCCTGCTTGCGATACTGTCTGCCGCGCTGGCCTCCGGCCTTGCGGGCTGCAGCAGCGCGCGCATGCCGACACTGGACGACCTCGCGTGGAGCGCCACCAGTTGGGACACGCACCAGCTGTGGGGCTTCGACAAGCACCAGAATCAGTACGTACGTCATCTCAATCGTGACGGCCCGAGCGAATTCACCTTTTCCAACGGCGACAAGCTGACTGGCACCTTCAAGGGCGGCTTCGTGCTGAGCCCGGCCCGGGTCGACTACGCCGACGGCAAGGTCTATTACGGCAGCTTCCTGAAGAACGCCATCCACGGCACCGGCACCATGACCTACCCGAACGGCGACCGTTACGACGGCACGTTTGCGAAGGGACGGCGCCATGGCCGCGGCACCTATCGCTTCGCGACCGGCGGCCGTTATACCGGCGACTTCAACAACGACATGCTGACCGGCGTCGGCAGCTTCGTGTACGCGAACGGCGATGCCTATACGGGGCAGGTGCTGAACGGCATGCACCATGGTCGCGGCAAGCAGACCTTTGCCGGCGGCCGTGTGCCGCTGGAAGGCGTGTGGGACCACGGTGCCTTCGTACAGATGGAAAGGCTCAACTGAGCAAACCAGCGCGGACGGTCCAGGGCGGCTGAGAACAGCCCCGGGTGGCTTCGCTTGTTGCCGCTTGACGCAGCTTGATGAAGCTGTCGGCAGCTCGGCACCGGCTTCATGGCCGCGGGATCCGCAGCTGAACCTCAACGTTTCAGGAAGACCTCGGCCAGATCGTCTTCGGTGAACCAGAACTCGATCATCTTCACCAGTTTGCGATCCGGCGTCAGGTAGGCGTGCACCCCACGCTGCCAGACGAAGATAGGGCCGGGCGCGCCGGCCTTGATCTCGATTGCATCCGGCTTGCCGTATTTCGATTGCAGCACTGCCAGCCGCTGCGGCTTTTCCGGTATCCAGCGTATGCGTACCAGCGCCAGCCTGTCTTCGAGCGGACGGGCCAGCGCATCGCGCTGCTGGCGTATCAGCAGGTTGATGGATTTGGACAGCGGGTTGTCCGCATGGTTGACGGTGGCCGGCAAGTTCTTTTGCAGGTCGGCCAGCTTCTGCTTGCGCTTTTCGTCATCGTGCTCGAACAACAGCGCCACCAGGCCATCTGCGCCGTCGACATCGAGCATGCAGTAGTACTGGTTCTCCTTCAGCCAGGGTGGATGCTCGGCATCGAGCTTCGCGTTCGGGAAACGCAGCCGCACCGAAGCCAGTGTCTGCAGCGGCTCCAGTCCGAGAAAGGATTCGGCCTGCGCGAAGCGAGGCAGCGCAAGCACCGTCAGCAACAGCAGCATGGCGGCCGCATACGGCCAGACGAAGTTCACGCGCCAGGCACGCGCAGTGTGCGACGCATGCCGCGCACGCCCCGTTGCGAGCCGAACGCCCGGCACTTCAGGCCGCACGCCAGAACGCGTAAGCGACATCGCTGATCGGCGTCTTCGCCTTCTTTGCCATCTGCAGCACCCTCGCCTTCGTTGATTCGGCAGCCAGTTCGCCGAGCAGCAAACGCTGCGACTTGATCATGCGCGTGATGCGCAAATGATTATGGTCAGAGGAGCGCAACCAGCCTTTGCTGCGCGCAAGGAAATCGAGGAACCATTGCGCCGACCTCTCGAGATTCATCGTCGCCGGCGACGATTTGTGGATCAGGTCGATCTCGGCCGGCTCCAGCACCGGTGCATCGGGGAAGGCACCACTGGGCTCGGCCAGCGGGAAGACCCACTGGATGAAGTCATGCGTACTCTCGATCTGCTGGTCGTTGAACTGCCAGATGTCCGACAGGTAGCGTCCCTGATGGTCAGGGCCGACATCCTGCAGGAAGGACAGAAGCTTCATGCGCACCTCCGGGAAGGCTGGTCATGTCACTACTGTAACCCAAACGCCTAGCGCCCCGGTTGGCGGTACGAGTGACCGATTTCAACGCCCTGCTGCCCGACCATGGAATAATCCGGGGGGCGCCTGCGGGCGCCCTTCCAACCCCGACCAGAACAAGACCACCCCGACCGATGCCGGATACCTTGCCCTCCCTCGACGCCGCCCTGGCGCTGCTGCGCTCCCATCCCGATTACCGTGTGCTGACCCGCATACCCGAGCGCACCCACTATGCTGATCCGGGCCACGCCGGCGAGCGCACGGTCCGCAAGGGCATCATCCTCGACACCGAGACCACCGGCAAGACGGCCGGCCGCGACAAGATCATCGAACTGGGCATGGTCGCCTTCGAATACGATGCCGAGACCGGCGAAGCCTTCCGCATCCTGGGCAGCTTCAACCAGCTGGAAGACCCGGGCATGCCGATCCCGCCCGAGGCAACGGCCGTCAATGGCATTACCGACGAGATGGTGCAGGGCAAACAGATCGACGACGAGGCGGTTGCCGAATTCATCAAGGATGCGAGCCTGATCGTGGCACATAACGCGCGCTTCGATCGCGGCTTCTGCGAAGTGCGCTTTCCGTTCTTCGAGAACTATGCGTGGAGCTGCTCGTTCGAGGAAGTCGCCTGGGACGAAGAAGGCCTGGGCTCGGCGAAGCTGGAATTCATCGCCTACAAGTTCGGCCTGTTCTATGACGCACACCGCGCCGAGACCGACTGCCGCGCACTGCTGGAGATACTGCAGCATCCGCTGCCCAATTCGGGCACGCCGGCGCTGAAGTCACTGGCCGAGTTCGTGAACCGCAGCACCTGCACGATACGCGCGCTGAACTCGCCATTCAGCACCAAGGATGTCCTGAAGGGACGCGGCTATCGCTGGGATGCCGAAGTCCGGACCTGGTACACCACCGTGCTCACGCGCGCAGCGATGGAAGAAGAAATCGCGTGGCTGAAGGAAAGCGTCTACGGCGGCAAGACCGCGACGCTGGAGTTCGATGTATCGGATGCGACGAACCGCTATTCAGGTCGGCCTGGCAAGGTGCAGGCCAAACACTACTGAGAAAGTCGTCGAGAACGGCGAGGCACCCTCGCCGATTACTGCCGACGGAAAGCGGAAAATCCGGCAGCAGGAAAGCCTGACAAGCTCAGGCCTGCATACCGGCGCTCATGCGCTTGCGCACCAGTCGGCTGGTGCGCATCATGGTCGCGATCTCGCGCCCAGGATGCTTCTGCTCGAGGCCGCGCTTGGTGATCACCACCGCAGCGGCACGCGCCGACATCGACGCGAACGACGACAGGTCCACTTCCTGCGCAAGACGCAGCGCTTCTTCGCAAACGTCAAACTCCATCGCGTGCAGCGTTTTCAGTTCTTCGATCAGTTCAGCGCGACGCATGTTTGTCTCTCTGCAGGTCGGGTGGGTTGGTGGAAGCATCCGAAGGGATGAAGGAACCATTGATCTCCGCAGCGGGATCGATGGCCAGTGTCTCGTAATACAAATCGCCCAGCACGCGCGCACCGGCCAGCAGCTCGAGCGAATGCGCATGGATGTCGCCGTGCACGACGCCGGCAATGATGGCATTGCGGCAGTGCAGGTTGCCCGTCAGTCGGCCGCGCGTGCCGATCACGCCCGTGGTCTTGTCGCTGCCCTTGCCCTTGAGGTCGCCATTGAGCGCGCCATCGAGATAGAAGATGCCATCGAACTCGATGGTGCCGCGTATCGAAGTCTCGAAGTCGATGCGCGTGTCAGCCATCTGCCGGTTGCTCAGCAAACGTTTGTCGATACTTCCCATGGAGGTTTCCGTGCTGGTGAGTTGCCCATGAATGTCGGGCAAGCACGGGGTGGTGTCAATCAATCAATTCGCATCAATTTGGCATCTTTCTACAATCAGCTTGCAGAGTGATGGCTTAACGATTGATTTGATTGGCTTATGCGTGCGCTGTCTGTAGATGAGAAAAATGCAGGGCTTTCAGGACTGAAAGTGCAAAGATTTTCAGATTCCTAACAGCGCAGCAGGAAACGGTGCAAAAAACGAAAGCACGTCATTCGCTGTCCGTCAGCAGATCACGAACCTGCTTCGGCAAGCGGGGCAGTGGCTCGGAGGCCGTGGACGCCCCCGCCGCATCACCTTCTGCATCCGCAAACTTCTTCGAAATTTGCTTGGTAGGCTTCACGCCTAGCTCCTTCAGCATTTCGGCCTGACGAATCAGGTTGCCTTTGCCGGTCGACAGGCGCGACGTCGCTTCGGTGTACGAGTCCTGCGCCTGCCGCAAGCGGTCGCCGAGGGCTTCCATGCTGTCGGCGAACAGCGCCAGCTTGTCGTAAAGCTCAGCGCCGCGCTTGGCGATTTCCTGGGCATTGCGGTTCTGCGATTCCTGTCGCCACAGGTGGGCGACGGTACGCACCACGAACAGCAGCGTTGACGGGCTGACCAGCAGCACGTTCTTTTCCCACGCGCTCATGAACAAGCCCTTGTCATTCGAGATGGCGGTCATGAAAGCCGGTTCGAGCGGGATGAACATAAGCACGAAGTCGAGCGACTGCACGCCCTCGTACAGCAGGTGGTACTTCTTGTCCGACAGGCCGCCGATATGGCGCTTGATCGATGTCAGGTGTTCGTCCAGCCGCTTTTTCTGCTGGGTCGCATCTTCTTCTGACACCAGCGCTTCATACGCGGTCAGCGACACCTTGGAATCGATCACCAGTTGGCGGTTGCCCGGCAACTGCACCACCACGTCCGGACGACGGTTGTTACCCTCTTCATTGTTCGCGCTGTGCTGGACGCAGAACTCATGCCCCTCGCTCAGGCCCGAGGCTTCGAGGATGGTCTCCAGCACCAGTTCGCCCCAGTTGCCCTGGGTCTTGCTGTCGCCGACCAGCGCCTTGGTCAGGTTCTTCGCATCGTCGGACAGGGCCTGGTTCAGCTTGGCGAGCTGGCTGACCTGCTCGGCCAGCGCGGTACGGTCACGCACATCCTGCAGGCGGCCATGGTCGACCTGCTGCTTGAATTCTTCGAGCTTGGTCTTCAGCGGGCTCAGCAGGTTGCTCAGGTCCTTCTCGCTCTGTTCGGAGAATTTCTTGCTCTTCTCGTCCAGCACCTGCGCCGCCAGCGCCTTGAATTCGTTGGACAGCGCCTCGCGCGCCTTGCTCAACAATTCGATTTTTTCCGCTGCATTTTCTCGCTCGCCTTTCAGCTCGGTTTCGGCCGCTGCCAGCAGAGAACGCAGCTGTGCATGTTCATCGCGCAGCTGCGCCAGTTCACGCTCGAAGCCTTGCGCCTGTGCGGCCCGCGTCTCTGCTGCAGCCAGCCGGGCAGCTGCCTCCGCCTGTGCCTGTGCGAGTTCCCCGTCGGCGCGCGCACGCGCCAGCAGGCGGCCGAACCACAAGCCAGCGCCGAAACCTGCAGAGAGCAGCAACAGCAGCGCGAGGATCAGCGAAAAACTCAGGTTCATGCAGGGTTCTCCTTGCCAGATGGCAAACAAAGGCGTGAAAAATGCCCCTATTATCGCCGCAGGCCGGCTTACAGGTCGTGACACTTTTCCGCTTCCAACCGGCATCTCGGGTCCTTACACTGCTTGCACAGGCTTCAATAAAGGAGACCCGCCATGAAGACCCAAATCGCCGCCCTCGTCCTGATGACCGCCTGCGCAGGCGCTGCCCAGGCCCACTCTGGCGATGTGCTCGTCGGCGTTGCCGCCGGCACTGTGATCGGCAGCGCGATTTCCGGCGGCAGCCCCGGTGTCAGCGTCACCTATGGCTATGGCTACCCGTACTCGGTGTATGCACCGCCGCCGGTGGTCTATGCCCCGCCCCCGCCGGCCGTCGTTTATCCGGCACCGCGCGTCATCTATGGCCCGCCGTATGGCAATGCATGGGGTCCTCGTCATCACCATCACCATCACCGCGACTGGGATCGTGGCTGGAAAGACCATGGCGGCCATGGCCATGGCCGCGGACACGGCCACGGACACGGCCGCTGAACAGCAGCCCAAAAAGAAAGAGACCGGCTTGCGCCGGTCTCTTTTTTTGTCGGACAGTCAGCGGTCCGGCTCAGACAGTACGGGTCAACGACGGTCGAACCAGACGGTCTGGATGTTCATGAACTCGTGCACGCCATAGTCGCTGAGTTCGCGACCATAGCCACTCTTCTTCACGCCACCGATCGGAATACGCGGGTCGGATGCCGAGAAACCGTTGACGAACACACCGCCGGTATCCATGCGGCGTGCCAGCGTTTTGGCGAGCTCCTTGTTGGACGTCCAGAGTGCGCCCGACAAGCCGAATTCGCTGTCATTGGCCATTGCGATCGCATGCTCGACGTCGTCGGCTTCGATCAGCGCTGCCACCGGGCCGAAGGTCTCTTGCTTGAACGCCACCATGCCCGGCTTCACGCCCGTCAGGATGGTCGGCTGGAAGTAGCTGCCAGGGCCGTCGACCGGCTTGCCACCCAACAGCAGGCGAGCACCGGCAGCGACAGTGTCTTCAACCTGGCGATGCAGTTCGGCGCGCAGGTCGGCACGGGCCATCGGGCCGATGTACACCGACTCATCCAGCGGGTCGCCCATCTTCAGCGCCTTGACGGCTTCGACGAAGCGCTCGGTGAATTCAGCCGCGATCGGCTTCTCGAGGATGATGCGCTTGGCGGCGATGCAGATCTGTCCGGTGTTCTGGAAGCGGCCAATCACGGCAGCCTTCACTGCCGACTCAAGGTCGGCATCGGCCAGCACGATGAACGGATCGGCGCCGCCCAGTTCCAGCACCGTTTTCTTCAGTGCGGCACCGGCTTGCGCTGCAATCGCCGAACCGGCGCGCACGCTGCCCGTGACAGCGACGGCAGCGATGCGGTTGTCATTGATGGCCTTTGACACCTGATCGTTCGACAGGTTGACGGCCTTGAAGGTACCCGCCGGCAGGCCGGCTTCGAGCATCACGCGCTCGGTCAGGTAGGCGCAGCCCATCACGTTCGGCGCATGCTTCAGGTAGTAGCCATTACCGCCCAACAGGATCGGGATCGCGCCGCGCATCGACTGCCAGTACGGGAAATTCCACGGCATCACGGCCAGCACGGTGCCCAGCGGATGGAAGGACACATACGCGTCCGGACCGATCGAGGTCGGGCGGTCATTCAGCATGGGGCCGCCATTGGCGGCGTACCAGTCGCACAGCACCGCGCATTTCTCGACTTCGGCCATGGCCTGCGTGATGGGCTTGCCCATTTCACGGGCGGCCATTTCGCCGAGCGTGCGGATGTCACGGCGCAGCAGTTGCGCGAGTCGGGTCAGGAAAGCCAGGCGTTCGTCCACGGACGTGGCTGCCCACGCGCGCTGGCCTTGGCGGGCCTGGTCGAGCCCGCGGTTCATCGCCGCATCGTCGTCGAACGGATAGCGGGCGATCATTTCGCCATTGGCGGGATTGATGGAAACTGCGCCGGGTGCGAAGTCGTTCATGATGCCGAGCCTCGAATTCAGTAAAAGGTCAAAAAAAATCTGGGGCAGAGGGTGCCGCTGCCTGCAGTATAGCCAGTGCTGGCAAGGGGCACCTGAGCCGAGCTAGTTCGCGGATCAGGTAGCTCAGGCGGTTCAGGCCTTGGGGGCTGCCGCCTGCTGCAGCAGGTTCACCAGTTGCGGGACGAAGGTGTCAGGGCCAGCCTGCGCAATCGCCGCCTCAAAGGTTGACTGTACTGCATCGGCGATGCGATGCACAGTGCCGCTGTCGGAAGCCATGGTCGTGAAGTAGCCGAGGTCCTTGAAGGCGTTGCTCATGGCAAAGCGCAAGGCGCCGGCGTCGCCGGACAGCAGCTGCGGGCGCAGGCGCTCCAGCGCCGCACCGCCGCCGCCGCCCTTGGCCAGCACGTCGATGAACACGTCCGGCTCGATGCCGGCCGACAGCGCGCTGGCGGCCGCTTCCGAGATCAGCGCGATGCAGCCCAGCGACACGTAGTTGTGCAGCAGCTTCATGCGGTGGCCGGCGCCGATCGCGCCGACATGGCTGATGTTCTCGGCAAAGCAGCGCAGCACGGGCAGGCACTGGTCGAACAGGTGCTTGTCGCCACCGACCAGCAGGTTCAGGCGGCCTTCGGCAGCTTCCTTGGGGGTGCGGGTCATCGGCGAATCGATGAACTCGCCACCGGCTTGCTTGACCAGCGCTGCCAGCTTCTCGGTCGACGACGGAACGGCGGTCGAGCAGTCGACCACGATGGCGCCCTTGCGCAGGCCCTGCAGCACGCCGCCTTCGCCGGTCAGCACAGCTTCGACTTGCGGCGAGCCGGTGACGCAGATGATCACCATCTCGGCATCCGCCGCCACTTGCTTCGGGGTGGCTGCGGTCTTCGCACCGGCGGCCAGCAAGGCATCCAGCGGCTGGTTGCCCGGATGGTCGAGGACGGTCAGTTGATGGCCATGCTTGACGAGGTTGGAGGCGATGCCGTGGCCCATCAGGCCGATGCCGATCATTCCGATATTCATGCTTGTTTCCTATGCTTTCACATTCAAAATTCTTGAACCATCAACCCCATGTATTTGGGGGTTTTCTTTCGATTGTCGGATAGTAAAATTCAGAGCAGTGCTTGTGATGCACTTGACTGTTCTGCATTCCAAAACACCGGGTTTTCCCGGTTGCGTCACGGGCATGCCGCAGCTGATAGTCCCCTGCAAATTCCAACAACAATTCCATAGAGACGACATGAAAAAACTGCTCATCGCCCTGGCCCTGATGGCTTCGTCCAGCGCCTTTGCCCATTGCCCTGATCCGGTGACTTGCGAAATGAAGGCGGTCGATTCATCGATCGCATCGGGATCGCTGAAAGAGGACATGCTCGAGAAAGTGAAGGCCATGCGCGCCGAAGGCCAGAAACTGCATGACGAAGGCCGCGACCAGGATGCCGTGAAAGTGCTGAAGGATGCCCGCAAGATGATCCGGGAAGCCAGCAGCTCCTGATCAGGGCGACAGGCGGCGAGCGCCGCCTCCCGGCCGGATGCCGCCGTCGATGACGGCGGCATGTCACATCGTTGTACTTTTCTGTTGTACCCCTCTGCCGTACCTCTCAGCTGTGCTTCTCTCAGGCCCCGGGGCATCCGGCCATGCCGACGCCCCGGTAAACCCGACACTACCCCTTACTGCGGCTTCTTCTGGATCGTTTCCAGATAGGTCACCATGTTGTCGATCTCCTGCTTCGACAGCGACGCACCCCAGTTCGGCATCCCGTATTCAGGACGGCCATTGGTGATCGTCGTCAGCGCCACTTCACGCCATTTTTCGCCATAGCGGCTGCTCAGGCGGCGCAGGTCGCGTTCCGGCTGGGGGCTTGCGCCATTCTGCGAATGGCAATGCGAGCAGCGGCTGTTGAAGACCTTGCGGAATTCGTCGATATCGCCGCCATCGTTCACTTTGCGCAGGTAAGTGCGGAAGTCCGAGGCGTCGGACGAGAGTGCCTGGGCCTTGATCGCTTGCGGCTGCGGGCGCGCTGCATATTTGGCGCCGGCCACGCTCTTGCCGCCTGCCACATGACTGGAGATCATGTTCCACGAGCTGTTGGCATCGAGCGCCACCGGCACGCCGGTCGGGAAGCCGTACTTCTTCTGCAACTGGTCGATCTCGGGGCGCAGCTTGGCCAGCGCCTCCTCGATCTTCAGCTTCAGCGCATCCTTGCCCTTGGGTACGGCCACGGCCACCTGACCGCCGAGGCCCGTGCCGGAGATCGGCGTCAGCTGCCAGTAGTTGTTGTATTCGGTCTGATTCAGGTACCCGATATGCGGGCCCCACAGTACGCCAGCATCGACTTCGCCCGACTGGATCGCGGCAATCACTTGCTCCGAATTGCGATACGCCTTCACCGTATAGCCTTCGGCGGTCGAGAAATAGATCTGCGGCGGCGAACTGAAGGTCACACCCACGGTGCGTCCTTTCAGGTCATTCATCTGCGCCATCTTGAAGCCCGGCTTGGCCACGACGGCATAGCGGACATCCAGGAAGGGCTTGGTGCGGTCCATGCCGTTGGCCTTGTAGTCAGGGCTGGCAGGCAGTGCGAAATAGGCGTCGCACGCATCCATGGAATTGCGGATGGCGCGACGCTGGTTGTACGTCAGGTACCAGTTGTATTCGACTGGAACGCCAAGTTGCTTGCCGACCAGTTCAGCCAGCTCGATGTAGAGGCCGCGGCTGGCGCCCTCGGATTTGCTGAACGGGAGATTGTCAGGATCCGAGCAGACCTTCAGTGGCTCGGCAACCGCCATAGCCGAAGTGAAGATAGCAACGACGGCGATCGCCATACGGGCTGCACTGGTATAAGCAAACAACTTGGACATCACATCATCTCCAGATTAGTTAAGCGCGAATACGAACATGGTGCCGCCTTCCGGGCTGGCAGCGTACATCTTCTCGCCGATCTCGCCGTAGAAGGCCGGGATCGACTGGGTACGACCGGACACGACTGCGACATACTGCTTGCCGTCGATGGTGTAGGTCATAGGCGCAGCCATGATGCCGGAGCCGGTGTTGAACTCCCACAGGATCTTGCCGTTCTTGGCGTCAAATGCGCGGAACTTGCCGTACACGTCGCCCTGGAACACGACACCGCCAGCGGTGGTGGTCGTACCGCCCGACAGCGGCAGCGTCTCTTTGTGGAACCAGACTTCCTTCTGCTTGACCGGGTCCCATGCCTTCAGGCCGCCGCCATGGCCGCCCGGGCCCCACTTGCCGAGGTCGAAGTTCACAGCCAGGTAGAACTGGCCGCGCTTGTACTCTTCCTGAATGCCTTCCATGTCCATGCAAAGGTTTTCAGTCGGGATGTACACCAGGCCGGTCTGCTTGTTGTAGCTCATCGGCATCCAGTTCTTGCCGCCGACGAGGTTCGGGCAGATGTCCTTGGCGTTACGCTTGAAGCCAGGACGCTTGACGTTGCCTGCGGTCTCGATCGGACGACCGGTCTTCATGTCGATGCCCGAGGCCCAGTTCACGCCGTCGACGAATTGCTTCGCCGAGATCAGCTTGCCGTTGGCGCGGTCGATCACGTAGAAGAAGCCGTTACGGTTCGCTTGCATGATCACCGGGGTGGTCTTGCCTTCGACCGGCAGGTCAGCGAACACCAGTTCGTTCACGCCGTCGTAGTCCCATGCATCATGCGGGGTGAACTGATAGTGCCAGACGATGTTGCCGGTTTCCGGGTTCAGAGCAACGACGGAAGCGGTGTACAGGTTGGTGTACGGGCCGATGTCCGAGGAGTCATTGCCGCGAACGCCAGCCGACCACGGTGCCGGGTTGGAGGTGCCGTAGTAGACCAGGTTGAGCTTCGGATCATAGGAACCGACCAGCCATGCGGTACCGCCGCCAGTCTTGCCCGAATCACCCTTCCAGGTTTCTGCGCCCTTCTCGTTACCGATGGGCACAGTGTGGGTACGCCAGACTTCCTTGCCGGTCTTCTGGTCGAAAGCCACCAGCGCGCCACGAACGCCGAATTCACCGCCGGCATAGCCGGTGATGACCAGGTTCTTGACCGGGGTCGGCGGCGAAGTGATGGTCGCACCCTGGGTGTAGTCCATCACGGTCGAGGTCCACAGCTCTTTGCCGGTCTTGGAATCGAGAGCGGTCAGCTTGGCATCGAGGCGGCCGACGAAGATGCGGCCGTTGGCTTGTGCCACACCGCGGTTGTCCACGTCGCAGCAGGTGAACTGGTCGACGTTGCGCGGCATTTCAGGCGAGTAGCGCCACTTCAGGTCGCCAGTCTTCGCGTTGACGGCGATGACGTTCTTCGGGCCGTAGGACGAGGTCACGACCAGCATGTCGTCGACCAGGATCGGGGTCGATTCTTGCGAGCGGTTGGTGCCCAGCTGGACGGCGTATTTCACTTTCAGGTTGCCGACGTTGGACGTATTGATCTGGTTTGCCGTGCTGTAGCGCGTGTTGCCGGTGTCACCACCGTAAACGCCCCAGTCGGAAGCAAACGACATCGACGACAGGCCGACCAGCATGGCGGCTGTCAAAATATTGGACTTCAGCTTCATCCCTATCTCCTTCTTGGTATTTTTCGCGCTCAAGGATTCATGTCCGCGGTCTCTCGCCACCTACCGGAGCCATGGCATCCCCAAGCCTATCCTCAGAAAACTGAAACTTAGTGATTGGCCGTCTCTGCTTGCACCCCCCTTTCAAAATGAATCTTCGATCCTTGTCCTTTTCTTCAGCGTGTTTTTGTTCTGCATATTCATCCTGCACTTACGTACTGCACCAGCGTCCTGCATCGCAAAGCGACCTGCCCCGAAAAAGGCCCGCAGACCGGTGAGGTCCGCGGGCAATCCACCAGGGAGATACATTGGCCCGGGCAAGCACCGTGAGGTCCCTGCCGCATGCCTGTCCGTTTCGCTACCTCTCGCTAACGAAACAAACTCCTTGCATCCGCCTCCCCATCGCTATGCGCGTCATTGCCAACCACGCGCGTTCGACGATGGGCTGCGGCACCATTCGATTCAACAGTTGCGGTACTGATTTTTCTGAAACGCGTCAGGTTCCCAAACGTCCGGTCGTGCCCAGCATCGCGTGCAGGGTCTTGGCCTGCTCCGCATTGACACCGCCGCTCTCGAGACCGAGCGCAATGCTCCGGCCGCACATCTCGCGATACAGCTGCTGCAGCGGTGCATCCAGCGTCGACAGCGAGTCCAGGTGCTTGTCGATCGACACGATGTCGCCACGCGACACCGGCCCCGGCATGCCCTTGGCCAGGCCGGCGCTGGCGATCGAGGCGAGCGTGCCCTGCACCAGCGGCAGCATCGCCTTGACGGCCGCGTTTTCCTGCGCGCCCCACGACTGCCAGATGACCGACGCTTCGCGCAGGATCACGTTGATGAACTGCGACGCATAACCGGCAGCGGCGTGATAACGACCGCGCATGCCCGGCGGCAACTGATTCACCGGACATTCGAGACGGCTTGCGATCGCGCGCTGCACCTCGTCCAGCGGTGACGAGGCTTCGATGGTCACGGTGCAGCCCGGCAGCGAACGGCGCGCCGCTTCCGGGTCGCCGAAGGTTTGCATCGGGTGGAAGCCACCGATAGATGCACCATCGCGCTCGGCCTTGGCCAGCGACGACACTTCCGTCGCGCCGCTGCAATGAACGACGCCCATGCCGGCGCGCCACTGCAGTGCATTGGCGGTCGATTCGATCGCGCCATCGACGGTGGTGACGAACACCAGATCGCACTGATCCACCACTTGCTGCGGTGTCAGATTGGCGCAGCCAGGAATGGCCGCCGCCAGCGGCGCCGACTCGTCCAGCGTCAGGCTGCCGACGCCGGCCACCTTCAGTCCGCGGTCCATCAGCGCCAGTGCCAGCGCCTTGCCGAGGCGGCCGGTGCCGATGAAGCCGATGGCCAGCGTGTCGAGCTTGTCGACGGAAGAAGCAGAGAGCGCCATCAGGAGAGCATCAGGTAGTCTTCGACCAGCAGCGGATTGATGCTGTCGACAAAATTCGGCAGGTCAGCCAGCAGGGTCTTGCCCTCCGGGCTGGCCAGCGATGCTGCCAAGGCTTCGGCCGAGTCGAACCAGAGTTCGGAGAAGCCGTCGTAACCGAAAGCTTCGGACTGATCGCGCGACACCAGGTTGACCGAGTAGCGGCGCATGTTCGGCAGCTTCTTGCACAGCTCGGCGTGCACGTTCAGCCAGTGATGGGTGAATTCTTCGTAGCTCAGGTCCTTGCGGCGCTTGACCAGGCCAATGCGCTTGACGGCGTTCGGTTTCATGCAGACTCCTTGTTGCGTTCAGTAGAAATAAAGGTGTAGTTCGGTGCCGGCGCGAAGGCAGAGGTCACGGCGCCCTGCGACGCATCGGTGACCAGGCGCGCGTACTTGGCCAGCACGCCACTGGTGTAACGCGGCGCCGGTGGCGTCCAGCTCGCCAGACGCGTGCGCAACTCGTCGTCGCTGACGGCCACGGACAGGCTGCGGCGCTCGACATCGATCTCGACGAGGTCGCCGTCGCGCAGCGCGGCGATCGGGCCACCGTCAGCCGCCTCAGGCACGATGTGTCCGATGACAAAGCCGTGCGATGCGCCGGAGAAGCGACCATCCGTCATCAGCGCCACCGATTCGCCGAGGCCCGCGCCTTGCAAGGCACCGGTCACCAGTTGCATCTCGCGCATGCCGGGGCCGCCGCGCGGGCCTTCGTTACGCAGCACCATCACGTCGCCGGCCTGGATGACACCGTTCTTCACGGCCTCGAAAGCGGCTTCTTCGGTTTCGAACACGCGGGCCGGGCCACGATGCAGAGATTTTTTCTGGCCGCTCAGCTTGATCACGCAGCCACCGGGCGCGACATTGCCGTACAAGATGGCGAGGCCACCTTGTGGCTTGATCGGGTTGCTGGTCGGGCGAATGACTTCCTGCCCTTGCACTTCGGACGCTGCGACAGACTCTTCGCCGATGGTCTTGCCGGTGACAGTCTTTGCATCGGCATGCAGCAAGCCGCCTTCCAGCAGGCGGCGCGCCACCAGCGGAATGCCGCCGGCTTCGTGCATCTCGGGCGCAGTGAAGCGGCCCCACGGACGCATGTCGGCCAGCACCGGGGTACGGCGCGAGATGCGGTCGAAATCATGCAGCGACAGTTCGACGCCGAATTCCTTCGCAATCGCCAGCAGGTGTAGCACGGCGTTGGTCGAGCCGCCGGTAGCCATCACGCCGGCAATCGCGTTCTCGAAGCTTTCGCGGCTAACGATCATGCGCGGCGTAATGCCGCCATTGACCAGCGCCATCGCCATCACGCCGCACTGATACGCAGCATCGCCCTTGGCGATATCGACGGCGGGAATGTCATTGAAGCCCATCGGCGAGATGCCGAGCATCGCGCTGGCCGTGGCCATGGTGTTCGCGGTGAACTGGCCGCCGCAGGCGCCGGCGCCCGGGCAGGCATGGTCTTCGACATCGCGCAGTTCTTCAGCATCGATGCGGCCCGCGTTGAAGGCGCCGACGGCTTCATAGATCTCTTGAATGGTCAGCTTGCGGCCTTCGAACAGCGTCGATGGCTTGGTGCACTTGCCCGACAGGATGGAGCCGCTGTACAGCGACAAGCCCGGCAGGTTCATGCGGCCAATCGCCATCGCCATGGCGGGAATCGTCTTGTCGCAACCCGAGATCGTGACGAGGCCATCGAGCATGTGGCCGCGCGCGACCAGTTCGACCGAGTCGGCGATGACTTCGCGGCTGACCAGCGAGGTCTTCATGCCTTCGGTGCCGGTGGTGATGCCGTCATTGATGGCGACAGTGTTGATCTCGAGTGGCGTGCCGCCGGCAGCGCGGATGCCTTCCATCACCTTCTGCGCGAGTTCGCGATGGTTCAGGTTGCAGGGCATGGTGCCTATCCAGCAGTGCGCCACGCCGATCTGCGGCTTCTTGAGGTCGGAATCGGTGAAGCCGGCGGCCTTCATCATGCCGCGCGCGACCGCGCGATCGGGACCGTCGAGCAGCGCGCTGCTCTTGTGGCGGGGATTGGGGACCAGGGTGACCGGGCTGACTTTCTGCTTGTCGTTCATTGAGAGTGAAGCTGTTACTTGGGTTGATTGCTTGGGTTTCAGGTATGCGCCGCGGGCGCGTGGCCAGCGTCGCTGCCATGAGGGTTGCTGTTGCCGGCCACGCCGGCGTGATAACGCTGGTTGGCGCGCGTCAGGTGCTCGCGCACGGCGCGCTCGGCGCCATCGGGGTCGCCGCGTGCGATGCACTCGACCATGCGGCCGTGTTCGTCAACGGTCACGGCTTCGGCACCGGGTGCGCGCACCAGGTCTTCATAAAAGCTCTGCAGCCACTGCAGCAGGGCCTGCGACACCGCGACATAGACCGGGTTGCCGGATACGACGGCAATCGTCCGGTGCAGCGCCATGTCGGTATCGAGGAAGCGCACCGGGTCACCGAGACTGGCGCGATGCGCATCGAGCGCTGCGCGCAGGGTCGCGATGTCTTCCTCGCTGGCGCGCATCGCGGCCGTGCGTGCCATCGCCACTTCAAAGGCGAGGCGGGCGTCCTTCAACTGCTCCAGCAGCTGGCGGTCGCCCGCCAACAAGTGAACGGCCGAGGCCGAAATCTGGGATATGACCGAATCAGCCGACAAGGGCTGCACCCGCGCGCCTTCGCCGTGGACGATGGAGATCAGCCCCATCCGCTCCAGCGCCTGCAGGCCTTCGCGCACCGCCGGGCGGCCGACGCCCATCTGGGCCATCAACTCCCGCTCCGAGGGCAGCAGCGAGCCGACCGGGAAATGGCCCGAGCGGATTTCCGCCAGCAGCCGCTCCTGCACCTCATGACCCAGCTTGCGGCGGGCGATAGGCGCAATGGACTGGGTGCCGGCCTGTGATGCGACCGGCGCCTGCGCTGCGTTATCAGAGGAATTTTCCCGTTGACTGCCCATATTCATAATGGCATTATCATCACATATACGCTCATCATACCAGTAGCCAGAAAAAAAAGACAACAAGCTTTTCCAGCCGCGACAAATCTGGCCGATGAGCGAGCCGGCCCGGCGAAACGCCGGGGCAGCGATGCCGCAGCTTTTCAGAAACCAAGGAGACACCCCCATGCAACAGCAGGCCGTGACGCCCGAGGCAGTCGCCCCGTCGGAGCCCATCCCCGTCGTCAACTCCCCACTCAAGGTTCTGCTCGCGAGCCTGATCGGGACCACGATCGAATACTTCGACTTCTATATCTTCGGCACCGCAGCGGTGCTGGTCTTCCCGAAGCTGTTCTTTGGCGAATCCGATCCGACCATCGCCATGCTGCAGTCACTGGCCACCTTCGGCCTGGCCTTCGTCGCACGCCCGGTGGGCTCGGCCCTGTTCGGCCACTTCGGCGACCGTATCGGGCGCAAGGCGACGCTGGTGGCGTCTCTTTTGACCATGGGGATGTCGACAGTCTTCATCGGCCTGCTGCCTTCGTATGCGTCGATCGGCATTGCCGCGCCGATCATGCTGGCCGTCCTGCGCTTCGGCCAGGGTCTGGGCCTCGGCGGTGAATGGGGCGGTGCGGTGCTGCTCGCCACCGAGAATGCGCCAGCGGGCAAGCGCGCGTGGTACGGCATGTTCCCGCAGCTGGGCGGACCGGCCGGCTTCTTCCTGTCGGGCAGCGCCTTCCTGATCCTGACCACGCAACTGCCGGAAGCCGACTTCCTCGACTGGGGCTGGCGCATTCCGTTCGTCTCCAGCGCACTGCTGGTCTTCGTCGGCCTGTACGTGCGTCTGAACATCACCGAGACGCCGGAATTCCAGAAAGTGCTGGACAAGCACGAGCGCGTGAAAGTGCCGATGATTGAGGTCTTCACCCAGCACACCCGCCCGCTGCTGCTCGGCATGTTCTCGGGCATGGGCCAGTTCGTGCTGTTCTACCTGATTACTGTCTTCACGCTCAGCTGGGCCACGACCTCGCTCGGCTATCAGCGCAAGGACTTCCTGATCCTGCAGCTGGTGTCGGTGGTGTTCTTTGCGTTGTTCATCCCGGTGGCCGCAAAAATCTCGGACCGCTTCGGCCGCACTGCGGCCCTGCGCTCGGGCGCTATCGGCATTGCGCTGCTCGGCCTGGTGCTGGGCCCGATGCTGCAGGCCGGCGCATTCTCGACCGTGCTTGCACTGTCGATCGGCATGGCGCTGATGGGTATGTGCTTCGGTCCGCTGGGCACGCTGATGTCGGACCTGTTCCCGGCTGAAGTGCGCTACACGGGCGCGTCGCTGGGATTCAACCTGTCGGCCATCGTCGGCGCATCGTTCGCGCCGTACATCGCCACCTGGCTGGCGACCCACATCGGACTGCAGTTCGTCGGCTACTACCTGTCGGCGATGGCCATGGTCAGCGTGATCGCGCTGACGCTGGTCAAGCGCATGGAGAAGTAAGCATCAGCATCCGCAGTACCCAAAGCAGCACGCGCCAACGCGGTGAAGATTCAAAGGCGCTCAACAACACCACAACAAAGGAGCAGCGATGAAGAAGTTTGGAGTATTGGCATCCCTGCTGGCGGCACTGTGCATCAGCACGGCCCCGTCGGCGCAATCGCAGGAACTGTACTGGGCATCGAGCGGCACCTTCGGCCCCTTCAACATTCAGGGCCTGATCCCGACCTTCCCGGAAGCGAAGCAGATCACGATCCCGGTCTCGATGTGGATCCTGAAGCACCCGAAGGGCCTGGTGGTTTTCGATACGGGTAACAACGTCGCGATTTCGGATGGCCTCGACAACTGCAAGAAGTACTGGGCGGCCGGCCTGTGCGACTTCATCCAGCCGAACCAGAAGCGCAGCGATGTCATCGACATGCAGCTGAAAAAGCTGGGCTACAAGGCCGAAGACGTGAAAGTCGTCGTCACCTCGCACACCCACCTCGACCACGCCGGCAACATGGCGATGTTCCCGAAGGCGATCCACGTGATCCAGAAGAAGGAGCTGTATCAGGGCTGGTGGCCGGAGAAGTTCCAGGGCCGCGCACCGGTGGGCCTGTTCATGATGGCTGATATCGCTGCTGCGCGCGAATTCAACTACCTCGAACTCGATGGCGAATACGACCTGTTCGGCGACGGCACGGTCAAGCTGTTCCCGACCCCGGGCCACACCATCGGTCACCAGTCGATGAAGGTCAAGCTGCCGAAAATGGGCACCGTGATCATCACGCAGGATGCGG
>JACCDR011553992.1_pt1 | contig 24587 bp, 36 predicted proteins | sample 7446431 | NCBI WGS metagenome assembly JACCDR01 (sample SAMN15323443, study PRJNA562643) | freshwater metagenome | isolation source: river surface water | place: USA:Blue River Watershed | collected 2017-08-17 | reverse complement strand
GGTGACCTTCTTGGAAAGCTGGAGGTTCTTATACCTTGCAATCTCTTTCTCATAGAACTCCTCTTTTGCAGCATCGCCTTTGACTTTCTCCAAATTCTTCTTTGATTCTATCATCAATTTTTTGTATTTGGATCTGTCATCATACATAGTCCTCATCAGTTCAGGTAGGATTCCGTTCTTGCTATTATCGAAGAACTGTCTATTAGGAGTCATCGTGATGCCGCGCTCTTTCAACATAGACAGATTGACACTCTGGTCGACCATATTATCCACAGTGACTTCACCAGAAGAAATAAGCATTCTCATATCTTCTGTCCAGTTTTCTGGTTCTATTATGGTTTCCATGGAAATACCGTACATGATCATGAGCATAGGATACATGCTATTCAAGTCAAAACTAGCAACCCATTCGTACATTCCGGGAACTGGAATCTTCACATAGGCACCACCATACTTTTCATCCTTTTCACTGGGACTCAATGGAGGAACAACAATGTTCTTTCTCTTCAATGCATTATAAACGATAGCATCCCACATTCTGGTTTGAGCGAAAACATCCTCATGAAGTACCTTGTTGTCGTATGACATTGAAAGAACAAGATCCATAAGTCTTTCAGTTTCATCAATCCTATCTACAAGATAAACGTCATGGATGTTGTATTCCATGTAAAGCTGGAAATTGGTTTTGTATAGTGTGTGGAGACTGCCGTACTCCGAATAATCCAGCTTCCTCTCTCCCAAAACAACATGGGAGATATGATCTAGAGTATAATTTTCCTGTGGGCCTCTCTGAGAGAACCACTTGAATAGGGTGAGATAATCCAGACCAGAGATACCGAAAATGTCATAGGTGACAACTTCACCCCTGTTGGACTTTTGGATCTTTGTGTTTATGATTTTCCAAGGAGAGAGTCTCTTGGCCTCAGATTCTCCGAGTATGTTAGTGATTCTGTTTACTAGATATGGAATATCAAAGGTTGAGGTATTCCAACCCGTAATAACATCCGGATAGTTGAGTGTCCAGAAGTCTAGAAACTTCCTTAGCAAATCAATCTCGCTTGCACAACGATGATATTCTATCGGTAGGTCCTTTAGATATTCAATCTTGGTAGGATTCTTAGGATCAAATACACCACAACCGAACGATGTGAATTTGCCATCCATTCGCAAGGTGATAGCGGTGATCTGTCCTTCGGCTTTCTCAGGCTCAGGAAAGCCCCCCTGAGGAGGCGCACCAACTTCAATATCTATATTTGCGATACGAAAGAAAGACTTTTCCCAATGAATCTCATTGGGAAACTCATCGGAGATGAAGGTGTACTCATAGCGCGTGTTGCCGAAGATGGAGAAATTCTCCACCTCTTTGTACTTCTCAATGAAATCCCTACACTCGGACATGTTGCCCGGTTGGATTTCATCTACATAGTCTCTGCGAAGAGTTTTGAATTTTGAAGGTTTGTTTGATGGCACATAGAGAGTCGGTCTATACTCTATCTTTCGCATTACTCTTTTATTGTTTTCTACGCCGCGATAGAGTATATTTTTACCGTATCTCCTAACATTGGTATAAAAGGTCGACATTGAGTTCCTTAGAGTATAATTTTCTTTGGTGGTGGAGTCATAATTCCTGCTCCGAAGATGGTATTATACTGGTTTTTTAGTCCTTCGTCAACATCAATCACATAGACAGTTTTCTCCACAGAGAGAGATACTGTATGGTTCTCCGCGTAGGGAGCGAATGGAAAGAATCTAATGGTCATTTCACCAGTCGGAGTAGGTTGAAGAATCACAGTCAGTGGATTCTTCATTGACAACATCTTGCTATTCTCATCGACGGTAACATCAGCAACAATCTCTTCACCCGTCAACAACTTTACACCTTTAATCATTTTTTAGTCCTCTTTTTGGTTTTTGTTTTAGCCTTCTTTTCTTCGACAGGCTCTTCATAGTTCTTGATGTACTGCGGAATCTCTTTCCTGGTTACCACTTGGTTATTGACCATGTACTCATCGAAAGCCAATCCCCAATCATCTCCGTTTCCTAGAATGAGTTTCCACCCATTGTATTCTTTTATAGTTATTTGCTTGTTTTCAAACATTTGTTTGAGTTCGAATAGAGTGTGCATTATTTTATAATAGCTCTGGTTCGGTATATGTCGTAATACCACCTTTAGTTCTACCTATCCAAAGACGATCACAGGTTAGGCAAATTAGCTGGAATGACGTTGTATTCATATCTGGATTGATGTTTTCGCCTTCCGAATTGTACATTGGAATATACGCGACACTTGTTGTCATTTCCAGTGATTTGGAAAATCGACACGCTCGACTAATACAGTCCGTCTCTGGAACTTGAATTCTATCACTCATACGCATATTATACACTCCTCATCGAACGCCGTTCAATGAATACCGTCTCTCCGCCATGTGAAGGCAGACCTCTTGAGGTTCCATTCCAAACGCGACCACAGGTTTGACACTCTAGCTTAAACCCATGGATATTAGTATCCGGATAGATGTTTTCTCCTTCTGAATTGTAGATCGGTGGTAGAATGCCGACACAGGTCATTTCACCTTCACTGAATTTGAAAAGACATTTTTCAGGTGGAAGCTGACAATTTGTTTTAGGTAATTGGATTCTATCACTCATATCAAACACTCCCTAGGATGGACTCACACTTCTTCCAGAACTTGTCTTGCTGTCCTTGCATACGAATCTGGAAGTTATGGAAGAACATTGGAGTTCCATCGTCCAGTCCGTAGGTTGTTCCCATGCCGTACACAGGCATTCCATCAGCCAGTGGCCAGTACGGAGGTTGGTCTTTCTCCCAGTCGTATCGCATTGGTGCTTCATCGTATTTTAGAGGCATCAACATTTCGACCGGAACACCAACTCTCTCTGCATTCCAGGTATATTCCTCGGCCACATCGGACCTTGCTGTTTCCATAGCGGATGGTCGACCGATTCTTTCGAATGTTTCAGCCGACAGACAGAGCGCGGAAGGAGCAGCAAACACATGCTGGCCATTCTGAATATGATTCGATCTTTGAATGTTTCCGACGATCTTTCCTTTCGCGGCTTCGGTGATGAAGTAGTCAATTGCATTTGGACTCAGAGGAATGCAGTCAATATCAAGAAATAGAATTACATCAAAATCCAGTTGCTTTTCAGTGTTGTTCTTGAACTGTTCCGTCGGAAAGCCACAGATAGACCAGAAGTAGTCGATTGCATTTCCATGTGGAATATCAATTAGAATGTTGTAGTGCATGATATCGGATGGGTTGTATTTCCTAACGCACTGTTTTTGTAGCATCACCGTATGGTCCGCAATGTTCCTCATATGGAACGATGCAATACACGCTTTCATAGTTTAGTCTCCTGGTTGGTTTATATCCTGACATTATACATGATGGTTTAGCATCAAGTCAATTGTTACCGCTGTAAATTCTGATTGCCCTTTCTATAATATCCAGTACATAATGATCTTCTGTAGTATTGCTGAATATGAACTTTGCTTCCGTGTCCATTCCATGTGGTAGAACATCCCTAACATCCTTACTAAAGCAGATGAACACTTTTTTGGAATCCAACAGGTTTTTCTTTGTCTGGAAATAAGTAAAAGGAGAACTGTTCTTGCCTATGAGAATGTCGGATATACTAGAAAGATAACTGATTTCACACAAATCTGAGTCTAGATTAGTAATGTCCGAAGTGAAGTGTATTTTACTGTTATTCGTTTCAAACTTCTCGGTAGCGACAAAGGTGTGGTCTGGGAATTTCTCCGTCAACTGCTCTATTATAGAGGACATGTTACCTATTTCAGATTGTTCGCTTCTGACTTTGCTATTGCTAATCAGTACGATGTTCTTGTGTAGATTTGCGAATTTCCAGACAGGAGCAATGTTGAACTTCACATAGTCGATGGAAGGAACGAATTTCCAAATATCCCTGGAAAACTCCACCGGAAATCCAAATTGCGATCTTAGGTCGGAATATAGACTCTCATAGATATCCAGATGCTCTATGAAACTTGGATGCTTGTGTCCGTTTCTACCCCACACATCCTCTTTCCATGCACCGACCCAAGTATTGATATAATAGGAATTCACATCTTCCTTTATCTTTACACCACAAAAAGTGGAATCTAGTATAGCATCGGATTCTGGATGCTTAGGTGCAATGTCATCCGTGCAATGTGGATCACAGCGATGTGCATAGTAGACCTTTAGGCCGGATGATTCCAGTTGATTTATGATATCTACAACCATAGGTCTGGTGGTGAACAGATCACCGTTGTGCCAGTGGTTGAAGAATATGATGTTAGACTTCACCGTAGTTTTTCTCCTCTATGAGGCTTGATCCGGAGACCTTGTTTATCTCTCTTTTCAAGGCAGCCCTTTCTTCGTTTAGTTCATGGACTTCCCTGGTCAGATTAACGAAATCGCTTCCATATGAATTGTATTTCATACAGCGTCGTATTCTATCCTCAAGTTCCCATATTGTTTTGTTGACCTCATGCAGTTTAGTCTGTTCATGGACCAATAGATGCATAGGATAGTTAGGCTTATGTTTCTTCCAGATTTCAGAGAGTTCTGTCAGTTCCTTGTCTATGTTGATCCTTTTCTCAGCATCAGTTATTTTGGACATTTTGATGACAAGAATGATAATCTTGTCCAACAACTCGCCGACAGACACGGGCACATAAATCATTTCAATTATCTCCTTCAATTAAAAATTTGTCACCAGGCTTGCTTGGCCACCTCACGACAACCAATTTGGTGTCCTCCAGAAACTGTACATCACTCACATCAAAAGGATCATATATCCACATCTGACCTTCTCCTAGTGTTATTCCATTCACTCTAACTGAACCAGAAATGACAACCGTCAATTCAGTTGTTTCTTTATGGAAGTGTGGAAAGGTTTCACAGCCGGCGCCATGTTCATGTATAGCAACTTCGAAAAGATCCGTTTTGAGTACCGAAGGAGAAAAGTCTCCTATAACCCAACCTTTAGTAAAATTTTGCAGACTATAGTGTTTCATTTCTCTAAGTTCTGTATTCTCATCTGGTGTCTGCCGCCGTCGAAGGTGTGTTCACTCAACATTTTTATGTAAGCATACAAAGATGATTTATCTATGTTCATCTGTGGTATAGCAAAGAAATTGGCGCAGTTATGTCTGATTGCCATTTCCATTGCGAACTCATTATATATGAGTGCTGATCTTATTCCTTTCTGTTTGTTTGCACAGATATTCACACCCTGTCCTGTTCTACAGAATCCAAATCCATAGTCACATTCCCTATTCATAATCGATTTTGCCGCTTGATCAATGAATGTGTTGTAATCACAGTCCTCATCAACGAAGGTTCCAAAATCAATATAGTTTAACCCTAGGTCAGACAGTATTTCTTTGAAAGACTCTTTAGCCGAGAATCCACTATGGTCTGAACATAGAGCTATTGGTCTATCTCCAAGTCTCTTGCAGACATTGTTTTTATAGAAATCAAACTCCTCTGGAGTTCCGAACACATGCATCTTCTCAACAGGCGACTCTTTCACAACAAGGCCATCCTCAATGAGAAGATTATAGAGCGGTGTGATGTAGAATTCACCATTTGTTCGAATGTCCTTTTGTATCATTTTCCTGGCATACGAACAGAAAGTTAGTCCCGATCTAAAAACATATATTCCAACGCAGGCTCTGTCGCTTATGACCTTTTTCTCCGCTGTTTTCGTTATACGACCTGAAGAGTCCATCTGAACATAACTGTAATTTGGACTATTGCTCTTGAAGGTGTAAATGATGCCATCAGTACTAGACAAATCCAATTCACTGACTGATATTTTAGGTGAGAATTCTACATCAAGAGTGTGTATTAATAGCGGTGAGGAGTTTTCGATGAATTCACTTGCAGCTAGACAACTGGCCACGCTTCCATCAGTGAGTTTATCCAAGACCACAACCTTTATATCATCTCCAAATTTTTGTTTGAGTATCTTGTCAATTTTATGGTTAAATACCTGATCGTCCCTGACAACAAATATCAAATTGCAATTTGAGTAGTCCAAGCAGTCGAGACTAATATCAATCAACTGTCTGTCGTAACAAAATATTAGTTGTTTGGGTATGTTATACCCAGCTTTCTGGAATCTGCTACCAAGTCCCGCCATCGGAACCAATACGTTAGTTTTCATTTCTAGCTCCCAGCATCAATGATGTTTTTGTATGAGCATATCTTAGGCAGAGTCCCGGATTCATTCCATCCAAGTATGCGTTTATGTAATTGGCAGCAAACCAATCCCCTGCACCCAATACGTTACAGTTTTTTACCTTCATTTCCTCCGGTAAAACAAAGGTATCACCTCTGCTGTTAAAGCTATGGGAAGGTCCATGGACAACTGTCAGTAGGTGGTCGTTGTCCATTAGACTATCAGATACAACAGAGTCATAGTCTGTGTCCGATACAAACAGGACATTGACCTTACCAAGTCTTTTCGCGTTCAATTTCTTACCAGAACATACATCTGCAAATATGGTGGAGTTGGTGTCGAATTTCTCCATGAACTCCACATCAACCAACTCATTCAAATATCCGACATAGTATGCTCTTGCATTTACAACTCTCGGATTTCTGGACCTTTCATATAAATTCGATTTGCTAATTCTGGTCGAATTATTCCTATTGATGTGAATCAACGACGATCCCTCTTCCGTAGGCACCATTTCAATCAACAAATTAGAATCAGATTTTCTGAATCCGTCCCATACATTTGCGATACCACCAAGAGTTTGGTAAGTGGTATCACCGTCAATAACCGTGTCTATCACCAAATTTCCATAGACGGCCACATCACACATTAAAACTTCTCCTTAACGTCCAGATCATAAATTTTTTGCATCGTGGTTTGGAAATTCTCCGTGTCTATTAATGAATATCTCTCTAGATGATCAAACAGATGCATGATACAATTTGAGCCTCCAGGAACAGGAAGTACCAGGTTACATTGTTCTCTGACTATCGCGGGACTATCTGACGGACATACTGAGTATCCAACGGATTGCATTGCCTTTACATCGAACAGATCATCGCCTATAAAGGCAGTTTCTTCCTTGGTAACTCTGTGCTTTAGCATAACGTCCAGTAGAAATTCAGATTTGTCTATATGTGATCCCGATGTTCTGCATACGATTGTTTCGTAATTTCTGTTTTCCAATATCTTTCTATTATACTCATCACCTGTTATGAAACATACGTTCACTCCAATTGCAACAAATCTCTTTATTGCAGTCCAATCCTTATCACAAAAAATCTTTAGTTGAACTGTACCATTCCGGTCATAATATTTCCTTCCGTCTGTGAGTACACCGTCAACGTCCATCACTAGCAGTTTGATCATGTTAAGATATCCATCTGGTGTTTTGAAACACTATATCGGCTTCGGGTGGTGCAGATTTGGAGTGATCTTTCATGTCAATCATTTGAAATCCGTTGGAGTTAAGAAATTCAACGTCTTGGTCCAATACCGTCTGTCCGATGTACATTAATTGCTTTTCCCTTTTAGCCACGCAGGACTCCAATTGTATAAATTCTATTGATTGTAGAATATCCTTTCCTATGCTTTTCAATACATCTAGATCATTACCTTGTGCGTCCACTTTCAGATAGTGAATAGCCGGAGATTCATTCAAGCTAACGCGAGATTCTAATAGAGATTCCAATGTCACAACATTAATCTCTATTTCACCTATTTTATTGATTTGATATGCACAGAACCAACCTTCTTCCTTATCCAAGGAATCCACTCTATCCTGCAACTTCATGTCCAACAGGGAGTTGCAGCCAGGCTCATCGTAAAGATTAAATTTCCTGGTGCCTGTTTCTGTGGATATACCTACTTGATGATATTCATCGAATAGTCCGGACTTGTAATCTATGGGATCTATGGCTACGATATAGAAATCTTCTCTATTTCTATTGGCCATGAAACTCTGAATAAAATGTCCTCTGTGATGTCCAACGTCAACAATTACTTTTTTACCACTTGGAAAGAAAGACATTGTTTCCTCCTCCGTAGCGATAGAATGTTGAAATGACTTTATGGTCTGGAAGATATTTTTCTAGGAAGGGAATGTGTAAGTTCGGCTCAGAGAGTTCATCATGAAATTCGATTTCCAAAAATCTTATCGACCTCAATACTGATGAATTCTCTATGATATTCTTCTCAGCGCCTTCGACATCCATTTTCAGAAAATCAACACCAACAGGGATCACGTTCTCAAGTGTTGTGGTGGGTATGTTTGAATTGACATTTTCGTGGTTGTTGATGATGCCGTCGCTGTGTATTCCGTATCCGCCCATATTACCCAGTGAAGTTCCCATGTCAACATAGTCTTTACCGTAAAATATAGCCTTATTTACCAACACCACTTGGTATCCTACTAGACTCTGTAGATTTTGTTGTAGTATGGAAAAGTTTGTCGGTATAGCCTCAACTGCAACGACTTTCTTCAGCGTTTCGATTTTTTCTACCATCAATTTCGAAACCTCACCGAAACATGCTCCAATATCAGCCATGCTTTTTATTTTGTTTTCTTTTAACATAGCAACCATGTTGGTGAAATAATCCAAATTTCTCCACTCTTGATTGGTGTAATCCGTCATTTCCTGAACGGTTCTAGTCATACATTCATCTCCTGTTAATCAGCCCAATATTCCGAGAACGATGCACCAACATCATAGTGGTACTCATTTAATCCGTGCTTTTCCCAACACATACTTATCCTAGGAAAAGGCTTGAAAACATAGTCCCTCATATGAAAGTCTTTCTGTAAAGCCAACTCCTTTTCAGGTGCTGAATCTACCAAAAATCTACCTGGGTTTGCAATATGATCATAGACCTGATCATCAAATTTCGCATAGTAGAACTGTCCTATGTATGTCTCTGCCCTCAGATGATTATCATAGGAAAATCCAGGTTGCTCCACGACCGTATCATAGGGAATTTCGAATATTTCAGACACTCTTTTCGTGTCTCCCCAGAAAACATGATCCCTTGGATGATAGGGAAAGTATCTATACATACCCAAAACAAACAACAGTCCTTCGGAATTCTTATTCTTCATCCAATAATCATGCATCATCCTCATACTATTTTCTCTTATGAGTTGATCGGTTCTCATTTTAACACAATGCTTACCCGAAACAAAGCGCAAACCACTTCTACTAGTTTTGATCTGCAAATTCCTATTACCGATTCCTCTATTGAAATTTTCAGGTATGGGATTATCGATAACGGTAACATAACTGGGTATGTCAAAGCATATAGTATTTGCATATGTTGATAGTATGATGGAATCAACGAATTCCAGATTCCTATATTGTTCTATGATTTCCTTTGTAGGTCTTGAACAAGGACCCTGTAAAACAAGATCGACTTTCATTCCAATAAGCCCTCATAAAAGTTTAGCAATCTCTCTGGATTCCATTGATCGTAAAATGGTTGAAAGGGAGCTATTCCGTTTTTAACAATGTCCTTTATACCTATCTTGCTCAGATCATTAAAATCTCCTCTCAGATGAGTGAGAAAGGATGAATCGTTAACGGCGAATGGTTTCTTACTAGCCAGTGCCCTATCGACAGAACCACTGACGCCTATACTGTGATTATCTCCATAGACATATAGATTGATATCATTCCCGTTGAGCCAATGGATCAGTTCCTTCTTGAACATGAATTTGGTATTAAAGTTGACGGTTATATTACTTTTCTTGAGATTCTCCACCTGTTGCTTGAGTCTGTCCATCCACACAGGATCAACATATTTTCCATCAGAGATATGCACATTGAATATTACTTCCTCATCGAACTGATCATTTATCATTTGCGTTATGATATCAAGCTTCTTGGTCACATTACCGATTCCGCTTGTTCCTATCTTCAGCACATCCGATGGTGGAGAATACTGAATATCATCGTAATAGGTAATGGGCAAAACGCCTGCCAGTATTTTAGGATGTTCAGATGAAAATCTAGGATCTGTGGAAACGTGGTGATCAACGCAATCAAATGTTCTTATATGCTCATGCCCGGTGATCACAATCTGTTTGATTCCCATCGAATGTACTTCTCTGGTGAATGCATCAGAAAGAAAACTCAATGTCCATGGGTGATGATTGTAGATGATTGCCTTGACCTTGAAACTCTGTATTGCATTTGCCACTGCCGTTGGGTCATTGGAGCCAATGAAAAAGAAGTTAAATTTCTTCGATGTTTTTAGAATTTCAAAAACGGAATCTCCGTACTGGTAGATTCCGCAGTTGAATTCATTGCCCGTTACGAACAGTACGTTCTTCATTGTGATCCTATCACATTGAACAGAGGACAAGGCACGACAAGTTTACCACCTTTGCTCAGGAAATCACCCTCTCTAGATGCAAACTCATCAATGAAGTGCCATGGTAGTACGAACAGATAGTCTGGATTCACTCCACGCATCACCTCTTCGCTGACAATCGGTATGTTCGTACCGACAGTTTTTAGTCCGAATTTATAAGGACTCCTTTCGGCGATTGCAGTAATCAGATTCTGGTCTATTTCGAATAGCTGGAGCAGTGTGTTGCCCTTTGTGCTTGCTCCATAACCATAGACGGTCTTACCTTCTTTTTGTGCATTTTCCAGGAACTCCTTTACAGAAACTTTCAGGTTATCCAGTTCTGTGGCGAATATTTCCCATACATGCGGATCACGGATATTACATACAATATCTTCGTAGAGAAGAATCGACTGAATCCTGGCGTCACACACATCCCTCAGAGGTGCTGTACCGAATGTCTCTACCTTGCTGCATTGTTTCTGTAGGTAGACCCTAAAGCTTCCTCCGTTTGTCTCATTCAATGAACAGTCTCTCACCACAAATCCTCCGCTTTCGAAGAGATTCTTGATAGAGGTCAGATCATAGTAATAGACATGTTCATGACAAATATTGTCGAATGCCATCTGCTTGATCATCAATGGAGTATAGCTCATTTGAACGACAAAGATTCCATCGTCATCCAGAATTTCGTAAATGTCCTTGATGAATTTTCTAGGATCATCCAAATCATAGAACATAGCAATACATGTGATGACCTTAGCCTTTTTGCTTCCGAAAGCAGTTTTCTTGTACGCATCTGCACTGAAATAGTCCTGTACGATTTCATCAGCATGTTTGCTGCTTTCTGCGACATAGCTATCATCAGCCGGATCAATTCCTATTTTGGTAATATTGCTCGGAATGAACTTGAACATTGTTCCATCATTACATGCAATGTCTACCCAGATATCGCCTGTGGATAACTTCTTTCTGCTTAGTACTTCCTCGACAATTTCACCCAACTGTTTTGTCATGCTTGAGTTGATACCTGATCGGTACCAGTATTGGCCGTACATCTTGTCCAGTGGAACTGGATCATTCAATCTAACAGCACCAATTTCTTCGTCCAGAAATAGATCCAGACTATACTTTCCACCACGCGGCTCTTCACCCAATTTCACAAAGTCACTGACATAGTGTTTACCGAGGCTCAATACTTTTTTCATGCTTTATCTCCATTTTTTGATAGTAGTCTATAATCTGACTCGCACATCTGAGAAACCAAATCCGAGAATGAGAATTCTGGTTTCCATCCAAGAACATTTCTAGCTTTGGAAGAATCTCCTAGCAAATCATCAACATCGACAGGTCTGTAGAATGCTGGATTTACCTTGATTAATACATCACCTGTTTTTTTGTTTCTAGCTACCTCATCTGCACCAGAGCCTTCCCATTCCAATTGAATATCGAAGTAGTTAGCCGACATTTCACAGAAGTCTCTTACGTTGTGCTGTTCTTGAGTAGAGACAACATAGTCATCTGGTTTATCCTGCTGTAGCATCAACCACATAGCTCTTACATAATCTTTGGCGTGTCCCCAATCTTTGGTGCTGTTGAGGTTGCCCAGTTCTATATGGCTCTGTTTTCCAAGAACGATGTTCGCAAATGAACGGGAGATTTTTCTGGTTACGAACAATTCTCCGCGTCTGGGACTCTCATGGTTATATAGAATGCCATTACAGGCAAATATATTGTATCCCATTCTGTAGTTGATGGTAATCCAATGTGCAAAGAGTTTTGCTGCTCCATAGGGACTGGCCGGTCTGAAATGTGTATCTTCATTCTGGGCCTGTTTTGATCCGGAATCTGTTCCGAACATTTCACTTGTGCTTGCTTGGTAGAATTTGGAATTCAATCCCAGAGTTTTCATAGTCTCTAGAATCCTTAGTGGTCCGAGAGCATTAATTTCTGTTGTCAGGTGGGGCAGTTCGAAGCTAACCTTGACATGACTTTGTGCTGCTAGGTTATAGATTTCATCCGGCTCAACAGCCTTCAAACTGTTGTGTATTGCAAGTCCATCTGTCAAGTCTCCTCTATGGAAAACAATTCTATCCTTAACATTGGCTATATTTGGATGATCCATATCCGCAACTCGACGGATCAGACCATGTACCTCATAACCTTTTTCCAACAATAACTCAGAGAGATAGCTACCATCCTGTCCGGTTATTCCTGTTATAAACGCTTTCTTAGACATTAACATCTCCTTTTTTCCATGGCAATTTATCACCATATCGTCTTAACATTTCTCCGTTTCCATGTAAGAAAAAGTCTTTCTGTACTGAATAGTTAGTACTTCCTACCATGTAGTTCACACTATATTCACCTGAGGAAACATATTTCGGTGCGATCTGTCTCAGCACATGACATATCACTCTATCCACTTCCATCTGACCAGGTTCTCTGATTCTTCTGTACCAAAGTGGTGTTATATGTAGTGCGAGTGGTTTCGGTAGAAAATAGCAGTTAACGTCTACGAAGTAGTCCTTTTCGTCCATGACGGAAGGCCACAGACCGAGACTCTCACAGTCATCATTACAAATGAATTTTCCTTGTGAATCCACTATTTTCCTCATTGAGAAGCACCATTGGTTTCCCGCTAATGCATTCATACAGGATTCAACATGGTTCGAATCCAAGGTATTATCGTCATCCAGAAACATGACCACATCACCTTTAGCCAGATATGTTCCAGCCGCATACATTCGGTGTCCATTGAAGCGATCAACACCGACGGCATAGGGTAGCTCAATTACATCAATATTATCTGCAAATAATGGTATAGTCTTCCGCACAGTATACCTGTGGTCTGGTCCGTCCACGAATATAAGGTGTTGTATGTTTTTGTACGTTTGGTACTGTACGCTTTCGATGACTTCTGGTAGGAATCTGTTTGCTGTAGTCGCTGTTATTATAGTAACAAGAGGTTGATTCATGATATATCTCCAATCATTTTCATGTATTTCATTGGGTAGTCAGTGCAAATACCAGTCAGACCTTTGACCAGCTTTGTATTTAGCAACTCTGGCATGACGGCTATTGTTCCTGGTTGTGAAATATCTCTGGGATAAGCCCAGATGTAACCGTGTGAGGTTAGAGTATATTCATCTTTGTCATGAGTGAAACAGTTGAATTGCTTGTAACCTTTGATTTTGTTTAATTCAACCGTGAAGTAGTATAGGGCGGTGAAGTTTTTGCAGTGAATCCAAAGATTCTCTTTATGTCTTTCCAGCCATAGGAAATTGACTTCATGTTTAAGACCAAGTTCGTTATGACCCAACCAAAAGGTGTCCTCAAACTTCCACAGGTCGACCTCAACATCGAATCCATGTTGCTCTATAGCCTTCTGTACCTGTGTTGGTTCGTTCTCCACACTTCGATCTATTACACCATTTATTTCAAACAGTCCTCTGTGGGATATGATTATTGGTTGACGTTTCGTATGGTATGACATATTTTTTCCATAAAAAAAGGGAAGGAGCCATTATAGCTCCTTCCCTTACGAAAGTCAAAATTTTTAAATCTTCCTGCCTAACGTCGCAGTATCAGTCTCATCAGAAATGTATTGGACCGCGCCCTTATTGTAGGCCGGCGCCAGTCTCTTGGACTTGGCTATGATTTCTTTCCTTACATGCTCTGGTTCTTTAGCCAGAAACGCAGGATCGGTCATACTTTTCCGTACTGCGATGTATCGACTTTCAGCCTCATCCCTTGAAGGAATGTGTTCGTTGGTCCTTCGATAAACAGGCAGCTTGACCGTCGATTTTCTGGACATTTCATCCAGCGAAGGATTAGGTAGAAACACTGCCGGTGGGATTTTCTTCGATTTTTTTCTGGGTTTGTACGCCATCGGTTTTCCTAGCAGCATCGATTTTACCAAATTCAGATTGAAGAATCCAACGAACGATTTTATCGTTGACCATTGAAGGAATATCAAGAAACGGGAATTCCAACTTGAACGGACAACCCTTCTTCCATGTGCGATCTTTCAGGAAGAGGGCATATGTCATCATGTGGTTGGAATCCGAAGGATCAAACATTACTTTTTCATATTTCATATTACATGCACCAGTAGCCTTCCATGGAAGGATCAAGGGCGGGATTGCCCCGTTCGCTCAGACGGATTTTAACAGTGGAGCCGTGGATCGTCTCCACCTCAACATAGCCATCACCAGCACGCCATTCATCGGAGGTCATGACTTTGAAAGGTCGATCATACTTCTCGGTAGCCAGTTGAGCCGCCCGCAGAGCATGTCCGATGTGATTGTAATCCTTGGGTTGTTTTTTCCAGGTGTTCGTATTGACTACAACAAATTTGCCGCTCATGATTTTCTCCTCAAACAAGTTCGTACGGTTTGTCCCACTTGCCGATGTTGACATTGGTGTACCAACCAACATCGAAATAATCGGTCATGATATCCGAACGGTCGTGGTTGCCGTCATTCATCACAGACAGAACCTCAGCCAGAAATTGCTTGGCCTTGCCGTCGAAATGGTCACGAAAATGATATTCGTTTACATGCAGATACTTATCGGTAACCGGCTTGAAGCCGTTAGCCATATAGAAGTGGTTGGCACCACATACACGGTTCAGGTTTTGAATGAAATCGATCTTACCGCTCTTGACGGTCAGGCAGAGAGTCGAATGGTTACGGACCGAAAGCGAACCTTTCAGACCATACTTTTTCAGAATAGCCTTTACTCGGGGAGCGATCTTCGCCTTTTTCTCTTGCGACATATAAGCCATGACATTCTCCGTTTGTTTCCGAACTCTATGTAAACCAGTTTACAGGTATACCACAAAAGATCAACGAACAAAAGAATAGTGAAATCAATGACTTACGGCAACCTCAATCCCAGAGGTTTCTGTAGTATTTACCGAACAGTTCCAGACCTTCTTGGATGCGGGCATCGTGCTTTGCATGACCTTCGAAGTCAAATTTATGAGTGTCTTTTGCACCTTTTTCCATGGAAAACAGACCATCTTCTCTTTTAACGAAAAGCGTATCCATTTTACCAGTATGAAACTGTGCTTCCCAGTCTGTGTTCAACTGTTCGAAACTCCAGATCATCTTGTCCATGATTTCTTCCCACTGTGAGTGTCCTACGTCCCACGCAAGATCATCACCATCTTTGTAGAAATCGAAACACATTTGCTTTGAATTTGAAGTGTTGTTGAATGCCAGCATGGTACCTGGTGATCCATGTTTTGTTTTCCTCAACTGCTTCAACATAGGAAGTATGATAGGACTCAATGTGGTATCCATATTCCATGTGTCCCATGGATCAATTCGAATCTCAACCTTGCGTTCCCTTTTGCTGTCGATCCAGACCAACAGGTCATATAGCCAGGTGGTGGGTCTTTCTGATAGAGTCAAGCTCCACACATCACCTCTTTTTTCCTTTCTATGAAATCCGTGTGCGAGGAAATCTCCGAAAGTATCAACCCATTCGGGTTTCCTAGGAACACCATACTCATCCTTCACATCCTTTACCCAGAAGCAAATCATATCAGCCAGTTGGTAAGGACCAAACCAGTTTTTATATTTTCCAATTTTAACTTTCATCCTTCATATCTCCATAGTATAGTTTTTCTTGCTCGACTTTCTGTTCTTGTATGGTTTTCTCATTGAAATGTTTTCTTGGATTACCACACATATGACATGAACATAGTTTGCCGTGATTGTGTATCTTACCGGTGGTTTTCTGTAACCACTTATCCTTATCTCCGGCCTTAGGCCAGGAACTGTATTCGGAGATGCACTTTTCCGCTAGTTTTGAGGCCTTTCTTTTGTTTCGGTCTTTCTGTTGAAATCGTTTCTGTCTGTGTTCTTTGTCCATTCTACTGTCCTTAATAGTACATTAGATTCTTTGAGCATGATCATAGACTCATTCAAATGATAGTGAACTCCTGCACCCACGCCGGGGAATGGAATGTCAGGACCTATTATCTCCTTCACACCTGCTTGGATCAGTGCCCTTGCACAATCAGAACAGGGACATCCACCCCAATTTAGATATGCTCTCGCATCTAATAGTTTTATACCATGCCTTGCTGCATTGAATACTGCGTTTCTTTCGGCATGTTCCACCCAGTTGTATTTACCAGGTCTTTCCCAGCGAGAAGCATCATGTTCGTTGACACCTCTTGGAAATCCATTGAATCCCATAGAGAGAACTATATTACCTTCTCCGACAAGAACACATCCTACCTTCGTCGATGGATCCTTGGATTTCTCGGATACCAGCATTGCTTGGCGTATAAACAATTCGTCCCAGTTCATTTGGATCCGGTAGAACCAAATCCGCCGTTCCTTTCACTGATATCCTCAAATGGTGTGTCGAATACACTCATATCGCCTTCTTCGATAAGAATGTTCTCTACAATCTCGCCTTGACAGATTCTCTCACCAACCTCAATCTTCTGTACACCATCACTGATATTGTTGATGATTGCGAATGTTTCTTGGTTGTAGTCCAGATCAACAACACCCTCGGAATTGGCTAGAACAAGTCCTTTTTTCAGAGCAAGTCCCGATCTTCCATGAATCCTCAATGAGAAATTTCTTGTGAGAGGTGAGTTGATACGAACAATCAATCCAGTAGGAATAAGAATTCTATCTTTCGGATGAACGTACACAGAACCATCATTTTCGATTCGTCTGTCCACTTTGATGTTATGTTTGTCGTATGCTGTTAGAGTTTTTTTGTCTGTTGGATAGTACTTGAAATCAAAACAGGTCGATAGACTTGTTCCGTAGGTGGGTATCGTAACTTCTTTTCCGAGTTTGAAGAAAGACAGTTTCACATTGCAAGACATTATAAACTCCTTAGTTATGGTTGAACAACCTTCTGAGAAAATACGAACGAACAACGGATATGACCGTGAAGATCACTCCAATAGAAGCAGCATCATGTACTGTGATATTATACCCGAATGCGGGTAGGAGGGCAAGGTTAACACTAAAATTTATCGCATAGCCTATGAGTACGTTAACGACTGCTTCTATTAAAGCACCCGTTTTCGACTGTCCACCCGATCTAATTTTAGTTTTCATCCCTCTTCACTTTGCGCCCAATGTTGTATTTTGGAACCAAAGTATACTTGTCCTTGTCTCGGTAGGCAAGTATTTTAATTTGACTCATAGGAGCCACGGGGGATGCTGATTTTTCTTTATCTACCAATTTCACTAATCCCCACTCTGCTATCAGGTTGGCGATGGAATTGCGTCTTGCGATGTCATTTTCTGTAATTGCAGCTTTCTTTCCGTCCAGAGCAAACATTTCTTTGAAATGGGTGATGAAATATCTTCCCTGTTTGTGTAGGATATGACAAGATTGATAAAGAATATTTTGATCTTTCGCTGCGATTCCAATTCTAGTTAGGGTTTCTTTTACTTTGAGGAAAGCATTTGGCTCATCCAAAGTCACTTCAATGAGTTGATCTAGATTCATGTTAATCACCTTTGTATATTCTTTTTCTTAGTTCTTCGATCTGATCATCAGTGAGAATAGATAATACTTCATAAGCCTTTGAATCGGAGTATCCATAATATTCTTTGATAACGAACAAATCGTCTGGTTTCACCCCTTTAGACCACTTCACAAACGGTCTCTTATAAGGCTTGACCATATTTAGCAAAAAAGAATATGCCATTTTAGAATCTAAACCGGGATACTTGTTGACCTCATTGGCTATAAGACAAGTATCCCGGTGATAGGACAGCGCACGGTTGACGATGAACGGAACGTATTCCTTTTCGTCCAGTTCGGTCTGCATTACATCTTTTTTGGTTTGAAGAATGCTTGGAATGACTTCCTTGAATAGATCGGCCATGATCAGACAAACTCCGCTTCACACATGATTTCTGTCAGGCAGGCCACAAGGTTCAATTCCTGATCACTCACGAACGCAGACTGGTACTGATATTTGGCGAGTATTATCACTACATTCGGAATCGTGGATTTCTCTATGAAGGTGTACATAGAGTCATAGATTTTTCTGTAGATGTTAGCTGCATCATCTTGAGCATTTTCACCTACCCACTTTCTCATGGAAGAGAAGTTCTTTTCCTTCAACGATTTGATCAGATCGGAAAGACTTACATCAGCAATAGCTGACAGTATTCCGGTGTCGATCTTACCGTCCATCATGGAATACTTCTGCAACTCATTCAGAACCTTTCTGTAGTCTGGAAAGTATTTCTTGACCAGTTCAGCCAGCACTTCCGGATTGAATTCTACTTCCTGTTCTTTGAGTATAAAAGAAGCCCGCTTCATGAACAAAGCGGCCATTTTAGGTTTGTCCGCATTCTTGATCTTGAAGTCAACCACAGCAAATCTTGATCGAAGTGCTTCGATTATACGGTTCTTATAGTTGCAGGTGATGATGAATGTACAGTTGTGGGAGAATTCCTCCAGCGCACCCCTGAGAGCGGGCTGGATTGAATTGGGATTCAAAAAGTCTCCCTCATCAATAATGATTACCTTCTTTCCCCCCATGAAGGATACAGAGGATGCATAGTTTTTGATCTTATTCCTGAAGGTATCGATACCGTTCTCATCGGATCCATTGAGCATGATATAGTCACAGCCAACCTCACGGCACAATGCCTTTGCGATTGTGGTTTTACCAACTCCTGGAGTTCCTGCTAGAAGCAGATTGGGAATTTCTTTCCTATCAACGTATTGTTGAAATATCTTCTTGATTTCTTCTGGTAAGATGCATTCACTAACAGTTTTTGGTCTATACAGTTCGACCCAAAGACTTTCGTTTTTCATTTTCAAGTGACCTCATTGCGAATTTTTCCTATGATATTGCGTGTCTCAAAATAGTCGTTTCTTTGTACGGCGTCCTCCAGATCATATAGAAGTTTATGAATGTCTCCGTATAGAAAGGAAACAAACTTTTTGGCCATGTAAGTCTTATGCTCACCGCTTTGAATGATTTCTTCGCTATAGAATTGCCTATGACCCCAAGTAAGTTTTCCGATAACTTCCCTTTGTGTCGTTCTGAACAATGTGTCATAGGAATTGTTAAGAGAGTGACCTTCATCAAACGTCAGTTCCAAAGGATCCAATTTGACATGTTTTAACCGAAGGTTTTGTTGCACCTGTACTTGGAGTTGTTCAAAAACCTGTTTCGACTTTTTCATATCGATCAAGGATTCACTACATTTTCATAGGTATCAGCCAGTTCACTGGCGGACGCAACTTCTTCTTCAAGGTTTCTCTTGTGGAAGACCTTAGCCAGTTTACGGGAGAGTTTCTTGTTGATTTGAAACTCTTCCGCCATTCTCTTGATGATTTCTTTTACATTGTCTCTCTCAGCCTCTATTCGTGTGAAAGAGTTTGAGATTTCCTGAAGGCAGCTTTTGATTGCTTTCTTTTGGTTCGAATCAAATGTCATGATATAAATCTCCTTTAGTCAAATTTTGATTTTGCGGATTCTACTGCGATGAAGTATTCCACTTTTCTCTCTGTATGAGTGAATTTTGAAAGACCCTTCTTTGAGATTTCGACGTTATAGGAGCCGTCAAGAATCTTGAAATAGTCTACCTTCACTACAACTTCAAATTTACTTCCGTCACCATCAGCAATCTCGGTGCTTGAATAGTCGGAAGAATTGTCATCAACGTCTGTTGACACAAAACTGATTTTCTTTCCATCACTCTTGAACACAAAGTAAGGTGATCCGGAGATGCCGGCACTTTTCTTCTGCCAATCGATATCGGATTTGGATAGTTCGAATGAATAGTCGGGTGTTCCGATGGAGAGTACCTTGTCGGGAGGAGTCACGATGACTCCAGGTGAACAGAACTTGATATAGTCCTTTCTCTTTCCATCCAGAGAACAGAAATTTACTTTGTCTGAATCGAATTGAAGATCACATTCTTTGTAGAGGGATAGTTTGGCCAGGAACTTGTTCAGGTCATAGATTGCAAATTCTGTTGTGAATTTCTCATCCACCTCGGCTTTAGCCAGTACCGTTCGAATTGGTGAAATGGTATTCAATACATTTCCGGGTTTCACTAAAATACTTTGGTTGATAACCGAAAAGTTCTTTAGCACTTCAACTGTCTCAGGACTCAATTTCATGTTTATATCTCCGTTGTTCTAACATTAGGGTTCATTATACAGGTCAATCAAACGTTTTGGCTAGTTTGATTTCGAGGTCTTTCAAGTCACCATCATTTTCTATGATTCCATCCATTTCACAGCCAATCCACGCCCATTCACTATAATGAATATCAGAAGATTGGAGTTTTTGAATTGAGCCATCGAAGTTGGTTTTCTGATTGATTTCCAGTGCTTCTTGGTACCAGTGAGGTAGTTCTCCTCGTCTGATCCAGTAGACCTTTCCACCCATATCTCTTATTTTGTATATTTCATTGGGAAATCTACAATCAGAAATTACATAGTTTCGATTAGTCTTACACTTAGCAAGAGCGGAAAATACCCAGATATCTTTGTGGAAGACATTTCGACCCGATTCGGTGCCTATCAGTTGCAGTGCTTTCCTTGGACTGAAATCGTATCCTAACACCTTTGACCAATATTGATCAGACTCTTCTCTCCATTCCCGGGATGTTTGTGTATCTCCTTCAAGAAGGTCCCTGTCCCAACCAAAGATGCTGGAACAAGCATCCTTTACAGGTCCGGCAAAGCTAAGTTTATTATAGGAATACTTATCGACAAAAATATCAGATGCTGTTCCTTTACCAGATCCAATCCAACCGACAAATCCAATTATGCTCATGATAAATTATACCTCGACTGATCTTTGAAGTCCTTTCCTGGTCTTGTACACTGATTCAGGTGTTGAAGTACCATTCATAAAACAACCGTAGACGGCCCATTCATGGTAACCATCACTGTCATTATATGCTAGTTGATCAGCCCTTTTCCTTGCGAAAAAGGGATCATCATAAACTCCAAAAACCTCTCTCAGCCAGATGCCTTCTTTCTGTACGATGTACAGTTTCTTATCTTCACCTTGTTTTGGATTCTCTGTTGTCATATTACAGACTTCCTAGGTGGGCTGCGATTGCCTGCATATCCCCTGTGAATGCATATGATCCGATGTGATGGGTTTTCATCCAAGGGCACAGCCAAATTTGACCACCGATGTTTCTCCACCATTGGCAAAACATGTAATCCTCGGACAGATATCGATCCGATTTTCCATGATCAATTACAGTATCAAAGAATGCATGAATGTATCTTGAGCCATCGAAATTCACTTGTCCGACATGGTCTGGTTTGTACTTCAATTGAGGATAAGCTTGCTCAAATTTGTCAAATACATGGCGCTTGATCATCATGTAACCTGTTCCGATTTCAAGAACTTCAACTGGTTCTCCCACGGAGAACTTTTCTGTTCCTGGAACTGGGTTGAACACATAGTCACCAGCGAGCTTTTCCATTTCACCAACATCAAGCTCCGGATTCTTTTTAATGGCTTCCTTGATGGAATTCCATTTGATTGTTTTCTTTGGATACGGTCCACCGATTACATCTTTGTCCAAAGCAAGTAGTGCGATAACGTCACGGGGGTCAAAATGAATGTCGGAGTCGATGAAGAGTAGATGGGTGAATCCACTACGGAGGAATTCGTCTACCAGATAGTTTCTTGCGCGGGTGATTAGAGATTCGTTAAAGATGAAAGAGAATCTGACTTCAATTCCATACTGAGCACAACATGCCTGTAGATCCAGTGCAGATTTTGCATACATTCCGTGGCACTGTCCACCATACATTGGTGTTCCAACAAAAATCTTATTTTTACGAAGTTCTTCAATGGGTACTTCTAGTTGCATATTACATCTCCAATCAATAATGGTTTAAGTCAAGAGTCGAATGTTATGGTATCAAATGAGTAGATGGAAAGCAAACTTTTTGGGTTGAATAGAGTGGTTCATCATGACGATTTTCAATTTCAACATAATAAGAATCACAATCCAATCTCTCTACATGTATATATGCACCCAGAGAGTAACAGGAGGGCAATGTACGTTATCGATCCATATAAATACATCATATCAACCAATGGCGCCGCTATGAAAACATTCAAACAACTATTAGAAGCATTGACTCCTGAGCAAAAGGCCTCTGTTGACCAATGGTCAAAAGGTGATCACTCCTGGTCTAACCATGCATTCCCAGAAGGTGGTGAGAGAACCCATGTTCCACTGGAGTTTCCAGACCACAAATCTCAACACCAATCTAATATAGAATCCCACCTAAAATCCCACGGAATCCATGTTCATGACTACATTGGTGGATTCGGAACAGACAAGCATGGAAGGCAGGTGTCCATCGGTAAAGCATTGGTCAAGACCAAGGCCGACTCCAGTTTGGTCAATGGATTCGCTAACGATCCTGTCAGACAGCAGTTGAAAGCATTCAAGGACTACCATGTGGTGGTGTCCAAGCATCCACATGATGTGGCTGGTATGACTTCGGAAGGTCAATCTTGGGAAAATGAGTCTTGTATGAACTTCTCGACCGGAAGTAACAGAGCATACTTAAAACATGATGTTCTGCGCGGAACCCATGTGGCTTATCTAGCACACAAAGATGATAAGGACATAGAAAAACCACTGGCTAGGATTGCTTTAAAACCATATCATGATAGAGAAGATGATAGGAATCACAACATTCTAAGACCGGAAAACAGAACTTACGGAAACGCACCAGATGCCTTTAGTCACACCGTTAACCGTTGGGTCAACAAGCATTTTCCTGGTGAGGAAGATGGTATCTATAAGAAGAATGATATGGTATATGATGACTCCGGTAGTCGAAATGATATTGTGTTGGGAGATAAAGCCTTGGATAGAGCAGTCGTTCATGAAGATAGAAGTGTTAAACGTATAGCGTTTTCTAGGCCGGGAATCACCAAAGAGCATATAGACATTGCCCTTAAAAGCAAGGATTGGTTCGATAGGTCTCTTGCCATTAAACATCCAAACGCAACAAAAGAACATTTGGATAGAGGAATGGAAGATACAGATTCTGATGTTAGAATAGGCGCTTTGTTAAATCCCAACGCGAACAAAGAGCATATCCTAAAAGGACTAAATGATTCCGAGCGTGATGTTAGGATAGAAGCTATCAAACACCCAAATGTCTCCAAAGAGCATATAGAAAAGGCCTTGTCTGATGGTATATCCAGAGTGAGACAGTTGGCGATACAAAACAAAAATGTCACCAAAGAACATCTAGATAAAGCAATGAATGACACGAGTTGGACTGTTCGTTCAAGTGCGGTGACTAATCCCAAAGCCACCAAGGAGCACTTGGACAAAGGTATAGAGGATGCACATGAGGAAGTAAGAAGATCCGTCTTTGAAAATCCAAACGCCACAGAAGAACATATTGATAAAGGATTGAAGGATGAAGATCCGACAGTTTTCGGAACTGTAATACATCATGGAAAAATTACATCCAAACATTTGGACACCATTTATAACCATCCGGACAGTTATAATAAAAGATTTGCGATGCGACATCCATTAGCTACTAAAGAGCAATTGGATAGAGGGTTGGAAAGCGAATTGAATAGCGTTGTCGATGCGGCGGCGGGCCACCCGAATCTAACCAAGGAACAACTGGATAAAGCGTTGAATCATAGAAGCCATGCAGTGCGCGCCACGGCAGCACTGCATCCAAAAATCACTAGAGAGCAATTGAGTAAAGCATTTGACGATGATGATCATGACGTTAGAATGAGTGCTATTCAGAACATAAATGTTACAGGTGAGGATTTACATAAAGCATTTGACGGTACAACAAGCAATATGGTGAAGGCATATATTTTGGGACATCCCAAAGCGACCAAAGAGCATCTGGAAAAGGGGTTAAATGACCAATCTCTATACATTAGATTGATGGCTAGAGAATACATGGATCAAAAAAGGTAAAAATGAAATCATTCAAACAACTATTGGAAGCATTAAATCAACAACAGAAAAATATTGTTGACACATGGCCAGGAGGCAATCACTCTTGGTCAGACCATGCATTCCCGGAAGGTGGTGAAAGAACTCATGTTCCATTGGAATTTCCAGATCATAAGTCCGAACATCAATCTAAAGTGGAAGACCACCTAAGAGAGCATGGAATTCATGTTCATGACTACATCGGTGGTTTTGGTACGGACAAACATG
>JACCDR010386628.1_pt1 | contig 24590 bp, 15 predicted proteins | sample 7446431 | NCBI WGS metagenome assembly JACCDR01 (sample SAMN15323443, study PRJNA562643) | freshwater metagenome | isolation source: river surface water | place: USA:Blue River Watershed | collected 2017-08-17 | reverse complement strand
CCGGGCTGTAGTTTTTCAATTTCCGAAAGAGGAATGTCTACTTTGGTAACTTTCTTTAGATAGGCCTGTTTCTGTTTACTTGAAAGGGTGGAGTTGACCACATTTTCTACTGCACGGTCTATGTTGCTTTTTGCGTTTATGGTGGATGGTGGCTTCTGCTTCAAGCCGTTCTCAATGGCTTTATTGGCAGCTATTTCCTTTTTGGAAATAACTGCCTTGTTAATAAGAAAATCAATGTCTCCACTTTTCACTTGCGCCATTTCATCGTCCGACAGTGAAAGTTTACTTACTGCCTCTATGTATGCCTTTTTTATGTCATCTGGCTTTCCTGATAGGTCTATGTTAGATACAGCCGTTGCTAACTTCTCACGAAATGATAGAGGCTTAACGTTTTTTTTTTTGCCAGAAAGAACCCGTTCAATGGCTTTTTCAGCTTGCCTCTTTTTCTCACTTAGGGCTTGTTGCTCAAAAAGCTGCTGTTCTTTTGCCCATTCTATAAATGTTGATCTCTGTTGTTGAGGGAAATCAATATCGTTAGCTATCTGTTCATATGCTATCTCAGGGGTAATATTCTTTATTTTGACATAATCCTTAGATAAGTCAGATACTACAGTGGCTAGTTGCTGTAGTTGCGAAGCGTCACAAAAGCTGCTAAGTGGCATTTGTTATGTGGTTAGAAATTTGTAAAAGTCTTCTGCTATGTCAAGGATTTTGGATTTTGTCACAGCCTCTGGATTCCATTTATAATATTCCACGGCTAAAGCTAATGCCTGTGAGCGCAATTGCTGATTGACACTTAGCCTCTGCGGGGCTTTCTTTTCTCCGTTATGGGCTATCATTCTCAAAAACTCTTCCTCTAATTCTTTCCGTAATTCGGATTTATTTGATACAATACTACTCATGTGTGTGTGATTTAAATTATGATACAATACATATACAAGCGGCAAAGTACTAAAAACAAGGGTTATTATCTAATCCCTTAAACATATTTTTCACAATAGTCTTGGCTTTTTTTCGGTTCTCAAAGATACGTTTTTGTACCTCTTTCTTATTTTTTACTGTCAGTGGGGGCATCTGGGCTGTCTGGGCAGCCTTCATTTCCGCTACTGCTTCCGCCTTTGCCTGAGCAATAATATCAGCAATTGTCTGAGCATCTTCAACAGATAGCTTGTCTCGTACTTTGGCATTATGGTCATCTACTGCCTTATCTGCAAGACGATATAGTACTTGATCCATAGACTTGACCATATCAAGAAGAGATGCAACCTGTACAAACTGCCCTCCATCAGTAAATGCTTGTGATAGCTGCGGCAACAAGTCTGCAATATTCTGAGCAAGTTTCCCAGCAAGTACAGCATCATTGTTAGCAAGGGCTTTTTGACGGGCATTATCCCAGCCTTTGATAAGCAATATTCCTGCCGTGGCATACTGTCGCAATTCCCCTTTTTTAAACGCTTCGCTGCCAGACACGTAATTGCTTAGACGATTATATACTTCTTGTTCTCCTACTTTCGAAAGCAAGTCAAGCCCGGCTTGAATGTTTTCTTTGTTAGTGCCAATTTGATATAGAGCCGGGTCTTGTGAAAGCTGTTCAGGCTTTAGAAACTCATAGTCAATTACTGATTTAGCAAACTGACTTTCTCCTTGCTTGCCTGTAGGTTTTGCGGCAACTGGTGGTTTTGATGTGACGGGTTGCGGTGTTACTTGTATAGGTTGCGGTGTTACTCTTAGCTCACTTTTTGGCTGCTCTGCTGATAGCGGCTTAGGATTCTGGCTTTCTGTTTGAGTTGCAGTAACTGTTCCAGTGTCAGTGGCTGTTTTTGCAACTCCTGTGTTGGCGGGTTGGCTGCTGATAGGTTCTGTGGCAAATCGTTCTTGTTCATCTTTGGCCTGTTTTAAAAGATCTATAAAATTTGATAGTTCACTGTCTGATAAATCGTCATAGAACGTAGATTCTAAACGGTTTGGATCACGTGGATTTTTGGATGTAGCAACTTGAAGTACATCATCAATACTAAATATATTGTTTTTAAAGATGTCGTGTAATCTATCAATAGCTTGCGGTTCATCTTTAGTCTCTGATGCTAAAGCAAAGTATTCATCTGCTGGTATGTCATAGGTAACAGACTGCCCCCCTTTCTGCACACTCATACGAAAGAACCCGTCTTTCTTCCCTGCCTCCAGCACATCCATGAGTTTTTGGGCCCTTTGGGTATTGCGTCCTGCTTCAATATCGGTTACTGCCCCTTGTATATCCTCTGAACTCATATTCAGGTCTAGCCCAAAAAAAATAGAAGGGTTTTCAAATGCAGCCTCTATTCCTTGACGTATAAAGTCTTGTACATCGTTTGCTCGTAAGTCCAGTGGGCGGAAATTCTGCGCTGGGCTGGTGGGAGTGTCTACCGATGTTCGCTGAATAGGTTTGTCATTTTCAAGAACGGTAATTTTACCTCTTTCCTGTTTGACGGCTAAATCTGTACCTTGTGTCAGAGAAAGTATCTGCTGACGTAACCTTGCCCCTTCTGCACCATTTTTTATCTTGTTATTCAGGTTGTTGTAGTCGTTACTCAGACCAACAAGTTTGTTTTTTAGTTCTTGTTGTGGTGATAGTTCACGACTAGCCACAGGAGGGGTAACTTCTTGGGTGGTCTGGGTGTCTTGCGCCAATAGGGTTTCAGTGGCTGCATCAGAAACGGGTTCATTGGATGTAGTCCGATCTTCTCTGATTTGAGATGAAAGTACATCCAATGCGGCTTCTTCGTTAGTTCGGATTGCAGGTTGTGGCACTTTAGCTGTTGTTGTATCATCTCCAACAACAGGGTCTTGTGTAGTATCTTTAGCTTGGTCTTCAATTTGTGTAGCTATTTCATCAGCTGTTTCAATAATGGACTGTATATCTTCTTCTACTTGTGCTTTAAGAAGGGCTTTCTGAACAGAAGCTTTTTTTTGCCCTTCTTCTGCTTGGCGTACAATATCTGGATTTTCTGCATGAAATTTACTTGCTGATTGGCTTATGGTTTCATTTGCTTCTTTCTCTGTGATTATTGGCTTTAGTAGCTCTTCTTGGTTTTCCGCTAACGGGTCTACTGCTTCAGTCTCTACTGCTGGAGGAACATACGCACCAGACGGGGTATCTGATTTTTTAGACAACAAGGCATTTGCCGTGGCACCTACTGTTGAAAGTCCGCCGCCTCCAATCTTCCCAGCTACGACTGCATCTTTTATCTTCTGCGGATCAATTTTACTCACAGCCTCGGTAAAGGGATCGCCCCCTGACATATTGGCTGCCGTCTCTTCAACAACAGTCTGCAAACCCTCGGTAATCCCTTCCTTAACTGTGCTTTGAAATACCTCTGCTGCTCTAGTACGAAGCAGGGCTTTGAGTTCATTGGTAAGGATAGCATCTTTTACCCCTTTGGCTCCGATATTATCCAGTGCGGCTGACAGCCCAGCGGCTACAAGTGGAATAAACTGTTCGTCTTCGCCATCAGCAATGACTTGCATGGGGGTTTTGCCATTGGCTTCGGCTTTCTGCTGTACGCCTTGTAAATAAGTATTCCCGTTTGCTTGAATTGCAGCGGAAAAGCCTTTGGTAAGATAGGTTGCTGGAATCTGTATGCCAGCTTGTACGATGTTATTAAGTACAAGCTTAGTTAAATCTCCCCATCCTCCTGAAGTAGAAAGTGATCGTAATTGACTTGTACTTGTGATGGCAGGGTCTTTGGCGGATTTTTGTAAATCTATTGCTGAGTTTAATAATTTTTCCTGATCGGAATCACTGCGGACAATAATATTTCCTTCCTCCAGCCCGAAAATAGCATCCAGATTGACGGCGGGGACTCCGCCAAGTTTAGTATCTAGTTCAGCCCTTGTTGCTTGCAAGCCAGACGCTGCGGATTTGGCCGCATTTTTTACTGAGTTCCATGCATTGGCAAGAATAGAAGTTTCTTGTGCTTCTTTGGTCGCTTTTTCAAAGAGTTCATTTTCCATTATCCCCATTTCGGCGGCAGACATAGCATTATCTCTACCAATTTTCTCGTTCATTCTTGCAGCAGCAATCATCCCGTCCATTGGTTTGCCTTCTTTCTTTTGAGAATCAAGCAATTGGTCTTGTTTTGCCTTTTTTATGTCTGTATTCAAAGAGACAATTTGTTGTCCTCTGTTAGCTTTTTTATCTTCTTCCGACTGCTTGTAATCTTCTATTTGCTTGTTGAGTTTTTCAATAGACTTCTTCTTGTCAGCCTCGTTCATCCTCTCTATCAAAGAAAGCATTTCGGAAACTGGATCGTATGGCTTTAATTCCTCGGTATATTCGGTAGAAGAAGTTTCTACGGGCTTTTTTTTTTCAATCCCCGAAAGTTCTTCGGCTAAATACGACTCAAACAAAGCATTGGTGTCCGCCTCTGGCTTTGCTTGCTGGGTGGGCGTAGTTGTAGCCGCTTTGGGTTTCTTAGGCAGTTCAAACATATTAAAAATCGGTTACTTGTAAAATAACTCCTGCTTTTTCTTTGGCTTTTATAATGGCTTTTATGGTTTCTTCTCTTGTAGATTTAGGGTATTGAGTTTGGACATCTTTTATTTGTAATTCAAAATCTTGTTTATTCATTCGTTCAAACTGCATTTCCTTCCCATACAACTCTTTAGCCTTGTCTGCTATTGCTTTTTCAATTTCGGCAGCTTCTTGTGGCTTGGGTAGTGTGGTGTAGTCTACCTTTCCTTTTGACCCTAAATTAAGTGATTCAAGTGTTTGATAATCGGGGGCGAACATTACTCTATTGTTCTGTTGCTTTGTCTTACTAGGTGCTGTTTTTCCTCCAAACAGACTTCCAGATTGACTATCTGTTCCAATCTCAGAATCTGGGGCATCATTTTCTATACTTGCTTTATCTATAATTGTCCCCTCTACAATTAGATTTGGAATAATATTTCTAAGATTGTCTTTTGATGTAATGTTGTTAATACTAGACAGTTTTTGTGCATGCGTGCCAAGAATTGGATTACCAGTTTTTGTGACTAATCCATAAGATAACTGGGTGGCTCTGACGTTGAATGAATTTGAATTATTCGCATTGGCTGGTTTTCCATCTGGGAAAAATACCCCTTTTGGTGCTACAGTAATATCCTGATATGGCACCACAGTAGCACCTTTCATGCCACGTATGCCATATCCTACATGCTCATTAATCTGCTCTTTGTTCTGACCTTTTGTTCCAGTTCTAGAACTTATAAGGGTTGGCTGAATAAGTGCATCGTTCTTAGACTCATTCTTTTCTGTTTCGCTCTGCTCGTCCTGAGATACCTCAAAATTGGTTTCAAGCCCTGCCTGTTTACGGATGTCGTCAGATGCAAGTTTGTATTTCCAAGCTCCTACAGAGGATTGATCATACGGATTTGATTTTGGGTTTTGTATGAACTGATTGTATACTTTCTCTACGTCCAGTTTCTCGCCACTGGCTTTTTGTTCAGCTACATATCTTTCAGCCTGTGAACGCTTCAAAGCTAATGCCCGATTGGTGTACAATGTCTCTGCTGATGGCTCAAATGCAAAGTACTGGTTTACATCATCGGCGGTAATGTTGAGTTGTTTTTTTTTGTCGTCATAGGCAAATATACTTTTAATGGAAGACTTTACGGTTTGGTCCCCTTTTTCTATACTTGACTGGCGGGCTATTTCTTTTTTGGTATCCATCCAGCTTGATATTGCAAGTGGATTGTTCAGTAGATTTTCGGGGTCTTGTGTAAGATCCACATTGACTGCATCCAAAGAAGCGGCTCGTTTTTGTTCGTCTTTTATATCTTCGCCATACTCAGCTTTTTTGATCCGTTCCATGGCTATATCAGACCGATACCAAGGCTTTTTTGTTCCTATTTTCCCGATATTATTTTCTAATTCCCTTGCCCGATTCCAGTTAATATTTGACTGTTCAGAGACCCCTTTTAATGCCTCTTGCATCTTTCTAGTATCAGGAGAAACCATTCCGTTTTCTAGAATGTCTTGTTGAGCCTTGGAAACTATCTGTTTAGCCCCTTCAGTAATCATTGACTGGGTTTCAGTATATTTTCCTGCTTTTATATCGTTGGCTTTATATTGGTCAGCAAGTTCTAGTCTGCGTTTTTTTTCATCTTGTATGGCCTTTAGTTGAGAGGCTTGTTTTTGTGCCTCTGATGCAAGGGCATGTTGAAGAAACGGAAACGAGTAGCTTTCCGGAGGGCTGTATAATGGTTCTTCTCTAAAATTTCTATATGCCATGTGTGTATTTAATTTTATGCCCCTCCTTTAATCATACTTCCGGCACTGTTCATAGCTTGCATAGCAAAAGCTGCTCCCATATCTACGCCTTTCATCGCTAGTTCATTGGCGTACTTCCTACGTTCTCTAGCCTGTTGTATTTGATTTTGATAGGGTTCGTTGACGTTGTAATTCCACTCCTTGTCTCGTTCTTCTCCCATTGCAATATTTGCCCCCATCAAATTTTGTTGACCTTGCATTTGTAAAGAGGCTTCTTGGCCTGCAAGATCATTATATGCTTGATTGGCATTTTGATTGTTTGTAGAAAGAGAAGCAAGAATACTATTACCACTTGCAGATGTTCTTTTAGCTGCACTTAATGCCATAGCTTGCTGTGCAGCTATGTTTTGTTCTGCATTCATTATAGCTCTATTCCTGCCATATGCCTGATTTTTGGCAATTGCCTGATTTTGTGAATATTCAGGCGAAATGCTGTATTTAGGACGATTTTTGGCAAGCTTTTTTAATTTTCTAGTCTGAATTGCCGAATTTACAGCTCCAACGGCGGCTATTGCTGCGGGTAATGATAGTATCATCGGTATATAGGGTTAGATAGTTGCGACTTTTGCATGTACAAATTAACGAAAAACAAATAACTTTTCGCATTAACTTCATTATCAAGTTGTAATAATGTTTCCAATACAGTACTGCGTATAGGGTGTCCGTTAATAATCGGATACTGTACGTTAGGCGTATTTATGTCTCTGAGAATGTCCGCATAATAGATGTTCTCCTTCTTTTTCCAACGATCAATCAATACACGTGAAAGTTGACCTTCTGGCGTAGTGAATGAAATTACCTCCCATCTGTCTGATGATTCAATAGAAATGTTTTGAAAAACTTTTACTGATGATGGATCTATATTAGTCACAATTTTTACTTGTGAGAAGTATTCTATACCATAGAAAGTATTTATGTCCCCTTTCCCATGTATATATAACTGCCCGTCTTTGAAGGATAATAAATCAACGCCTATTGTTCCTGTTATGTCTGGAATGAAGGAATAAAACGACTCCCACCGATTAGATAATTCATTGAATGCTATTGTATGGTTTTCTGTTGCGCCAGCAAAAGAGATAATGTATTGGCTATGATAAGGATCAAATCCTCCAATTATATTTCCTTCTGTATTTGAACGAGATTGAAAGAAATTTCGCATTTTATATAAGCTAATAGGTGTTAGCCCATCTCGTCCATAGCGTACTACACAACCCTTAGTAGCACAAAAATAGTACACATTTCCGCCATATTCTACTACAGATAAAGGATGTTGTGTGCCATAGCTGCCTTTGATTGCGTTGTATGACCCAATAACTTGATCTGATGCAAGAATATTAGTTGACCCCGAAAGGTCTTCCAATCTGCGCCGATTTATGTATATAGACACGCATTCATTTTCGGTTAATGTCACTAGAATTTGTCCAGCAGACTCTAGCCCGTCATCATGGCCTATTCTCATAGATTGTATAGGCCCATAATTGGCTGGCAAGCTATTCTGATTAAATTCATAGAACCGATTAGTATTATTGATTTTACTGTCGGTTACATAACGATCAGAAAAACGTATTTGTGATATTTTCTGCCACTGTTTTGGCGTGTCTAAATATGCCGTATTAGGTCTACCTCCTGCGTGTTCCCATGCCTCACTAATTCGATCTATGTCTGGGTGCATAGATTGAGTGTAAACGTTTGTAATAGGCGTTGACTGGTTTTCTACATAAAAAGGCTTTTGAATTACGTGTACGTCTCCAAATGTAAACGGGTAACGATGATTAATAACATGCCCACTGAATAATACAGAACGTTCTACATTATCATTTCCTGAGTAAGTCCAGTCTGATTTACTCCATTGTCTGCTTTCAGATTTTGGATATAGTATTGGGTACCATTCGCCCACTTCATAGAATTTCAGACTATCAGCATTTAATATCTTCTTTTCTCTGTAGACTTCAACAAATAAATTTGATTGTTCTGGTATAACTAGTTCACTGGAAAGAAACGGCCTTTTAATGACCAAGCTATCTTCTGAGAACTCAATAATATCATATTCGTACCTCACTTGCCCTAAATAAAAAGCTACTTTATCCCCCTTTTGAAAATTATAGTAAATCTCATTGGGTGGATTAGATTGTGTTTTGCCTACATTTGAATATGCAGCAGAATACCATTGCTTAATACGTATGTATAAGTGCGAGGCAGAATCTTGGTCAGTGTTTGTATATCCAGAAATACCAATTCGCTTGTTAATATCTAGCGGATCAGTTCGGTACCATTGAATTTTACCTGTAAATCCTTGTAGGAAAAAATCGTAATTTAAAGCATCTGTTCGGACAAGTTGATAACTCACAGCCCAATCTGGAGGCTGAAAATTATTAGGAAATCGGAATCCTACTGCACAATTATAGACTGGTATTCTGGTAGCTATTGGCTGGGTAAGTTTCATTTCCATGTATGTATCCTTATCCTGAAATAATTCACACAAATAGTCTCTCCCACCAGATTCTTTAGATATTTGTAAATGAAAAGTATCATTTAGGGATGCAGCTATATTGCTGAATGTAAATTGCCGTGTTCTAATATCGCTTACCGTTGGCGGTATTAGAAAAGATGTATTTGCTACTGATGAACCATTTCTGAATAGATTAACGTAGATGCGTCTGTTGAATGTGTTGCCAATCCGTATTTGAACTTGTCCAGAAAAAGTATAGGTGCCAGCAGTTCTACATACAAAATCCCCATTGCCAATATATGTATTTAGAGAACCGTCATAAAGTCCATACTCTGGTGCATTGTCGGATTCAAAAAATATTTTAATTCCGCCTCCCGTAATACCGGGACGTGATCCCCCTGAATCACGGGCAAATCCAGCACGGGCCGAAGATTGTCCTATAAGTATTCCTGCATCAAGCGGGGCAAGATGTGGGAATTTTACTTTTAAACTTTCATTAGTATATACTAATGAAGACCGATTATATTCGTCATAAAATACTAGACCTAATTGATAGATGCCGCCAGCTTTAAAAGACAACTGTTGCCCTACTTGTGGGTCTTTTAGAATGTTTTCAGGAGTATTGATTACGCCTAAATCTTGATCGTCTGCAAGACGTACTTGGTTCCAATTCCCGTTAGAATACACTTGAACCGATTCAATAGAAAATCCCTCTACACGTGGGTACTCTTCTAGGTTATTTCCTAGAAATATTCTATTATCTGCTACTTGCAAAGTCTGTGAACGAAGTGGCACACTATCAAATAACTGGACTATTTCAGCTTGGTCAGCCATCGCAAGCGTTGTACTATTAGGGTCAATGATGGTGTAATCTGGGTTTGAAATCCATTCTCTTACATCTATGCGCCGCATGAGCTTAAAAGGCAGATACTGGCTTTCTCGGACGAAAATTTCTACGTATTCAATATGTTCGTAAAACCGTGGATCGGTATAAGGTAGTATATTTTGACCGCCTCTGTTTAATGTTTCGTTCTCTGTACATCCATACATATTCCCCCATTGCTTGAACTCAGCAAAATAAAACTTGCTATCATACCCATGCTGAATAATTGAATAAGGGGCGCAAGTAGAATTTTGACCATCAAAAAACACAAATCGGTATGTGAGCTGAATTATTTGTTTTAATTTTTGGGTAGAAAATCGTGGATCACGCTGTACGGTTAAGTATAGCGGATTCATTGGTGGTGGTTTGATAACTGAAAGATGTACACCATTTAGAGGGCTAGACGCTGAACCTATGGTATTCACATTGATTTGCATAGGTGGATTCAATCCGTCAGTAAAAAAAAGCAAGTTTTCAATAATGGAAGCATGGGTAATAGGGTAATCTGGATTAAGCCCTAGTGTTGCACTAGTAAGTATAGCTACTACATTTTGCCCATCATATCTAAAAATAGTATGTCTACGTGATTGGCCTGGTCTTTCGCTAGTAATATCACAAGCAAAAAAATAATTATGCCGTTTAGATTTATCCTCGTAGCTGCCAAGAATAGTAAAAATTGTATCGGAAAACCCATTTGGTAGGGCAATAGGTAATGTACCAAATACGTTTTCTACTACGCCTTGGTGATCGGTTTCAGATGTTTGACTGCGTATGTTCTGAGCAAATCTGTAATCTGACTCAGGGAACATACGCAAGTCATCGTCTGTATTTAGTCCGCCTAGAAAATTATGCTTCTGATTTATTTTCATCTACTTCTATGCCAATTACATTGTTGTATTTTACACTGCCGTCTACGGCTTCAAAAAGAACTTTTTCTGGCATTGCATCCCACTTGTAGGTACGTGCTTGTACTTTAGTACCATTTTCAAGCACGGCGGTGTATTTTTGGTATGCCTTTATTTCCTCACTGCCTACTGGGATAAAATTAGGTTCTGTTTCCACTACAGGTTCTGCTTCTACAGGTTCTGCTTCCGCTACAGGTGTTTCCACTACAGGTGCTACTTCTTCTACTTTATTTTCGGGTTGTGCTTTTGATTTAGACATAAAATTAATAGTTAAAAATGAATTATTGATAACATCCTCGGTTTGGTGCAATTGTATTGTATGTACGTCCTACCTTTGATCCTGTTTGGTACATGTTGCCAGACACTTGTGGTCTGTAGGTTCTTCTGTCTGTGCCTGTTCCAACATACTGCGGATCAGTGGTAGCTACAAAAATATTATTTGCAATAGTTGCTGTTGTGGGCAAAGTAATAACAGTCGCATTAAATAGATTCCCCTGAATTGAGCATACGCCATTTATTGTGGCTCTACCTGTGTTTGGCAATTCGGGGTCTCCCGGATTTGCTGGGCGTGGATAAGTTGCAAATCCACCAGACTCTGCATCGGTAGATAGTGTTATTAGTCTTCTATCTGTCCCACCATCTATGATGTCTATGATGTTGTTTTCGATATACAAATCAGTATGAATATTAAGTGGACTCCCGCTATCATAGGTTCTGATGTTATAAAATGAATACAAGCCGGGCTGATTGTTGTTCGGATTGGGGACTAGTGTTGACCGATAAGTATTGCCATATATCCACGTATTAGATGCTTGGTTTCTTCTAGTAACAAAATTGGGTGTATTTGATCCGACAAGCACCAAATTATAGGCAATAGTGGTTTTGTCTGTATTGTAATAAGCTCCTAGCGGCTGATTGTAATCTCCAAATACTTCTTGACAATCTTGTACAGTTCGCATATCAATAAAATTATAGCGAATATCTAGATCGTGGTTCGATATTTCCATAGCTGATTTAAATTTAATGTCAAAGTCATTATGCCAGACTTTGACAGAATACCTATGGCTACGATTGTATGACTGATTGCGGTGTTCAAGTGATACCTGATTAGTGAAAAAATTATTGCCAAGATATACTCGCATAGAATCGCAAGCCCATATCTCCCAACTAAATTGAGGGGACGCATTTTCCCAGAAACGATTCCCCATGTTAAAAACGTTCCCAATGCCTAGGGTATCTGTATGCAAGTTGTAGTTAGCTCCTGTAGTGGGTTCGGTTCGTATAAAGTCAATCATCTGCTTTACGCCATACCCTCTGTCTAGAGAATTTACAGTATTATGCAATATTTGGACATTTGCAGAGTCGCCTCGGATGTTAATATTGCCAATAAATGAACCTCCTTCGTTTGCCCATGTGTCCCCTAAATTGGTATCAGGCGGCCCATATCCTGCGTTAGTCAGTATACAGTTAGTAATTACACAATCTTCTGCCCCTTCGCCTACTCCGATGCCTTGCCACATGCTTTCTGTTACGAAACATCCTGTAAATACTACGTAACGCACTTTGTACATTGCCCATCCTGCCCGTCCTTGATAATCTAGACAATCAATACTCACATTTTTAAACTCAACATTCATATCGGTTATATTGAGATTATTTACTCTAAACAGAGCAAGATACCATTGATTATTAGTGCCATCATCTTGATCGAATGTGAGAGTTACATCTGTTACACATTCAACAGACAATCCGGGTCTTACTGTAATAGGGGCAATGGGTGCGGATGGTGGGCTAGTTACACGAAAAGAAATGGAACTATTTGCTATAGCTGCATCATATTGAGCCTTTAATTGGTCTCCCGTACAATCAATCCTAGAGCCAGCCACGGTTACAGATATAGTTGAAGACCACGCACTTTCTAAAATTGTACCGATAAATGCCTTTACTCGGTACTGAATCGTTGTGCCAAGTGAAGGGGCTAGAGTAGTTAAGTCATGTTGATAGTACCTAATTGATTCTGTCTTTTTTAAAGACGCATTATCTGAACTATCAAATATGCCACGATTAGAAATAACAGGCGTAAATGTGACAAGTGCATTAAAAGACCCGCTAGTACCTACACGGTATTCAATTGCATATGATACATAGTCTTGCTCATTGCCTTTTCGCCAAGTTAAATTTATCCTATTGCCGGCTACGCAAAATCCGTGAAAGTTGGTTGGCGTAGCTACATCCGTAGTGGCATATAAGTCAAATTCAGGTGAAAGAGCAATGGTATTACTCGTTGCCCCTGTTATAAGAGCAAGTACCTGATATTCATATGTTTCCCCATCAATGATGCTAGATGTATCATTGAAAAATGTATTGGCAGTAGGGCTGCCAGTGTTGGCAAAGGTAGTAGTTCCCTTTAATCGTCTTTGGACTTGATAATTGGATTCTCCAGCAACAGATAACCATCCTAAATAATTACGTCCATTGGATGACATTCCTTCTATACTAAACGAGGTTGGCGGGGGTGTAGTTCCCCCGCCTGTTCCTGTTACGATTTGATTCCAAGTTGGCATAGTTGTAGTAGTTAAAATTAATCAATGGCTGCGTATCCGTTAGCTGCAAGGTTAGTGTGTCCCGGCGTAGCATTCTGGTGGATTAAATCGACTTGCATATGCGTAGATTCGTTGTAATTGTTGAGTGTATCTACCAGAAATACAGGGTATCCAAGTGTTTGATTCCAGAAATTGACAAGGGTAGCAAGTGTATTATTTGCTGCATCTACCGCTATATTGCTCCCATTTGCTGGAGCCTGAGACCATCCTCCAGCGGGCAGATATGGAATCTTATAGATATAAATCCGTTTGGCATTTGCTGGCTCTACAAGTGTGCCTATGTAGTCTAATATAGAGTATAGTCCAGATCCGGATGTTGTGGTTACTGTGATAGTCGCACTGCCGGGGCTTGCAGCGATTATTGTGGTCATGGGAATGCGGACGTTATTGTGTATCCCATCGGAAACACCGTCAGACTGATTGTTCTGATTGACGGGTATTGCAGTACCTCCGTTGATAGAAATATTGAATGCGCCTCCTGTGCTTTGGTCGCCAAGTCCTCCTACTACGATATTGCGTACAACGGTCATGTTGGATAGGGTTTTTACATTCCCTGCGCCTTCTGCAAATGCAGCCCTGCCCGATAGAATAGACCCATACTCTCCGTCTGTGCCGTCTGCGGGAAATGTGGCGTTAAACCAAGAGCCTGTATTAGAAATTGCGGCCCCTGAGGTTCCAGATGATAGATAATATCTAGCAATTAGTGAGTTGAGACAGTTGTAGATTTTGTTTAGAGTACTGGGAAAACTCCCGTTTCGGCGAATATCATTCAAGCCGCACATGACAATCACTGTAGACGCATTGCGTGTAAGCGATCGGAAGTTAAACACAGCCCGATATGCCCCTGAGCCTCCAAGTGCCTGTTGGTTTAAACTTGCCCCGTATGTGCTGGCAAGCAGGTAGGCAAAGCCTTGTGTGGTTGGGCTAGGTAATCCAAATCCTTCTACGTAGCTATCCCCGGCAGATGCTATAGCATCAATCAGGTAGGTAGTTACTGTAATAGGAGACGACAAAGCACTTTCTCCGTTGGCATTATAGGCCGATACCCTGTAATAGTATGGTGTGCCATCTAACAAGCCTGTATCTACGAAAGAAGCATTTGTCCCATCGTAGATTTCCGTATACGTCCCAGCAAGCGTAGCTGACTTATATACCTTCATCCCAGTATAATTGGACGGGGCGTTCCACGTCAGGGTAATACTTCTTGCACCTTGCCTTGTTGACTGGAAGTTGGACGGGGTATCAGGCGGGTCTAACCCGGGGGTAAAATTCTGGACAGCGGATACATTGTCTACATATAAAGCCCATTTTTGATCGGATGTATAGAGAAAGGTATATACTTTGTTTTTCGGCAATGCATAGTTATTGTATGTTACACCTCCGTCTGTACTGGATGTCTGAGTAATGACTGTAGTGTCTACAATAAAACTATCCCACCCATTTGTTTCTGTATTATCCTTTACCTTTAAAAGAATTGTTGACGGATTGTCAATGCCCCCAGGATCCACTATGCTGAGTGTTTTACGGTATGCTGTATCGGTAATGTTGGCATCATGGAAGTACAAAGTGTCTACTTCTTCTGCGTTGGTCAAATAAAGCACAGAAGCCCATGCATTGAATACATCGTCATTGGAAAGCGAATGGCGAATGTGGGCTGCATATCTGCGCAGAAGTGCAGTATCTACCCATCTGTCCGCTATTCCGCCTGTTACATTGGCAGATGTGCCTTTATTGACTATGGCTACTTTTCCATCTAGTCCTGCTTGTAATCCTGTAATAGTAGATATATCTTGACTACCTGTATGATTGGCTCTGTCCAGATAATGGCTAGGAAGTTGGCTATTTAGCCTTTCAGAGTTATCTACTATCCCGTCATTATCTGTATCATAGGTAGATTTGAGCATATCCCCGCTGCCTCCACCTCCGGGTGATACGGTTTCTACATCGAAGGTATCCCCGTTGTATTGGAAAAGAGCAGACCCATTGGCCTGAAATTCGATAAAGTCGTAGCCGTTAGGCTGAAGGATAATATCTAATTGTCCAGCAGTTTTAAACAAGGTGCCATGCTCGAAGGTAACTTCTGCACTAGGGAAGCGGAACTGGTAAATATTGTTGTTTGTAAATCCAGTAACAGAGGTAATAGTACGACTGGTAGTTGTACTAGTGAACTCAATAATTCTATAGTCAGCATAATTGCCCCCATCTGGCGAAGCCTGAGCAAGGTTTATTGTTGTTGCGCTGCCCAATGCATACGTGGTACGTACACGGTTAGGAGTGCTGCCTCCGCCTCCTGATCCTATGGCTTCTGCACTAATAGTATTATTTGCATCGTTGATTGTCCACTGTACAGTACCAGAATCCACAAACATAACTTGTACCAAATCACGAATAGTCTCCTGATTTGTTGAGTTTGTAAATGCCCCTGAAATTTGGGTATTAATCAGGTTATTAAGTGTCGTCTGAAAAGAAGAGCCGTTAATCGTCTGATTAATAAGATTATTTACATATGGGTCTTTAATGGCAATCAAAATCTGATTGCTGGTATCATCGTATGTAACATCAATGCTGGAGGTATCTACAAGGGTGCTGCCAATAACATCTTGTATTTGTTCAGTACTAATTGATCCACCCCCGCCTATTCCTGCAATGGCTGACTGTATTTTTGTCATTAGTACAAGCATGGTAACCGCCCTTGCTGTATCAGAATCAGGCGTAGATACCTCTGCAAGGCGAACTACGCCTTTGGTATTGGTGGTTGCATCAGGTAAGGCAACAGTAATACTAGGAGTAAGAAGTTCTGTCAGAATGCTAATTATATCATTAAGCAGACTTTGAATTTCTGGCCCGTCTATCTGTCCTGAATTATTATCCCAGTTGGTAGTATTGACCCTGTTTTGAAGGTCGTTTATCGAATCTTGGGCAGCCATGTTTTATATATTTTATAGTTTTAGTCCTTATATTGTCTAACGTGTGTGTTAATCTGAGTTCTCAAAATCACTAGAAAAGTCTGATGAAAAATCCCCGTTTTGGGCAAAAGGTACAGGAGATTGTGCTTGCAAATTTTGTTGTACTGTGTATTCACCAATGCTGAAAGCAAAGATTCTAGAACGTGCAAGGGATTTAGCTTCTACAAACTCTCGCTTTGCTTGTTCTTTATCGTACTGATTAGCGGTTTTAGAAAATCTAATACGTTGAAAATGGACATATTGACGTAGTGATTCCATAATGTATGGATTAACAATAGTATCTCGTCCTGGTTCTATTCCGTCACCTATGTATTCAAGGTATATTTCTCCAGTAGTAACTGTAGATGAAAACAAAATCTGATTGTTGTCCTTATCTATGCGAAAATGACCTTTAGATGTCCAAGGTTGGACTCCATTTCGCTGAAACTGTCCGTAATTGTGAAAGAAATCTTTTATATCTCGACTGTATATAGCATCGTAATTGCCTTTAGTAGCTACAGAAGATACCAATGGTATATCCATGTTAACATCTAGGACAGTTGCTTTTCCATCTACAATGCCAACTACTCGTACCCAATCTACGAAATCTAAAGGTAATTCTATGGCTTTTACGTCATTCATAGAGAGTTTTGCACCTTTTATCTGCTGGCTAGTATCAAAATTAAATTCTCTATACTGCCATATAGCCCAGCGTAAGAATTGCTGGTAACGGTGTTGGGTTTCTTGTGCATCTGCTAGACACATTTCAACTACTGCCGATAATGTATAGAAGTTGTTATTTATCATGGCTGTGATACGGGCTGAGATGAAACATGAGAACCAGCGAAGAATAACACTACTTGATCTATCATTTCTCGTTGCTTGTCAGCAGGGATAGGGTATGGTGCATTTTCATCAATTGATTCAGCATTGGCAACACACAAGGCCATATTTACCGTTCCAGCCACGGGCTTTCTGAAATAGGCCTTGTTTGCTTGCAGAAAATACCCGGTTTTATTGGGCATATCAGATGCAAGGTCATGGCTAGGGCGTTGTGAGGCAGTGGTGTAAATAAATTCGTTCTCGGTCAGTCCCAGATTACCGTCTTGCCAGATGCGGTTTACGCCTTTGTTATAGGGCAGTTGTACAGGAATGGCGGGTAGTGTGACATATGGCATTATGCTGCGTACATCTGTTTCTACTGGCAAATCATAGAAAACAGTAAGATAGAATGGGCTTACTTCTCCGCCATCGTACTGCATATCCCTAAGAATATTCAGATTTGCCCATTCGTTGGTAAGTTGATCCATGCGCAACCACACTTCCCGCATATCTATTTCCAGATTGCGTGATACATTGTACTCAGAAATACGTCTGAGTATTTGTTCGGCAAGGTGGTATTTGGTGGTGTAGCTCATGGCAACTGCTCTTTAACTGCTGTTGAATACTCAGTAATGAATTGTTCTGATATATTGACTCCTACCCATTGTAATACCCGCATACATACTTCTAAATGTCTATCTTCTGGTAGTTCAAGATTTACACTTCCAATAGAGGTGTAAATTGGTTCATCTCCACTTACTAGATAGTTCCATACTGGCACTGCTGGCAGACGCAAGTATGAAAGTTCAAAGCCGGGTATTTCGGGGGCCACACGAAACCCGTTTGCATATAAGACGGCTACGGGAAACTGATTGGTAGGGGCGGTGAGTGTACTACCAAGACGCTTACGGTATTTTTTTTCGTCCAGTAATGGCAGATCTATTGTTTTGTCTTGGTATACGTAACTAAGCCCTATCCAATGCCAGTAATCAGTAGGCATTGGATAGGTGCCATATATAGAAGCAATAGTCGTTGTTTTAAGAAAGGGCAATAACTCTTTAGGTAAAAGCGTACTTTTCGCAAATGGATTATCGGATGTTGCGGATAACTGCAAGTAAATATTTAGGTACTTTCTTGCAACATCTAGTTGAGCCTCACTTATGAGTAGATTAAACTGCTCAGGTGAGATAAAGCCTTTCTGTTCCTTGTTGGCAAGGGTCTGAATGAATCCATATATGCGGTTAATATCCATTAAAGAGCTGCTTCTACTTCTGTGTTTTTACTGTTTCTTTTTCCTTTATTTGATACAGAGGCACTTAAAAAGCTATTTTCAACCTCTTCTGGTGTACTATCGTCTACATCTGTATCATTATCGTCGTCTACATCATTATCATCAAATAGCTGCTCTTCTTCATCCTCGAAATTGGCAATAGAGAATAGTTGTATTCTTGCTGATTCTCGTTGGGTATAGTCCTTGTCTGATGGCTGTGGATACAAATACAGGAGTAATGCGTCTTCGGCAGGAGTCCCTATTGGAGCAGCAAAGAATTTTCTTTTTCCTAAATACCATTGTCTACCATCTTCATTAAATAAGAGCTGCCCCATTGCTTTGGCGGATTCAATTGCAAATCGAATCTGTGCTGAAAGGTCTGGCGTGACTTTTATATATAAATCTGGGTGCATTTGTGCGAAATATGCTACCTCTTCTTTTATAGCTGATGGTGAAAGCCCTAAGCATTCAGGGAATAAGTCAGGGTGTCGCTGGCGTAAATCTACTGCCATCTGACGGGCTTTGGTTGAATCAAGTCGAGTTGCAGACTGGAACGCTGTTACTGACTTATGCATTTCACTCATGCTTGGACGGCGTGTGCCTTTCTCCCTTTCCGTTTTAAGCAGTTTGAAAATTGCAGGTTTGGTTGGATCGAAATACGGGCCATCTTGAAACTGTGGATGGCACCAGAGAAACCGAAATAATTGATATTCTTTCTTGGCATGTACTCGTAAGATACCGCCTGAAAAATCAATATACCGGGTACGTTTTTCTGTTTTCAATGCACGGGTTTTGCTGTCTCTCACTTGCTCTGTTGTTTCTAAGTGCATTACCTTCCATTGTTTTTCATAATCGCTCTCGTAGTTGTCGTACACTTCATACACGCCTTCTACAGTTACCTCGTCTATAATGGTTTCAATTTTTATAGACCCGCCCCCATGATTTTGCACAACGGCTGTAGGGTGAGGTTTGCCATGATTGGCACCAACAAATACGTATACTTTGTCTTCCTGTCTAGGTGATTTGACAGGGTATGTCATGGTTTTTTGCTGCTGTGTGTCTGTCATTGTTATAGTTGATAAGATAAGAGAAAAGAGGGGGCAATCTAGCCCCCTTCTTAAAATTAGGCAGGTTTTCCGAATATGATTTGTCTTGCACCAGCTACCTGTGTTCCTTTGCGGCTGTACAAGTGAATTTCACGATTATATCTTTCGCCTGTACCATGCTGAGAATTGTATCCTTTCTCAAAGATTTTATAATGACCTCGTGCGCCCATTCCTTTAGTAGGTGCATAAAGCATAGTGAACGGATAGTTCAATTTGCCAGATTTAGGGTCTTTTGTTGGATTAGTTGGAATAACAAAGAAGTAATCCTGATAAGGCATACCATCTAATCCTAACGTGTCAGCGTGAGATAAAATTTCTAGTTCACGCATTTTATATGTATGACTCGCTAGTTTGATAGTCTGGAAATTCAAATCAATATCTGATATAGCCTTACCATCTGTACTGTAGGAAGTACCAGTATCTTTGATAAAGTCCGCTAGGAATGTAGTCGTCTTATTTCCAAACTCTTGACCAAAGTACAAGTGAGATTCAGGTCTCTGGTATAGTTTACGTTTCTGACGGTTTATTTCGTAGAAAAGCTCAATCGTTGGCGTAGACGAATAATAGAGCTTTTTGGCTGATGCCTCTAAAGCAGGGATGAATCCTTGCGTAGTCTCAACTATTTTTCCATCTGGTAGCGTGACATTAGAACGTGGTGTAACAAATAATCCTAATGCCTCTTTGAACATGAACCGCTCTTCAGTGTCGGAAAGACCGATTTCGTAGTGGAACTTAACCATTTTGCCCCCTACTTTCATTTCAATCATTTTAACATTCTCTGCTTGGTCGGTTATTTCGTACTTGTCAGTAAATGTCTGCAAGTAGGCTGCATATTTACTGTAGGCAGATACTAAGCCAGATTGACGGCCTTCTGTACGTTCCTCCCATGCATCACCAATGATGGAAAAACGGGTGCCTCCATACACGCCACCTACCAGCGGGATAGTCGCAGACAAGGCGGGGTAAGAGCTATCCATCTTCACAATATACAGACGGTGAGCGTTTGCATTGGCTTCATCTTTGGCATACACATACCACACAGCAAGATTTGTGAATTGGATGGTGTCTCCCACACGTGGATATGAATACTTCCCAGCATCAGACCCGTTAGATGGTGTATGAGAAGAAGGGTCTATTTGAATATAGTCAATGCCTGTGACAGATACTACCTTGCCCTCAGACGTGATGTTTCCTGATCCTACACCATACACTTGTGCTACAGTAGCAGATGTATTTATCGTAGGGCCTTCTATGATTTTGGCTTTTTCGTGATGGTAGATGTCTCCAGATTCCGCCTCTACTTGACGGTATCGCCCTAGTGCTGCCATGTGACCAATATCGGTCTGCATAGGGTAAAAATCAAACATTTCCCGAAGGTTGTCTGGTTGGCGGGTAAGTCCAAGCGTTGACAGGGAAGAAATCAATGGGCGGCTTTCGGTTGCGGCAAAAGCCAAGTTATTAAAATCTGACATAGTTGTAAAATCGTTAAGTTTTATACTTTTGTAATCTTAGCTGAACCCCACATATCCTCTACACTACTGATTTGCTTTCCTTCTACAGAAGAAGTACGTGTCGGTTTTATTTCCGAATCTTTCTTGATTTTGGCAATGCCTTTCAGGTTGTTCATGTGTGTGACTAGCTTTTCAATCACTTTGGTGTGAAAATTTGTCATTACTAGATTTACCTTTGCTGCATCTACGTCAAGGTCAATATTCAGATTTCCGTCTTTGTTGTAGTTGATAGGATTTTGTAAGTATCCAGTTGCTTGTTTTTTGATTAGTGCTACCTCTTTTTTCGATAGCGTAAAGTGAAAACTATTTTTCGGATCATCGCCAATTGGTATAACAATAGAATCGAATCCATCAAACGATTTTTCCATCGTTTCTACTTGTGTTTTGATGGCTTTTTCTACTGCTTTTGGTATGACTGTTTCCGTGGCTGTAGGCTTTTCTTCCGTTTCAGCAGACTTGGCCGTTTTGATTTTCTGCTGCTCGGTTTTTAAAAACTCCTTGGCCTCTTCAGCATCCTCTTCAAGTTGAATGGAAAGCGTATCGTCTTCCTCGTCCTCGTCTTCGGATGCATAGGTAGTGGCATATTGTTTTTCAAAAAGTTTGGCGGCCTTCTCACGTGAGAGTTTAGGCTTTTGCATACAAAACTTTTCAAACAAAGCCCCCTTTGGATCAAGTTTGTCTACGTCCATGAAGTAAAGCCGTGCATATTGCTGTACAGCTTCGGGGTTTCCTCCGGTACGAAGTGCAAACTCATATAATGATTTTTCGTTCTCGTTTTTAAAGACTGGCTCATTGGGTGTCTCTTTTAGTTTTTTATTCTCTTCCCTGAGCGTTTCAATTTCACTGAGACGTTCTTTAAGCGTTGTCAATGAATCAATCCCGTATTCATCTTCTAGTTCAGATGCCAGTAGTTCATCGGTTTCCTCTTCAGATAACTCAATGGGCTTGTCCTCGTCTTCGTCTGGCTCGTCTTCGCCTTCTTTCCCCTCTTCGTTTTCGCTATCCTGACTGTCGTCATCTTCCTGTTCGTCCTTTTCTTCTTCTTCGTTGTCGTCTGGCGTTTCCTCTTCTACTGGGTCTGCATTGCGGGGCTGAATGGATATAGTTGCCCCTTCAAATGGATTTTCGTTTTCTTTTGCCATGTGTGTATTTGCTTAATCGAGTATACAAATGCGAATTAAAATTTATTTTTTAACTTATGCAAGTATATGACGGTTTAATCCAAAAATAGTGCCTATACAATGAAAAAGCCCATCCTTATAAAAAATGGGCTTTTTAGTACACACACGTGTCCATGACAGGACAGTGTTTTTAGTCTTCTGGTGAACGGTCTGGCCGTTTATCTACTTTTATGTACTCTACTTTATTTTTTTGGGCTTGACGTACAAAGTCATTATTTCCTTGAATGCGGGTATCTATGAGTTTGGCTTGGTTGTTTTCTCGTTGCAAAATCTGTTTGTACATAAAATCTTGCTCTTTGGTTAGTTGCATTCCTTTCATAAGAAGTTGTTCTAATTGGAATTTCAGGCGGTATTCTTCTTGTAGTAGGGCAAGGTTATTTTGCATAGCTTGCTGATTAGATTCTTGTTGTACACGGGCGTTGGCCTCAATATCTGCTTGCTTTTGAGCTGCAAGTTCTCTTTGTCGTTTACGCTCTCGGTGGATAAGAACTTGTTCAGCTTGTTTAAGGTTGTCTATGCGTCTAACAAATACTGCATCTGAGAATGTAATTAATCCAGCAGTCAAGGATTTATTAACCTGCTCATACAGATTCTGCCATTCTTCCATTGTTGGCTTGGCAGAAATAGACAGCGAGTAATCGTGAAAAGCAACCGTGCCGTCCAGTAAGGCATTGTAGCCAAAGATGTTCTTCAAGTGGCTGACTGTGCCTTTTTCAAGTGCCATTTCTTCTGATATTTGAGCAAGACGAAGCAGTGACATACATTCGCTACGAAAACTCTGCTGCATGGCCGTTGTCAGATAGTCCAGCACGACTTCTGTGGTGGCAAACGAGTATTTGGTATTTTGTACTAGGTCTCCTTGCTGCTGCCCCTGCATGGCCTCCCGGTTGATGCCCGTGATGGCATCAAGCATTCCTACCGCATTTTGCATCATAGCTAGGTAGTCGGCAAGGGTAAGCCCCATAGGATGCTCTATTATAGCTGCCCCGTCTACTTGATCGTACTGATTTGTACTAGAACGTTTGAAAAGAATCTTTTTCTTGAAAAACAAATCCATGACTTGTCTAGGTGTCATGTTTGTACCGCCTTTGCCTAGCGGTATAGACTCCAACTTACGAATGTCTATTTCAATGGCTCCCATAAATCCATCAGCAAGAATTTGCTTTGTCTTGTTGTATGCTAGATTCAGCAGTTCCAATGGCTCTTCCATCTGTGCAAGTAGGCTTACAATTACGCCATCTTTCATGTTTGGGGCCACTACATGGTAGTCTAATGTAGGCTCAACTAAGTAGCTTTTCAAGTATGGAGTGCGACCATAATCATATACCACATCTGAGTCTATGACCCATGTGCCGCCATACTTGGCTGTATATGTTTTCACTACTATTTCTCGTTCAGATCCCCCGAAATCAGAATAAAGTGCTTTCTCGGTATCTATTGGCTCAAATCCGTTTTCTCGTTCGGATGCAATTATATTCCCAAACCGATTAGGACGAATTTCGTAAGTTTCTGTGTCTTCGGTTAAATACTGAAATCTAAAAACAGGAATATATGTCAGGTTATCAAATGCGTAATTAACGGTATCTGGCGTTGCAGCTCCATATACATACTGACGATCACGAGTACCTTTCTGGTCAATGATGCTCTTTATACTTGCTTCGGTTAAAAACGGGGATGCCTCTCGGCGGAACTGGGCTGTGGTAATGTACTCAATATGCCCCGCATACTCCATGTCTCCAAAGAACTCGTCTTTGACTACTGAACATATAAAATTGGCTGGATGAATGCGCCGAATACGAGGAATACCGTTTTTATCTAAATATGTATTTGTAATCCCAATCCCATAGACTGGCAGGTCAAAAGATTTGAGTTTTTTTATTTGTGCGTAGTTATTCGCTTCATTGAGCTTTTTTACTCTGATTTCTGCTTCCATTGCTGCTTTGTGCTGATAATTCATTGTGTGATCTATCAGCCATTCATCTGGTGCATCTGGCAACTCTGCAATGTCCAAATCAGAGAATAGTTCTTTCATTGGAAGTTGTACGCTATTTACCCAGTCTTTGAGTTCATAAAATGCCTTTACTCGGCTTTCATACTGCATTTTATGATTTTGAGCCACTGGGTCAATAGCAGATATACTTACTTCGTGATCCAATTTGTTGAGTTTCCCTTGTACGTAGTTAATATACTTTTGTGCATAATTCAGCACTTTTATATCTATATAGGCAAACTGTTCATCTCTATTAGACTCAGTCTGATAGCCTAATCGTTTTCGGATAGGCTCTATGGATTGCCTACCTTGTGCAAGTTCGGTTAAGTATTGATAGCGTTCTTGGCCATTATAGAAAAGACCTACGCCTGAATTGGCAAAGGCGTAAAATGCAGCACGAGCATACGCTATTCCGTATTCTGGCTTTCTTTTCTCCGAAATAGAGACAAATTCACTGGGGAAATGAGTGCGTGGGTACATTTGGGCAATGGTTGATTGCCCAAATGTAGTATTTATCAAAATGTCATACAAATATAGCTGGGGGTACAGTTAAAAAAGCCTTATTTTCTGTGTTGATTTTTGGAAAGAGAATTGCTTTCTATCTGAATCAATTTCTACTACAGCAAGGTTTGTATG
>JACCDR010627027.1_pt1 | contig 24592 bp, 21 predicted proteins | sample 7446431 | NCBI WGS metagenome assembly JACCDR01 (sample SAMN15323443, study PRJNA562643) | freshwater metagenome | isolation source: river surface water | place: USA:Blue River Watershed | collected 2017-08-17 | reverse complement strand
GTTGGCGAGGGCGCGGTAGCTGTTGGGACGGTCGATGTTTAAGGCAAGCTGTTTATAAGAAGCGCTTTGCCCCCAGGCAATAGCACGAAGCGCTTGCCAGACTGCGAGCTGAAAATCCGTACCCTGCACCCAAAGCGGTATCGCCTGCAAGGCGCCGGGGTCGCCGTTTTGTGCCAAATAAGCCGTCAAGGACGCAAGCCAACCGGCGATAAGTGATTGAACTGAGGGCGCGGCGGCGGTGTAGTGGGGGTGAGCATTTGAAGGCGGATCCAGACTTATGCCGGCGACCCCCTTGGCGCAAGCGGTGATGTGCCAATTGCCCGCAGGGCTCGCGAGGCTCGCGCTGTAGAGCGGAATCTGATGTGGATCACTCGGCGCTTTCGCGGTCAGTCTGGGCATGGTGTTTTGCGTCTTTGGTATGGGGCTCGCATTTTACGAATAAAGCGCCGTGGACATTAAGCCATCGTTCAAGCGGGCTCTTTTATAAAACGGGCCTAGGCCTAAAAATAGCCGCCCCGATTCCTTTCCACATCCCCCTTTGAGGTCTTTACCATGAAGCACCGACTAAATAGCCACCTGTTGTTATGCTGTGTTGCCGTTTGCGCGACGGCTCTGCCGGCACACGCAGACGTGCGTGAGGTGCTGGACACCGTCAACACCGTCGTCAATGAACACGAGCGATTGAAAAACGGCCAGCTGCCCTCGCAATACCCCAATCCGCAAGACAGCTACCGTTACCCCGATAGCCGGTATCAGCAAAATGGCCAGCATAACAACTCGGATCAGGCCCGCCGCGAGCAAGAGTATCAACGCCAAAAACAAGAACGTGAACGCCAGTTCCGCGAGCAGGAACAGCGCCGCGATGAAGAGCACCGACGCCAGCAGCAAGATAACTATTATCGCCAACAAGACAACAACAGCCAGCGCCGCAACGATTTACAGCGCCAATTGCAGGACCTGGATCGCCAACACCAGGACTTGGATCGCCGCATCGCGGACGTCGAGCGCCAGCGCAGCAATATGATGCAGCAGCGCCAGCAAAACCCCGATGACTACTACAATCGCCAACGGGATTTTGACCGTCAGATTCAGGATATTCAGCGCCAACACCAAGACCTCAACCGCCGCGCCGAAGACATTCACCGCCAGATGCAAGGCCTGAACGGCGGCTACCGTCGCTGGTAATAAACGTCCCTCGGGACAGGGGCCACTTGCCGAAAGTCTTTGTTATCAAGACTTTCGGCAAGACTTTTTTCATCAAGACCTTGTTCGTCAAGACCTTGCGCTTAGAATGGTGGCCCTTTTACCCTCACCACAGGTTTATGTATGTTTGAAGGATTGGTTATGTTCGAATGGATCAGCAGCCCGGAAGCCTGGGTAGCGCTGGCCACCCTCGCAGCACTGGAAATTGTTCTCGGCATCGACAACATCATTTTTATTTCGATTTTGGTCGGCCGCTTACCTGAAAAGCAACGCAACCTGGCCCGTAATCTGGGCCTTGGCCTCGCCATGATATCGCGGCTGGCATTGCTGTTTTCGCTGGCATGGATCATGGGCCTGACCGAGCCCTTTATCACGCTGTTTGATTTTGGATTATCGGGCCGCGACGTCATTTTAATTGGCGGCGGGCTATTTTTGATCGCCAAAGCGACCCACGAGATTCACAACAGTTTGGAGGGCAGCGCCGAAAATAGCAGCAGTAATGTGGTGACAGCGAGCCTCGGCATGGTGCTGGTCCAAATTGCCATTTTGGATATTGTGTTTTCACTGGATTCCGTGATCACGGCGGTGGGTTTGGTGAGTCAGGTTTCCGTGATGGCGCTTGCCATTATCATCGCCGTGGGCGTCATGTTATTTGCGGCCAAACCGATTGGCGATTTTGTCGATAGTCACCCGACCATCAAAATGCTGGCCTTGTCGTTTTTAGTGATTGTGGGTTTTACATTGATGATCGAAGGCCTCCACGTACATGTTCCTAAGGGCTACATCTACTTTGCCATGATTTTTTCATTGGGCGTCGAGCTTTTGAATATTCTACTGCGCAAAAAACAACCACCACTGGTTTTGCGCAAAGACTACCCCGGCGAGCCGCCTCAGGCTTAAGCTCCCAGGCTCTTTGCCTGCCGGTAGGCGCTTAAAAATCCGGCTGTTATACTCGACCCTTTTAACCTCCCCGCCGAGCCTCGACGGGGTTTTGGTTTACTACTGGGGGTCCCATGCCGTCACATCAGATTGTTTACACCCTTACCGACGAAGCGCCTATGCTCGCGACCTTCTCGCTGTTGCCCATTATTCAGGGCTTCACGCAAGTGGCGGGTATTGAGGTCATCGCCAAGGATATTTCGCTCGCCGGGCGCATTCTGGCGCGATTTGCCGATTACCTCACCCCTTCCCAACAGGAAGAGGATGCCCTCAGCCGCTTGGGCGAACTGGCCACCCAGCCGGATGCCAACATCATCAAATTGCCGAATATTTCGGCCTCTTTGCCGCAATTAAAAGCCGCGATCAAGGAGCTGCAACAAAAAGGCTATGCCCTGCCCGACTACCCCGATGCGCCCAGTTCCGATACCGAGCGCGACATCAAAAACCGCTACGACAAAATCAAAGGCAGTGCCGTTAACCCGGTCTTGCGCGAGGGTAACTCGGACAGGCGCGCACCCGTTCCCGTCAAGGCTTATGCGCGCAAACACCCGCACAGCATGGGGGCCTGGCAGGCGACATCACGCTCTTGCGTCACCTCCATGACGGACGGGGATTTTTACGGCAGCGAAGTGTCCTGCACCCTTGAGGCGCCCTGCCAATTTGGTATTCAACTGCGCGATGCCACCGGCGCGGTTGAACCCCTGCGCGGGCTATACCCTCTGCAAGCGGGCGAAATCATCGACGCCGCAGTGATGCGCAAAAAATCCTTGATTGCGTTTTTTGAGCAGGCAATTGAGGCGAGCGCGCAAGCAAAGGTGTTGTTTTCGCTGCACCTGAAAGCCACCATGATGAAGGTGTCGGACCCGATTATTTTTGGCCATGCTCTGCAGACGTTTTTAGCACCGGTGTTTACCGAATTTGCCGACACTTTTGCCGAACTGGGCATTTCTGCGCGCAATGGCTTGGCCGACCTCTACACCAAGCTGGGCGCACTCGACCCTGCCAAACGCCAAACCATCCTGGATGCCATCAACGCGACACTCGCCAAGCGCCCGCCGCTCGCGATGGTGGATTCCGCCAAGGGCATCACCAATCTCCATGTGCCGAGCGATGTGATTATTGATGCCTCTATGCCGGCCATGCTGCGCACCTCCGGCCAGATGTGGGGGCCAGATGGCAAACCAGCCGATACCCATTGCGTGATTCCCGACCGAGCCTATGCGGGTGTTTACCAAGCGGTGTTTGATTTTTGCAAAGCGCACGGCGCCTTTGACCCGCGCACCATGGGCACGGTGCCGAATGTCGGGCTCATGGCGCAACAAGCCGAAGAATACGGCTCTCACGATAAAACCTTCGAAATCGCCCGCGCTGGCACCGTCGAAATCGTTGATCAAAACGGGCGAGTGCTGCTGTCACAATCGGTTGACGCCGGGGATATCTTCCGCGCCTGTCAAACCAAACAGGGCCCAATTCAGGATTGGATCAAACTCGCCGTCAACCGCGCCAGCGCCACCGGCAGCCCGGCGATTTTTTGGTTGGATGCCGAGCGCGCCCACGATCGCGAGCTGATCAAACAGGTGCAAGCCTTCCTGCCTAGCTTGAATACCGAGGGGCTGGATATTCGTATCCTGTCTCCTGTCGAAGCCACACACCTGAGTTTGGCGCGCTGCAAAGACGGGCTCGAGACCATCTCTGTCACCGGCAATGTGCTGCGCGATTACCTCACCGACCTTTTCCCGATTTTGGAGCTTGGCACCTCCGCCAAAATGCTCTCGATAGTGCCGCTCATGAACGGCGGCGGCCTGTTTGAAACTGGCGCCGGTGGCTCGGCCCCCAAGCACGTACAGCAGTTTGCAGAAGAAGGCTTTTTGCGCTGGGATTCGCTGGGCGAATTTTTAGCCTTATCGCCGTCGCTCGAACACTACGCCAAGCTATCGGATAACGCCCAAGCTCGCGTATTGGCCAAAGCGCTGGACGAGGCCACCGCGCAGTTTTTGGATGAGAACCGATCGCCCGGACGGGCGCTCGGCGCACTGGATAACCGAGGCAGCCACTTTTACCTCGCTCTCTATTGGGCCCAAGCGCTGGCACGCCAAACAGACGATGCCGCGCTCGCCAGCCGCTTTGCGCCACTGGCTCAAGCCCTGTCAGCCGAGGAGTCCACCATAGTGGCGGAACTCGCCGCCAGCCAAGGCCAAGCGCAGGATCTCGGCGGCTACTACCGGCTGGACGCCACCAAAGCAACTGCGGCGCTGCGCCCCAGCGCAACCTTCAATCGGCTCTTAGCCGCGCTCTAAGCGACCAGCGCTATTTCTTGGCAGGAGAAAGTCTTGGCAGGAGAAAATCTTAAGACGAGCAAGGATGCTCTGTTTCCCGATGACTCAAGGCGTGTAGTCTTTCGAAACAGCTTGTCGCCGCAGTGCAATGCAGCCATCAAATCGTGCAATCTATTCGTCAATTTGTTGGCATGTTCCTTGTTTTGACACCGCAGTCTCTCTAGGATCATGGCACTTTTCGAACGTTCATTGACGTCACACTCTAACGACTTACCCCTCTCGCCAGCCTTTTCAGGAGGACACCCCTATGCAATTACTTTTTTGGCCTCTGGCCCACCCAATCAGGCTAGCCGGCTTGAGCCTGATCTTGACGGGTTGTATCGGGCCTATAGAAACAGGCGCCAGTCCGTCCAGCTCAAGGCCTGCCAGCTCCTCCGCGATGGCACAGTCCTCCCAGTTTGCCTCGTCGTACGCGAGCACCTCGGCTGTCGCGCAAAGCAGTTCGATGGCGCAAAGCAGCTCAATGGCTGTTGTCATCAGCTCCTCACTGATCGCCTCCAGCGAGCCGCCGCTGCCCAGCTCGAGCCTGTCGTCGAGTTCGGCACCTGAGTCGTCTAGCTCTGCCATTGAGTCATCCAGCAGTTCCAGTAGTGAGACGACCAGCAGTTCAAGCACCACGACCTCCATCCGCTGCGATTACCGCGTCACCGACGATGGCGGTTACTACTACGCCGTGAGGCCTTTGACAATCACCAACACCGGCACAGCGCCTTTAACCAACTGGTCAGTCACACTGGATCTCGGCAAGGCGCCGTCTGGCAGCTTGAATAATGTCGTCAAAACCGACGTTACCGAGGTGAGCCTAACCGGGCAAATTTTGACACTGAGCGGAGCAACCTTGGCGGTTAACGCTTCAGCAAAAGTCGAATTTGCACTGAGTTTTACCAATCACAAAGTGGGTATGCCTGCTTGTGTGTTGGCTGGTAGCGCAACGGCGAGCAGCCAAGGCAGTACCTCTAGCAGCATTGCACCCCCTCCACCACCTGTCGGCACAGGTCCTGTCGCAAAGGGGCAATGCGCTGCCAATACCGGGCTTGGCAATGGTTCAGCATCCTACGGGGTGGGTTATGCGGTATTGGATGATGGCTCGGCTGTCCATGTCAAAAACGGCGAAGTCGCCTTTTTGAAATACAGCGATGGCAGCCGTGTGACTGGCGCGGTAGCTATCACCAACGGCTCATACAGTGATGCTGTGTGTGTAGCCTTAACCAATGGTGCCGTTCACTGCGGCGCCTACAGCATGATCAGCAAAACACCGCGCCACCCGGCTGGGTCCGACATTGTGTACCTCACGACAGGTTCCGGGATAGACGGCAGCAGCTGCGGCTTAACTGGCAGCGGCAACCTGCTCTGTAGCATCCCAGGTGATGCCGCCTTGGCATCTGCGACTAAACCTTTCCACTACGCCTCTTGTAGTCGTAAAGGATGCTGCGTGATAGATGCCAACGACCGTATTCAGTGCACAGCTGGGTCGCCGACAAAAGAGCCTGCAGCAACACCCTTGATAGTGGCCGGCAATGACGGCGGTTACTGCGGCGTCTACAGCGATGGCAAGTCCTATTGCTGGGGCAGCGGCTTTGGAGGCGCTTTTGGCGACTCCCCCAACCAAAATGACCCCGTAGCTCCAACGGGTTTTACCGTCAATCAACCCGTGGTGTCCTATGCAGGCGGGCAATTTACGAGCTGCTGGGTCAATGCCAGCAGTACTGTCACCTGCTCAGGCAATGGTGGTGGCACAGCCGCAGGTGCAGGCGGAGGCGGTGAATCGCCAAGCTTAATCAAAGACGCCAGTGGCAAGCCCATCGAAAACATTATTGCGGTGAATGGAGGCAGGGGTTCTGCCTGTGCAGCCTCGCGTTCCGGTGACTTGTATTGCTGGGGCAGCGCGGGCGGCAAGGCTGAGGTCGCCGTCAAATTGCCACTGGGCGACAAGAAAGTGCGCATGCCGGTCGATTGCGCGCTCTAATCGAGCGCGGTCGATTTGGGAATGGAGGGCGAGCTGCCCTCAATCCCGCCACAAAGCCGCAGACTTCTGCGGCTTTTTTATTGTTAACCACCGTGAGACGCCAACGCCATGAGCGCAGCCCTATACTCCCATGCCTCTTCACGCCTGACGTTTACCCTGTTTTGCCGTGTGGTCGATAACTTTGGTGACATCGGCGTGTGTTGGCGCCTTGCACAGCAATTGGCAGGCGAACTTGGCCAGCGGGTTCATCTTTGGGTCGACGATCTGCATAGCTTTGCCGCCCTGTGTGATGCCATAAATCCCGCATTAACGCAGCAATCTTGCCGCGATATCACTATCTGGCACTGGCAGCAGGCTAGCGAGCAAGCATTTGAGGCAACCGACGTCGTGATAGAGGCCTTTGCCTGCGACTTGCCACCGACGGTGATCGACCGCTTACTGGCGGCCAATAGCCTCTGGCTAAATCTGGAATACCTGACAGCGGAAGACTGGGCCGACAGCTGCCATCTCTCGCCCTCGCCCGTCAGGGGCGGGCGTAAATACTTCTTTTTTCCAGGATTCAGCGCCGCAACCGGCGGCTTGCTCTACGACGACGCCCTAATCGCCAAAGCCGCTCAATCACCCCATAGCCTTCGCGCCCAGCTCTTAGCGCACGCGGGGGTGTCTGCCGAAAATCTAAAACCTGAAAGCCGTTGGATTAGCCTGTTTGGCTATGCCTCAGCGCCCTATCGCGACTGGGCCGAGGCGCTTGCAATCAGCGCTGCTGAACACGGCGAACATTGGGTGATTTGGGTCTGCGGCCGCTATAGCCAGGCGTCACTGCAGGCGCTATGCCCGCATCCATTGGTAGCGGGGCAGGTGTGGCAGCAGGGTTGGCTGACCTGGATCATGACCCCGCAGCTGAATCAAAACCACCATGACACCTTGCTCGCAGCCTGTGAGATCAACCTTGTTCGGGGTGAAGAATCCTTTGTCCGTACTCAAATGCTGGCGAGGCCCTTTATTTGGCACATTTATCCGCAGAATGACGCAGCTCACCTCGACAAGCTCTCAGCTTTTTTAAACCGATACACCCAAAACGCCACGCCCGAACTCGCCGAAGCACTCAGGCACTGGCACTCGCTCTGGAATGGCGACGCCCTAGCGCCAAACGCTCTATTAACCGCTTGGCAATCCCTGCTAACGCAATGGCCAGCTTGGCAGGCTCATGCCCATCACTGGCAAACCGAGCGGCTGCAATACCCCGGTCTCGCTCATCAGCTATGGCAGTTTTGTGCCGATCAACTCCAACCACAGCGAGGCAACCCATAAGCTGCCATTGCGTTTTCTATCCACAATGTGCAATTAGTAATAATGCAACTGCGTGGCCTTGCCGCGAAAAATACGGTAGACAAAAAAGGTGTAAATCAAAATAGTGGGCAGCACTATCAAGACGCCGTAAAGAATAAATTGCAGTGACTCAGGGGCGCTAGCGGCTTGCCAAATATCCATCCCACCCGGCACCACATAGGGGAAAAAACTGTACCCAAGACCTAAAAAACTAAAGAAAAACAAACCTGTTGCACAAGCAAATGGCTGCCAGGCGCCCGCATCCTGAGGATAAGGGCAATGCTTAAAATAGCGCGCCGAAAGCCACAGCAACCCTAAACACGAAGCGGGAATAACCATCAAATATAACCAACGATAGCCCGCAAACCAGCGATCAAAGATCATATCGCTGACCCAAGGGTTAACGCAGGATACAGCCAATAATCCAAGCCCCATACATAAGGTGCTGCGATAACCCCACTGTGCTGCGCGCTTTTGTAAATCCCCTTCGGTTTTGAGCACCAACCAGGCAGCGCCAATCAACACATAGGCCGCTGTGACGCAAATGGCACTGAGCCCGGCAAACAGATAAGCAGCAAGGGATCGCTCAAACCCCATGACGTAGAGCCCTAACATATAGCCCTGCGTCAAGGTGGCGATCAAAGAGCCCGCTTGAAAAATTTTATCCCAGGTTTTTTTGTGGTCGGCTGCCACTTTTGCACGAAAATCAAAGGCAACACCGCGCAAAATTAACCCGGCTAACATGAGAGCCGCCGGCAAATACAGCTGATACAAAATGACACTGTGCGCAGCCGGAAAGGCGATCAGCAAAATGCCAACTCCGAGCACCAACCAGGTTTCATTGGCGTCCCAAAAGGGGCCGATACTCGCAATCATGGTGTCGCGCTGCGCCTCGCTATTCCAGGGCAACAAAATACCCACGCCCAAGTCGTAGCCATCCAAGATGGCATATATAAAAAATGCGACACCCATCAAACCAAAAAAAACCACTGGCAGCCAGAGTGCTGGATCTTGCAAAAATGCCATCATAAACTCCGTATTATTCATTGAGGTTTTAGACTTGCGCCCAGTATCGGGTCAGGTCACTCATAGGCTACGCGCCATGACTAAATGATCTTGCAAACTGGGTAATAATTCGGGGTTATCGACGCTCACAGCCTTTCGCGCCAGCAAAAAGAGGGTGCGGACATACACGACCAACAGCACAGCATAAATCGTTAAATACATCGCAAGCGTCAGCCCTACATGGCTAGACGGCACAGCTGTCACCGCATCGGCCGTGCGTAACACGCCGGTCACCAACCAGGGTTGGCGACCTATTTCGGTCACATACCAACCCGCAAGCGTCGCCACCCAGCCGGAAAAGGTCATACCCACAAAGACGCGCAGAAGCCAATCGGGCCAAGGTTTGCGTCGCCATAAATAGATAACACCCAGCCAAGCCACAAGCCCCATGAGCAATCCGACACCCACCATTAATCTAAACCCATAAAACAGTGGCGCCACAGGTGGGGGAGATTCGAAATCCGAGATGCCTTTTAATTCGCCATCCCACTCGTGGGTCAAAATTAAACTGGCTAATTTAGGGATCTCCAATGCAAATCGATTTTCTTGGCGCTCTGCATCCGGGAAGGCCATCAACACAAGCGGAGCGCCTTTTTCGGTGTGCCATACAGCTTCGATACCCGCGATTTTAGCAGGCTGATACTTCAGGGTATTTAATCCGTGAAAATCACCGACTACAACCTGTACGGGCAGCAAGATGGCAGCCGCAATTAAAGCTGTGGCCAGCGCCAAACGGGGCGCGGGTTTTGGGTCGCGTTTTAACAACCGGTAAGCCGACAGGCCAATGATTAAAAATGCAGCGGTCAACCCAGATGCCAACAACATATGAATAAATCGGTAGCCCAGCGTCGGGTTAAATAAAATAGCTCCCCAATCTGTGGCGTAGGCGCGCCCCTCACGCAATTCAAAACCGACCGGATATTGCATCCAGCTATTTAGCGCCAATATCCAAAAGGCAGACAAGGTTGTTCCCACCGCCACCAAAAAGGTGGCCGCAGTATGCAGCCTTCGCGATACACGATGAATGCCAAATAACATGATGCCGAGAAACGTAGCCTCGAGAAAAAACGCTGTTAGCACCTCATAACCCAAAAGGGGGCCGGCGATATTGCCCACGCGTTCCATAAAACCTGGCCAGTTGGTTCCAAACTGGAAACTCATGGTGATACCACTGACCACGCCGAGCGCAAAGGTCAATGCAAAAATCTTGACCCAAAATCGGTAAGCGCGCATCCAGACATCATCCGGGTGCTGATGGCGACATTTAAAATAAAATAAAAACCACCCGAGCGCGATGGATATGGACGGAAACAAAATATGAAAGGAAATATTGGCTGCAAATTGAATGCGGGATAATTCTAAGGTCTCAATCATACACAGTGACTCACAAAGTCGATGACGAAGGCGATTTGGCGCCTCCACCCAAAAACCGATCTTTCATCTCTAAAATACGGCCCAACCCATTACCCCACTTCAGCAGCGTTTCGAGCTGATGACTGTCCAGCCGCTGAATTTCCTGACTCCAGCGCGTGACCTGCTCGATCAGGTCGTGCATTTCACGCATTCTCGATTGCGCATAGGCATCGGCCTCATTACCTGGGGCGCCCAGCAGCAAATCGCGCAAAACGCTGAGTGTAGGATCCATCTCCCGTTTTCGCCGCTGTTCGATGAGCGTTTTAGCGATATCCCACATAGTCCCGGGTGCCGAATAAAACTCTTTGCGCTCGCCGGGCTTATGTTGCAAACGCACCAGTTCCCAGGCGATCAACTCCTTTAACGCCATACTGATATTGGAGCGCGATACCCCAAGCGCAGCGACCAAGTCATCGGCGCACAGGGGCTCAGCAGTCAACACCAATACGGCATAGACCTGCCCCACCGTGCGATTAATTCCCCAACGGCTGCCCATCTCACCAAAATGCAGCACACAAGACTGCATCATTGCGGTCATTTCCATACCCGGCCCTCTGCGGCAACTCACACGTAATCAGCTAGAACATCAGAAACATTCTAAAAATTCAGTAATTACTGAAATTACAATAACAATAGACGACAGCAGAGCCAATAGCAAGCGGTCCACGCAATGCCTGCACCCGCTTCATACCATACAGAGGTGGTCGCGACAGACTGTCTTGTCAACTTTTACACGAAGCGGGTATGATTCGCGCCATTTTTGAGTGACAGCAGGACTTTTTACCATGATGAAGATTGCCCAAGAGCTTCGCGCAGGCCAGGTCATTGAACTGGACGGACAAGCTTGGATAGTACTGAAAGCTGAATTTAACAAGTCTGGGCGCAATGCCTCAGTCATGAAAATGAAGCTCAAGAACCTGCTCAGCGGGTCGACGCAAGAGCCCGTTTTTAAAGCGGATGACAAGATCGAACAGATCGTGCTTGAGCGCAAAGAAGTGACCTATTCCTACTTTGCTGACCCGCTCTATGTCTTCATGGACACCGAGTACAACCAAATCGAAGTTGAAAAGGAAAACCTCGGTGACACCTTTAACTTCATTGTTGATGGCATGCAGGAAGTTTGTGAAGCCGTGTTTTACCAGGGCAAAGCCATTTCTGTTGAACTGCCTAACTATGTGATTCGTAAAATTCACTACACAGAGCCTGCCGCTCGCGGTGACACCTCGGGTAAAGTCACCAAGCTTGCCACCTTGGAAAATGGTTACGAGTTTAAAATCCCATCCTTTGTTGATATCGGCGAAGATGTTGAAATTGACACACGCACTGGCGAATTCCGCTCGCGCGCCAAGTAATCGCACGCGGCGAAGCACTATAGCGGCCTAGGCCGCTATTTTTTTACGTGTTTTTTATACACGATGCTGCACTGAATACATGATGCTGCATTGAATACACGATTTGCGTTGACGGTGGTTTGCATCACCCCGGCACGTTTTGTTGATCACCTGAGGAAGGGCCATGTCCGGCAATAGCTTTGGAAAACTGTTTACCGTCACAACCTTTGGCGAAAGCCACGGGCCAGGACTCGGCGCTATAGTCGACGGCTGCCCACCCGGCATACCCCTTACGGCAGAGGATCTGCAAGCCGACCTCGACCGGCGCAAACCCGGCACATCGCGCCACACGACACAAAGGCGCGAGGACGATGAGGTCGAAATACTATCGGGCGTATTTGAAGGGCTGACGACGGGGACGCCCATCGGCCTTCTGATTCGCAACACGGATCAACGCTCAAAAGATTACGGCAAAATCCAAGATCAATTTCGTCCCGCTCACGCCGATTACACCTATCACCACAAATACGGCATCCGCGACTACCGGGGGGGCGGCCGCTCTTCGGCGCGCGAAACCGCCATGCGTGTCGCAGCAGGCGCCATTGCCAAAAAAATGCTTCGTCTGCAATTTGGTGTCGAAATTAACGGCTTTTTGAGCCAGCTGGGGCCGATAGTCCTGGAACCTCACGATCTAACGCAAATTGACTGGGCAGCGGTCAATAGCAACCCGTTTTTTTGCCCCAACCCTGAGGCCATTCCCACTCTAGAAGCCTACATGGATGCGCTGCGCAAAGACGGCGACTCCATCGGCGCCAAAATTACCGTCTTGGCAACCGGTGTACCGGTGGGCTGGGGTGAGCCGGTCTTTGACCGGCTGGATGCCGACTTAGCGCATGCGTTTATGAGTATCAATGCGGTCAAAGGGGTCGAAATTGGGGATGGTTTTGCGGTAGTCAACCAAAAAGGTACTGAACATCGAGACCTGCTGTCGCCAGAGGGCTTCTTGAGCAACCATGCCGGCGGCATTCTGGGTGGCATATCATCCGGTCAGGACCTGATAGCACGCCTGGCGCTCAAGCCTACCTCCAGTCTGCGTTTGCCGGGGCAGAGCATCGATATTCACGGCAATGCCTGCGAGATCATCACCACCGGCCGGCACGACCCCTGCGTCGGCATTCGGGCCACCCCCATCGCAGAAGCCATGATGGCTCTGGTGCTGGCCGATCAGGCTTTGCGCCATCGCGGCCAGAATGGCGCCAATCCAGAAAGCCAGCCCCGCATCCCCGCCAGGCGACTTTAAGTATGCACAAGGTCACTGCACCGCTGCCGGCCACCAAAACGCTAGCGCTTATAGCCCACGACAATTGCAAACCGGCATTGCTCGACTGGGCCTCGCAGCACCAAGCCATACTGGCTGAGCATGATCTTTGTGCAACCGGCACAACCGGCGCGCAACTGGCCAAGACGCTTGGCCTGCCGGTTAGGTGCTTTTTGAGTGGGCCCTTGGGCGGTGACCAGCAAATTGGTGCCGCAATTGCGGAGGGGCAGGTTCACGCGTTGATTTTCTTTTGGGATCCGTTTCAGCCGATGCCACACGACCCAGATGTCAAAGCGCTGTTGCGTTTGGCCTCGGTGTGGAATATCCCGGTTGCCTGCAACAGCGCTACCGCCAGTTTGCTGATCGGCAACCCGGCGTTTGGTGCACCCCTTGAGCGCGCCATTCCGGACCTGGCACTGTACCAGCAGCATCGGCCGCAATAAGGCCGCTTGCCGCCAGCCAAAACGCTAAGCGGCTGGGATAAAAGTCGGCAAAAATTGCGGGAAATTAAACCACACCGTTAACGCAATCAGCACACCAAAGGCCGCGACATAACAGAGGTCCTGCCGCCACAGGCTGATGCCATGATGGGTTGCACGCGCGAACGCCAGTGCAAATCCACACAGATTGGCAAACACCGTGCCGCAAATCATGCCAATGGCGCCACCGGCCCAAAAGCCCACCAGTAAACTGCCAATCTGGCAGAAGGTATTCACCGCTGAAATAATAAAGGTATCGCGGCTCAAGCCCCGCGCCAGCAAGGCGTTGGCATACAGGGATGTCTGCGCCGACAAAACGCCGGCCAGAGCATAGAGCGCTAAAAAATAATGGGCGTCGGCATACCGATCATCGTAAAGGGTGTAAATCAAGGGCCCCGCTAGGGCGGCAAGCAGGCTGTAGCCCAAGATGGGTGGCAACATTAATTTGAGTCGAAAACGCCGAAAAAGCGGCATAAATTGCGCAGGATCGTCGCGAAATGCGGCAGACAACTTCGGGAACAGAACCTTTTGATGCAGGGCAAAGAGTGCCTCGCTGATGGCATAGGCCAGAGTCGTGGCTATCTGCAAAAAGGCCACGACCTCCAGGCTGACCAAACCCGCCTCCAGCGCCTTGATACCCTGGCTACCCAAAAAGGTGACAAAGGTCGTCGCAAAAATCCAGCGTCCAAATTGTTTAATTTCCCGCCAGCTATCACTATCCCATTGCAGACGGTGAGGGTGCTTTTGGAGGCAGACGTGAGTCATGACCATGGTCAAAAAACCCGACGCCAGGTTGCCAAACACCAGCGCCCAGACGCTTTTCAAGCTGTACGCCAAAAGCACCGTAACGCCCAACGACAGGAATTGCACCAGCAGCGCCATGAGCGTGACGCGTTTTAAATCCATTTGCCGCTCGGCAATGGCCAAGGACACACTATTAAACCCAGCAAAAAGTGCGTTGACGGCGCCAATGCAAATAATGCTCGTCAGCAGCGGCTGGTCATACACCTGGGCCACGGGCCAAGCGAGCGCACAGGTCGCCACAAATAAAATCAGACCGCGCAAAATCTGTAAGGTCCAGACGGTATTCAAAAAGGCTGGCTGTAAACCATTGCGATGCTGTACCACGGCGGGCTTCAGGCCAATATCACTGAACATCGCAAGGCCGATGTAAACCACATTGGCAATCACCATCAAACCAAAGGCTTCCGGAAACAGCAGGCGCGTTAAAATGAGGTTGGAGATCAGTTGAAATAGCTTGCTCGAGCCAAAACCCAGCAGGGTCCACAAGGCGGCCTCGGCGCTAGGCCGGCTCGCTAAGGCGCGCAATTGACTTAACCTAAGCCCAAAGGATGATCCACTGTGCATAACCGGCATCTCGTCGCATCACACATTTCGACAGGCCGCCGAAAGTAGGCGATACGATCAAAAAAGAGGGCAGTCTAATGGCTTTTTCAGCGATGACCAGCCGTTTTTCTGAAAAGCGCTTTTGTTCAAACCGATTGTGCACTGTAAACTGCAATACCGATTTTGGGACCCGCGCCATGAAACTTGCTACCTCGCTTACCCGCCGTCGCTGGCGTGCTAACCGGCTTGCTGCCTTGCTTGCTGCCTTAGCGGCAAGCGGCCACCTGAGCGGCGCTTTAGCCCAAACGGCGGCATTGCCTCAGACGGCGACACACTCGATTGCGCTCAGTACCGGGCTGGATTCGAGCCAGGTCACCAACGCCACTCTCGCCCCTGAACGCCCAAGTCCCAGCCGCCTAGACCCTCTAACGGGCCTACCCCTGCGAGCGCTGGACGAACGCCAAGATCGCGTCTACCTCAATCTTCAAACCACCTTTAAAGAGCCTAGCGCATTTTTGATCAGCGATTACCGCCTGGAATCGCGCCGTTACAGCGAGCAGCCCGAGCAAAATACCTCACTATTATTGGGCCAGAGCCAACTCGATTGGGGCAGAGACTCCAGCCCTTTGCGCCTTGCCGTCTTGCACCGGGCTGACGACATTCTGCTGGATCAGCGCCTAGGCGATACCCCCGGCAATCGCGACCACCGAGATCTGACCGAAGCGCGCCTCTACGCCCAAACCCGCCTCGGCGAGACGCGTTTTGGGCTCTACCACTTTCACCAGTGGGCGCGTTATGAGGCTGGGCGCCATAACGATGCCGACAGCCAAGGACAGGGCCTGTTGATCGCGCGCAATTTGAGCCCTATTTACCAAGCACATCTCGATATTCGCCGCGAAAAACGCGACTATCAAAACACGGGGGCCGATTCCGTCGCCGCCACCGGGACACTGGCAGCCAATGAATCACAGCACCTGACGCTCGGCCTCGACACCCGTTTAAGGCGCTTGCATTACGGGTTTGAAGCTGGCTTTAGCGAATACGACACCCAACGTTTTAACCGCCTGCCAGACCCAACCGCAGACACGACCTTAATCGATGACCAGAGCCAAGGCGGGCAATATCGGCTCTTTGTGCTGTGGCGCGACGGAGCCATCCAAACACAGCTCGCAGCCGCCAAGCGCTACGAAGATGCCAGTTTTGGCGCCGGCGCAGCGGGGCGACACCTAACGGAGGGCGCGCAACCGAGCCCCACGCAGCACCAAGCGCCAGCCGTCGGCTTCATTCAGCCCGACCAATACCAGCTGGATGAACTGCAATGGACGCTCGACACCCAAAACCTCTGCGGGCGCTGCCGCTCTCACCTGGGTTTGTTATGGAGCCGCCAGGTCTTTGATCGTTTGAGCGATCAGAATCAAAGCAGCCGCAGTGCCGAAATCCGCCAAGAGTACCGTATCAGGCCCCGGCAAGCTTTGGGGATTGCGCTTGGCTACCGACAGCTGACCAGCCCCCTGACCCCCGAACCCATTACTGAAAACCGCTGGGCGGCTGAATACCGCCTCGAACGCTTAGCCAGACGCTGGACGCTGAGAGCCTATGCCGAGTCGATCAACCGGCACGAGTGGCTAGATGCTGTCCCGCTTGACCTGACACAACACCGTGTTGGGCTACAAGTCGACTGGCTGATATATGAACGCAGGCGATGACCAGCCCGAGAGAATCTGCCGCTGACTAGCCGGTTTTAGGTATCATGAGCGCCCCTTGCGACGCCCGTGGAAGTTTCCCTGTGTCCCTTGCCTATAGCCCGCTCATCGCCCAGCTCGTTGATGCCTTACGCACTCTGCAAGGTGTTGGGCCCAAATCTGCCCAGCGCATGGCAATGCAGCTACTGCAACGCAATCGACCCGGCGCCTTACGCCTGGCCGCGGCTCTCACCGCCGCCTGTGAAGGCGTTGGCCAGTGCCAAAGGTGCCGCAACCTGGCGGAGTCGCCACTCTGCGCCCTGTGCAGCAACCCCAAGCGGGACAGGCGTCTACTGTGCATTGTTGAAACCCCCGCAGATGTTTTGGCTCTTGAGCAATCGGGCAGTTATACCGGCACCTATTTTGTGCTGCATGGCCGGCTGTCACCGCTCGATGGTATAGGCCCGAATGAATTGGGGCTGGATCAGTTAGTGCACTACCTCGCCGAAGCGCCGGTTGAAGAGCTGATCATCGCCACTAACCCAACAATGGAAGGCGAGGCCACGGCCCACTACATCGCCCAATTGACAGCCCCCTTTGGCCTGAAACTGAGCCGCATCGCCCACGGCGTTCCCTTGGGGGGCGAGCTGGAGTACATCGATGGCGGCACCCTAGCCCATGCGCTCGCCAGCCGCCGACCCCTCCAACTTTGACTTATCGGCCCCCCATGTCATGACACAGTCCACTCCTCCTCGCCCCGGTCAACCGGTTATCTGGGTGCTCGACAACCGCCAGCTGGCAGAACACTGCCAAACATGGCTCAGCACACCCTGTTTGGCTTGCGACACCGAATTTGAGCGCACCAATACGTTTTACCCCATAGCAGCACTCCTCCAAATCAACGACGGCAGCGCCAACTACCTGATAGACCCCTTGCGCATTGACGACTGGCGCCCCCTGGCGGCCGTCATGCAATCCCCGGCCTGCTTAAAGGTTTTTCACGCCTGCGGCGAGGATCTGGATGTCTTACAGCGCCTGATTGGCACGCCGCCCTTCCCGATTGTCGACACGCAAGATGCCATAGCCTTGCTGGGTGCCAGCCAAAGCCTGGGTTACGGCAATGCCGTCGCCGCTTACCTCGGCATTCAGCTCAGCAAAGATGAAACTCGCTCCAATTGGCTACAGCGCCCACTGACCGCCGCGCAAGAGGCCTATGCCATAGCGGATGTTGAATACCTGTATGCGCTCGCCTACCGGCTGGATCAAGCCTTGGGCCAATGCGGGCGCCGCGAAGCCTGGCATGAGGAGGGCGTATCGCGCCTCGAAAATCACCAACAGCAGCAAGCGGTTGACCAGGGGTTTTATAAATCCCAAAACACCTGGCGGCAAAAACCCTTGGCCCTCGCGCGCGCAAAACGCTTGTTTGTCTGGCGCGAAACCTACGCACGCACCCACAATATTCCGCGCAGTCGGCTGTTTAAAGATGCGGCGCTGTTTGAACTGGCCGAGCGGCCACTCACGACTTTGCCGGCCTTTTTGACCCTGGCCCGCCAATCGGGCCTCGGCGATGGGCTGCTGCGCAAGCAGGGGGAGACGCTCTTCCAGCTGCTGGCCGATGCCGAGCAAGATCCCGTGCCGGACGGGGCCGACAAGCCGCTTAGCCCCCGGGAGCGCGAGCGCTTAGGGCCGGTGAAAGCCTACGTGACGCAGCTGGCCGAATCCGCCAACATCAACCCCGACTTGCTCGTTCGGAAACTGGATTATCACCAGCTGATTCGCCGCCAATCGCCGGCTATTTACCCGAGCTTCCAGAACCCAGCAGACTTACACCAGGCATTGAGCCAGCAGCTATCTGGCTGGCGGGCAGCATTTTTTCAACACACGCAGCCCATCTCCATGCCCACCGCCACGACCGAGACGCCTCCCCAATGATCGACACGCCCCAAAACCTGCCCGATAAACTCATCTGCGAAATTTATCGCAGCGCTAAGAAGCCGGGCTATTACCTCTATGTGATCAAACAGGATGGCTTGTCACGGGTACCCGAGGCGCTACTCGCACTTTTTGAAAAACCCGAGCAGAGCCTGGTGCTGCTGTTGACGCCCACGCGCAAACTCGCCAAAGAACAGGCACTACAGGTTATGCAGGCTTTGGTCGACAAGGGTTATTACCTGCAGCTGCCCCCGCAGACAGATGACCCGGAGATGCTGGCTATTCAAAGCCAAAATCACAAACTGGGGCGCGCCTGATGGCGATGCGCGTCTGGTGGCGCCAGCCGCTCGAAGCCCTGAGCGACAGCGAATGGGAAGCTCTGTGCGATGGCTGTGGGCTCTGCTGTTTGCACAAACTGGAAGACGACGACACGGGCGATGTGCACTACACGGCGCTCAGCTGTGAACAGCTCGACATCGACAGCTGCCGCTGCCGCGACTACACACACCGCGAGACCCTCGTCCCAGGCTGTTTAAAGCTGACACCCCAAAATTACCCGCAGATGCTGCCTTGGCTGCCGAGTAGCTGTGCTTACCGCCGCGTCGCATTTGGCCTGGACTTGCCGGACTGGCACCCCCTGCGCGCTGGGGATACCGACGCTCTGCACGCAGGCGGCCACTCGGTGCGCGGGCGAGTACAAAGCGCCGCCGGTATAGACCCAGACGATTACGTCAACCATTTATTGGTCGATCAACCTCTGCGCTGGGTTTGACCGCCCAACAAACAAGCCCTCAACCGGAGACGATTTACAATGAGCACCGACATGCACCTAATGGATTTGGAACAGCGCCTGGCCTTTCAAGAAGACACTCTCCTGAAACTGAGCGACCAGCTGGCATTACAAGACCGCGACTTATTAAACTTGCGCACCGAGATGCGTCACTTGCAGGATCGCCTGCAGGATGCGCTCTTTGCCCTCGAACAACAGGGCAAAACCGCCCCCACAGAGCGCCCGCCGCATTATTGAGTCAACTCCACATAACCCATCCCTTTTGGAAAACGGAAAACCCCCTTATGTTGTCACCTGCGGAATACACCAATGCTTGGCTGGCCTACATCCTGGCGATGATTGTGGGCCTTTGGTGCTTTTGGTATCTGCTCAGCAAATTGCCACTGGGCCGGCTGCGCATGGTCTTGGTCTGCGCCCTGGCAGGCTTTTTGGCCATGCCAGCCGAAACCGCACCGAACAGCGCCTTTTTAGCCCCTGCCTGGCTCATGGCGATCAGTGAAACGCTGTTTGACGGCCGCGATGCCTTTGCGCGTGCTGGCAGCCCTTTGGTGGCTGCAGTTTTATTGGGTGCCGGCCTTGGCATCATCATCGAAACCCTGTGGGCCTTTTTTCAACCCAAAGCTCCAGCCGCTGCGCCCAGAGCCCAACACCCAGCCTCTGACGCCGCCAAAACCCGCGTCTTACGTGCCCGTCTCGCTCGCGCCCGCGGCAGTCACTAAACAATCGAGGTTTTCATTGTGGTATCGCTTGTAAACGTCAACGTTCTCACCAGCCTTAAGGTGATCGGATTGTGTCTGCTGCTTAGCGGCCTGGTTGCTTGTCGCTCGGGCCGAGGCGAGGCCGAGCTGGAAAGCGTATCAGGGGCTGGATCGGGAACCTTTTTATCCCAACTTATAATCACTTACCCCGCTCCCGGTACCACTCTGTCAGGCAGCTCGAGCCTCGTCCGCATAGATCCTTCTAGCCGAGAAGCCATCACAGAAATCACGCTCCTGGTGGACGGCTTAGAGATTGCAAAAGACACAAGTGCCCCCTGGGAAATCACCTGGAACCCTATCTTTTTTGCCGATGGCAACGAGCATAGCCTCCAAGTCAAAGGTGTCACCGGGTCCGGCAGTATTATCGCAAGTTATGAACCCGTGAGAGTTCGCATAGCCGCGGTCGACTCGCTGGCCCAGAGCCCGCAAGTGCCGAGCACACCTCAACAAACGAATGCCCTCAGCCTAAAGCTACCCGCTATAACCCTGGCCGACACTTATGAATGCCAGTGGGCCAAAAAGCCCGCGACACTGGAAACTGCGCCTGTGAATCTGGCCAGCCTGCCACACTGTGATATCACAAACCTGACACCCGGCGATTACAGCCTCCGCTATCGCGCTGTCGCCGCCCTGCGCACAGGGCAAACGCTTTACAGCCCTTGGAGCCCACCAAACCACTGGACCATAGCCGCGCCCAACCCGATTACGGGTTTGAAAAGTCACTACCGCCAAACGGACGGACTCTTTAACGTCACCCTCAGCTGGGATAGCGCCCCCAATGCCAAACACTATCTACTCACCCTCAAAAAAGGGGGTGAGGTATTTAACTATCAACTTGCCGTTAATCGGTTTGAGTTTCAAAGCCCAACCTTGGCCGACCTCAGCTGGCAAGTCGGGCAGCTCAGCATCCACGACCATGAATCAGCGCCTCGTGATGACTGGGCATCGGTATATCCAATAGCGCTATTGCGCGAGGGAATCAAAAGCCCTGTATTGGAGTCAGGCGTTTTGGCGACGGCCTACACCGATATCGCTCTCCAGTTCCCTTCAGGGCTGAATGCTACCCAGAGTCGTTTATGGCTGAATGATTTTCTCGTGAGTGAAAGCGCGCCCGGCGCGCCAAGCCGGTTACAACTGGCAAGCCACTTTCTGCCACAAGGACAACACACTCTTACCCTCGAAGTCGTTACGCAAGAGGGCGTCACCCTTCGCAAAGCGTTTTCCATTACACAAGCTGCCGACGCGCTAGCGCCTTTGACGGCTCCCAACCTACTGAAAGAAACCGACACCCTCAGTTTGACACTACCGCCGGTTGAGGGCGCCCGTTATTACCGCGTTTGGGTCAATGATAAGGTGACAATCAGCTCATCACCCGATGTCGTTGTTTCAGGCTTAATGCCGGGCGAGTACTGGGTATCTTACGATGTTCAAGGCATGAGCCTGAATGGCAAACTGCTAACGTCAGCTCGTTCAGCCCAGCAAAGCGTAATAGTCGCGCCGCCCGAGCTGCCCTCGGTTAGCTCCCGTTTTCAATGGCGCGACAACGGCTATGACGTCACGCTCACTTGGCCAGATCAGGGCGCTGGCAATCGCTACCGGCTCGAAATAGACGGCCAGATTCCCGTGGACACTACCGAAAACCAAGCAACACTCCGACTGCAACAGTCTGGCGTCTACAACTGGACATTCGCACGCACCAATCCCGTCGGCCAAAGCCATAGCGCCGCACAACCGCCACTCTCGATTGGACGTTTTAGTACGCGCCTGTCAGGGAGTGGCTCAGATCAACCTCTAAAAATGATCGCCCGCCAAGATGGTGGCTACTGGATACTTGCCCTCACTAACTCACAAGAATTAGAGCCGAAACTTTTGGGGGATAGCGGCTATTGGGTGCTGCATATTGATGATAGCGGTCGACAAGTCAGCCAGAAGATTTTTTGGGAGGACTACTTGGATATATTTGGCATGACCGCTGACGAACAGAATAATCTTTATATTTCTGCATTTAATCGCAGCGACATGCGTCACACACTCACAAAATGGGATAGTCAACTCAACAAATTATGGGAGCGAAAATTCACCAAAACAGAATTATTGTATTGGTCTCGGGGCTTAAAATATCAAAACATGGTGGTATGGAACGATCATTTAGTGATCTCGGGCAAAACCGCGCAGTCCACGACCAAAAGTGATGAGTTATTGTATTTTGACCCGATGAACGGCGAGTTTCGCGGGAGTCGTTTTTATTTTGAAGCAGATGACGATTTTAAATTAGGTCAATTCATAGCATTGACGAACACACCCGACGAGGGTTTATTAATCGCGGGGCCAGGTACGATACCCATGTCTCCAGCACCCACTTACGGATACGAGCATCAATACACCTTTATTTATAAAATAGATTCGAACAACACCCTTCAAGCTAAAAACTCTTTTTCCTCGCTAGGAGACAATGTAAACTTTAATCAACTTCTGTTTAAAGACAATTCGATTATTTTTCTTTCAACTGACAATGGAATCTTCTATCAAACGATGCTCACTCGCGTCGCTTTAGACACATTAAATATAGAGCTGTCCCGAGGGATTCGAACTAATGGTCTCCTGCTCACGTCTCCATCAGAATACGTCGCCATACACACGTACACAGAAGGTAATGTACGTATATTTAACGATCAGCTAAGAGAAACCACACAACAAGCATCTACCCCGAAAATCAACAATTATGTTGATTTTGTTCAAAACACTGACGGTAGCCTTACAGTCCTCTCATCAATTTCGGACGATAGCTCTGGGTTTTTCACACACGACATCGTCATCGAACGCATAGACGGAATAACGATTCAATAATCACACCTCACCGCCGCGCGGGCAAAAAACCAAGGGGTGCGCGGTGGTGAAATCAATTTAAAGATACGCCCGAGAGGCGATGTGGCACAAAAAATGGCGAAGAATTTGATAAGGATGGGGTGACTGACGGGGCTCGAACCCGCGACCACCGGAATCACAATCCGGGGCTCTACCAACTGAGCTACAGTCACCACTGATGCCATGCGGCAGAGGTGTTGCTATAAGAATCTACACGATAAGAGTCTTACAGCAGTGCCGCCAAAGTGGCGGAGGTGCGCTGGGTTTAGCCTGACTCAATACACACAAGGTTATATTAAATTGGCGCGCCCGGCAGGATTCGAACCTGCGACCCACGGCTTAGAAGGCCGTTGCTCTATCCAACTGAGCTACGGGCGCTTATGCATCCGCTTAAAAAAACAAAAAGCGCTAAGCGCTTTTGATATTTAAGACACGGAACTGATACCGCAGGCTTAAAAAGATGGTCGGAGTGGAGGGATTCGAACCCCCGACATTCTGCTCCCAAAGCAGACGCGCTACCAGGCTGCGCTACACTCCGACGACGACACAGCAGTGCTGCATCGAAAGAGGTGCGCATCATACTGATGGCCATTTAAGGCGTCAACAACTGCCTGGCAATTTTTTGCACCCGGTTGCGGGTACCCCTCGCCGGATGGCTGTGCAAAAATAGGCGCCTTCTTTTTTAGCCACGGACCGACGTTTTATGACTTCTCCCGCTGTGATTCTCGATGGCAAGGCGCTCGCCCAAAAAACCGAAACCGATCTGCGCGCGCGCGTTGATCAGCTCAAACAACGCACGGATCGCACGCCGATTTTAGCCACGATTCTCGTGGGGGATGACCCGGCTAGCGCGACCTACGTCAAAATGAAAGGCGCGGCCTGCGAGCGCATCGGCATGGGGTCCATCCGGGTCGAACTGCCTGGCAGCACCACGACCGAGCAATTACTCACAAAAATTCACGCGCTCAACAACAATCCCGACGTGCACGGCATTTTGTTGCAGCACCCAGTACCGCACCAGATTGATGAACGCGCCTGCTTTGACGCCATAGCGTTGCATAAGGATGTCGATGGCGTGACCTGTTTAGGCTTTGGCCGCATGAGCATGGGGGAGAGCGCTTACGGCTCAGCCACCCCCAAGGGCATCATGCGCCTGTTAGAGGCCTATAACATTCCACTTGCTGGCAAGCATGCCGTTGTGGTTGGGCGCAGTCCGATTCTTGGCAAACCCATGGCCTTGATGCTGTTAAATGCAAATGCGACCGTGACTGTCTGCCATTCGCGCACACAAGATCTGGAAGCCCACATTCGCCGCGCCGATATCGTAGTAGGCGCCGTGGGCAAACCGGAGTTCATTCGCGCCGACTGGATAGCCGATGGCGCCGTGGTGGTGGATGCGGGTTATCACCCAGGCGGCGTCGGTGATATCGAAATGGCGCCCTTGATCGAGCGCGTGAGCGCCTACACACCGGTACCCGGCGGTGTTGGGCCCATGACGATAAACACCCTGATCTATCAAACAGTGGATGCCGGCGAAAAAAGCCTGAAATCCTAGTGCGACTCGACCGTTTTTTGGCGGAGGCAAGCCACCTCAGCCGCACAGAAGCCGCTGCCGCCATCCGCGCCGGGCGAGTACAGGTCAATGCCAGCACCTGCACCCAGGCGGCCTGTAAGCTCAGCGCAGACACCAGGGTGTCACTCGATGGCGAGGCGCTGCTGATGGCGGCACCGCTTTATTGGATGCTCCATAAACCGGCGGGAGTCGTATCGGCCACCTGCGATAGCGAACATCCTACAGCCCTCGACCTGCTACCGCTGCAGTCGCTCAACCCGCGCCAG
>JACCDR012340352.1_pt1 | contig 24605 bp, 38 predicted proteins | sample 7446431 | NCBI WGS metagenome assembly JACCDR01 (sample SAMN15323443, study PRJNA562643) | freshwater metagenome | isolation source: river surface water | place: USA:Blue River Watershed | collected 2017-08-17 | reverse complement strand
GCGGGCACGAGCACGACTGTCACGAGTGCGGCGGCGACGGCGTGGTAGCGTGCGAGGCGTGCTTGCCGGCGGCGGCCTGACCCGGCCGCGAATGCGGGCCGGCCGGGGGCGAATCACAGGGGGGTGACATGCGCGGCGTGGTAGGGTACTCTGATGGCTCCTATGGCGAAGGCACCCAAGAAGCCGAAACCCGTCGATGCCAAGTGGGCGGGCAAGTTCTCCGCGCTGCAAACGCGGCTCGGCCTCACGCCCGACGAGATGGCGGCAAAGTTCGGCGTCGCCACCCGCACCTACCTCTCGTGGAAGTACGGCGAGCGCAACCCGTCGCCGACCGTCGCCGCGCTCTTCGATCTGCTCGCCAAGAGCTAACTACACAAAGTGTAGAAATTCGGGTTGACCCCCGTCCAGCCTCTCGCTACCTTGTCTCTACACAATGTGTAGTGGGAGGGTGAGGCATGCGGGCTGTGTCGAAATACATCCCTAAGGCCGTCAAGTTGGCGGTCTATGCCAAGACCGACGGCCGATGCTGGTACTGCGGACGTGCAATTTCCGAGGAGGCGGCCACCGTATTCGGCGTCCGAAACATCGACCACCAGCGACCCATTCGCCAGGGCGGCACCAACGATCTGTCGAACCTCTTCCCCGCTTGCTTCCCGTGCAACATTCACAAGGGCGGTCGGACCCTGGAACAGTTCCGCGCCCTCATGACGAAGGAGCAGTTCGACTCGCTCGATTACTACCGGTGGGCAATCGGCGGCAAGGCGTGGTTCGCACTCGGGCCGGCCGAGGAAACGCTGACGCGAGCCGTCAGCCAGTTCTTCTCGGTGTTCACTGTTCGCGGCGTTCGATTTTACGGCGAAACGATGCAGATGGACCCGGCGGACTTCTACGTCATCTGACCCGGTGGTGAGCCGATGAACCCGTTTGTCGCCCCGTTTCACCGCGTCCTTGACGCGCTGAACCTGCCGATGGCGCCGACGGCGACCTACGCCCGGCGGTCGTGTCTGTTCGTGCCCGTGGACCCGTCGCACCCGTCCTGGGACGGGCGGTGCGGGACGCTCACGATCAAGCTCCAACACTCGCGGGCCAAGACCGCGGCGAAGGTCGAACTCGACACCTACGCCGTCGAGGAGCAGGCGCCGGCGCCCGGCTTCCCGGGCCGCACGTTTCTGTTGCTGAACTTGACGGACCCGAAGCAAGAGGACGTGTACGAGGTGTGCCTCGGGCCGGTCAACCGGTGCAAGTGCAAGGCTGGTAAGTGCCGGGTGGCGAGCGGGTGCAAGCACGCCTCGGCGCTGGAGGAAGTGATTGCCTTCGGCGAGTTGGCCGAACCGCTCATCCCGGGGTGGCGGCCGCAGCCCGACGACGACGCGGGCGAGCCGCGGTACGAGGACGAACCCGGATGCCCCACGACCTACGAGTTGGAGGCGGCCCATGCGTAGCCGCAAAACCAAGACCCCACTGATTCGCGTGGGTGACACGGTGCGGATCGTGACCCCGGAGTTCTTCGTCCGGTGCGGCTACCCCCTCGGGTTCGCCGACGTGGCGGCGAAGGTGCGGGCCGACCACGGCGGCGCTATTGAGGCGTTCCTCAAGTCGGTGGGCGTGCGGTATCCCGACACGTCCTTCGAGCCGCCGCCCCGGTCCGTGGACAAGGTGGTGAAGGCGGTCGCGTTCGACCTGCTCAAGTTGGCGGGGCATGGCGGGCGAGAGCGACGGATTCACACCGTGACGTTCCCCGGTATGGCCGGGTGCGATTCTGTGGTGACGGGCGTCCGGTTCGTCAAGACTGGCGATTACCAGCCGCGGCGGACCTACGGAGGGTACGACGGGTACGACCACGACCCCGCCTACCTCGCCAACGAGCAAACGCACCGCCTCTTGGAGACGACCTTGTACGGGACGCTTCCGCATGGGGCGTTCGACGAGCCGCTGTGGATCGAGGCCGCGAACGTGGAGCTGGCGACGGCGTGAGGCGGGGCGGCCGTGTGGCGCTGGGGCGGGTTCGACTCCCGCGCGGCCGACTGTGTTGCTGTGTGACGGTTCCTGTGACGTGTTTCGGAGGCATCCCCGTGTTCCAGGTGAAGAAGGCGAAGCGGCAGCGGCGGCCCCTCAAGATCGGCCTCGAAGGGCTGAGCGGGAGCGGCAAGACGTTCACCGCCCTGCGGATGGGATTCGCCATGAAGCGGGCCGGGATCGGCTCGCGGATTGTGGTGGCGGACAGCGAGAACGAGTCGGCCGGGCTGTACGACGGCATCAACATCGACGGCGAGAAGTGGGATTACGACGTGTGCCCGCTGCCGCACGCGGCGCAGCACCCGAAGGGGTACACCGACTGTTACGACTACCTCGTCGGGCAGGGCTTCGACATCGTGATCATGGACAGCATGACGCACGCATGGAAGGGTGCGCTGAGCAAGGTGGACGAGCTCGGCGCCAGGAACAAGGGCGATAAGTTCGGGGCCGGGTGGCGGGTGGTGACCCCCGAGCAGGAGCAGATGATGCGCGTGCTGACCGACGGCCGCGCCCACCTCATCGCCACCACGCGGGTTAAGGGCGAGTACGAGCGGGTGGAGGGGTCGAACGGCAAGGACAAGATCAAGAAGGTCGGCTTCAAGGCCGACCAGCGCGACGGCATGGAGTACGAGTACGACTGCGTGGTGCGGCTTGACCCGGACGGGCACCACGCGGTCGTCGAGAAGGTCCGCGGCTGCACGGCGATGGACGGCCGGCACGCCAGCAACCCCGGGCCGGAGTTCTGGAAGCCGCTGTTCGACTGGTGGCTGTCGGCGGAGGAAGCCCCGCCGCCCGCCCCCGCGCCGGCGGGCGACAAGCAGAAGGGCGCCTACGACCGGGCCGCAGCCGACCTCAAGGCCGCGGGCGCCGAGTCGTGCGACCGGCTCAAGGAAGTGTGGGCGAAAGTCTTCAGCGCCGGCGTGGCGGTGTTTGGCGAGAACCTGTTCGCGTCGCTGGGGCTGCTCAAGGACGACCTCAAGACCAAGTGCCAGCAGCAGGCCGCGGCGAGCAAGCCGGCGGCGGGGGAGTGGGTGCGGACGTTCGTGCGGAACGCGGCGACGGCGCTGAGCGTGCCGGACTGTGACGAGTTGACGGACCAGCTGAACGAGCGGGCGGAGGAACTGACGGACGGCGAGTACAAGGAGTGTTACGCGGCGCTGGATACGGCGTACAGCCGGGCGGGCCGGCCGGGGAAGTAAGGGCGGGAGCGGGGAAAGCGTGGGCAAGTAAGGAGCCGCGAAGCTCACCTGTTGCAGCGGGTGGGCTTGGGAGGACGGGTTGATGGCGCCGCTGACCGACTACCCGAAGCGGCCGAAGTTCTTCGCCACGAAGTTCTGCCGCCTGCTTCTCAAGGCGTGCGTGGCGAACGAACTCGGCCCAGAGGCCGCGATGCTGCTGATGGCCGTCGCCAACACCGAGGACGCCCGCGGCTACCGTGGGCCGGTCAACTTCTGGAACAGTCAACTGCAACCCCTCGTCGGGTGCCGGTCGGACAGCGCCCTCAAGCGGGTCCGCGCGAAGTGCGAGCGGGCGGGGTGGCTGGTTCACACCCCGGGGACGAAGTGGGCGCCGCCGTCCTACCACGTCGCCGTCCCGAGCCAGTTCGACGGGTGGGACGACTCGGCGAGCGACGAATCGGCCGGTGATTACGACGTTGAAACAACAGTCGAAAATGGGCGGCAAGCGGGCGGCGAGCGGGCGGCGAGCGAACGGCAAGCGGGCGGCGAGCGGCCTGATTCCTTCCCTATTCCTGTTCCTATCCCTGAAGAACCGCCGCCCCCGGAATCGGCTGAACCGACGGCCGACAAGCCGCCGCGACCCGAGGAGGTGATTGCGGCGTGGAACGCCGTTCCGGGCTTGCCCGCGTTCAAGGGCACGAACCCGAGGCTCCGGCAACTTCTCGCCGAACGGTGGCGTGACCAGCGGTTCCGCGAGCGGTGGCGGGATGTCATCGCGGCGTTGTCGCGGTCGGACTGGCACACGGGCAAGGCGGGCGGCGACGCCCCCTTCGTGGCAACGCTTTCGTGGTTTGTCGAAGAACGCGGGTGGGACAAGGCGTTTGCTGTGTTGGAACGCCAGGATGCCAAACCCGCCCCGCCGCCGCCTGTCGGCCGGAGCAAGATGCTCGACTGTGGCCCGCTGGACGGCATGACGGCGCAGTCCCTCCGCGACCGGATGGCCGCTCACCGAGGGGGTATTACGCATGGCGTCTGACCCGATGACCGACCGCCTACCGCCGCACAACAAGGCGGCGGAAGAGCACCTGATCGGCGGCGTCCTACGCGACCCGGATGTACTGGACGAAGTGCGGCGGTTGGTGTCGGGCGACGACTTTTACTTCGACGCGCACCAGCGATTCTTTTGCGTGATCGAGGAGCTAGTGGCAGAGGGCCGGCCGGTCGATCTCGTGGCCGTTCACGACCGGTTGCGGCGGCGGGGGTGGTTCGACGACGTGGGCGGGGCGAAGGCTATCGCGGACATCTGGGAGTCCGTGCCGACCGGCGCGAACGCCTGGTATCACGCCAAACTGGTGCGGGAGTCGGCCGACCTCCGGCGGTTGATCCACGCGGCGAACGAGATTGCCCGCGACGCCTACGACCGCACGGCGTCGGCCGCGGAACTGGTGGCGAAGGCCGAGCAGCGGGTGTTCGACATCCGCGACCGCCGCGGCGACACCGAGGGGCCGCGACTGCTGGCCGCGTGCGTCCGCGACGCGCTGGACCAGATCGACCGCCGCATCGGGGGCGAGTTGGCCGGGCTGGCGACCGGGTACGCCGACCTCGACGCGGTGCTCGCGGGACTGCGGCCGGGGCAACTGATCGTCGTCGGAGCACGGCCTGGGGGCGGCAAGACCGCGATAGGGCTAAACGTCGCCGTGAACATCGCGGTGGCGGCGACGACGGCGGGGGCGCCGACGCTGTTCCTGTCGCTGGAAATGCCGAGGGTGGAGATTGCCGGGCGGGTGCTGGCGATGGGCTCGGGGGTGCCGATGCACCGGTTCAACCGCGGCGAGCGGCTGGCGGACTACGAGTTGGAAGCGCTGGCCGCGGTCAACGCGCCCGGCGGGTTCGGAGCCGCGCCGATGTGGGTGGACGACCGGCCTGACATGTCCGCCGCCGAAGTCGCATCGACGCTCCGGCGGGCGAAGCGGCGGCACGGGATCGGGCTCGCGGTGGTGGACTACCTGCAACTGCTGGCCCCGGAGAACCCGAAGGACAACCGCGTCCAGCAGGTCGGCACGGCGGCGCGGCGGTTGAAACAGGTAGCGCGGCAGACGGGGGTTCCGGTGGTGTGCCTGTGCCAGCTCAACCGCGAAGTCGAGAACCGGGCGGGCGGCAAGCCGCGACTCGCCGACCTTCGGGAGTCGGGCGAGATCGAACAGCACGCGGACGCGGTGGTGCTGCTGCACACGCCGGCCGGCCAGCCCGACGATCAGCCGGTGTGGCAGATCGACGCCGTGGTGGCGAAGAACCGCAACGGCCCGATTTCTGACGTGCCACTGGCGTACAAGCGGCCCCTGATGCGGTTCGAGAACCACGCGAAGGGGCCGTGGTACTGACCGGCGGCGCGCGGCGGGTGTCTTGCGCGCGAACAGTTTGATCTTCGCAGGCCAGATTTCGCGGAGGTGTATTGTGGCGACTGGCGGCTTGGGGACGGGAAAGAACCTGTGTCGGCACTGCAAGCGGTTCCCCGACTACCGCCCCCGCGGCCTGTGCTGGCGCTGCTACTACACGCCGGCGGTGCGGGCGCTGTACCCGGCGATGAGCCCGCAAGAGTCGGGGCGGGAAGGCGGCCGGCAGTACCGTCCGTCTCTGGCGAGAAAGGGGTGACACCATGCCGGACCTGTTCGACATCCTCGACCAACCGCCGCCGACCTGCACCCCGTTCGGCGGCGCGACGGCGGAGGCCGTCGATACCCCGCGGCTGATGGCGCAGCTCGCGCGGGTGCGGGACGTGATGGCCGGCGGCGGGTGGTGGACGCCGGAGCAGTTGGAGGCGGCGACGGGCGACCGGTGGGCGTCGATTTCGGCGCGGCTTCGGGACTTGAGAAAGCCCCACATCGCGGGGCGGAAGGTGGACCGGAAGAATTTGGGGCGAGGTAACTTCATTTACCGGCTGGTCCCACTGGAGGAACAACATGGAGATCGTGCTGACGCGGGGGAAGGTCACGGTGATTGATGATGCCGACGCGCCGCTGATCGCCGGCTACCACTGGACCGCCATGCGGATCAAGAACAAGACACGCGAGACGTGGTACGCGAAGGCGACCGGGCCGGGGAACACCAGCATCCTCATGCACCGCGTACTTCTCGGGGCCGGAAAGGGGCAGTTGGTGGATCACAAGGACGGAAACGGCCTGAACAACCAGCGAGCCAACATCCGGCTTGCGACCCACCGGGGGAACGTGGCGAACATGCAGTCGTCGCGCGACGGGTCGTTTGCCGTTCGGACTAACTACCGCGGCGTTTACTCGTTCGATGACGAGTTCGGCTACATCGCGGCGTGCTGTCAGCGGCGGTTAGGCAAGTACGCCACACAGGAGGCGGCGGCGATGGCTTACGACGAGGAGGCGAGGAAGCAGTTCGGCGAGTTCGCGCGGCTTAACTTCCCCCGCGAGGGCGAGTTGGCGGCCTTCGACACCGCGCCGGCGACGTTCGATCTGAGCGACCCGACGAAGGCGAAGCCGGTGCGAAAGCTAATGCCCGACGACGCCTGCGACGTGTACCGGCGGTTCCGCGCGGGCGAGTCACCCACGGTCATCGCGCGGGGCTACGGCATCGATCGGCGGTTGGTGTATGCGATCGGCAAGGGCGAGTTGTGGGCTCACATCACCGGGACGGCGGCTCCGGCGGATGTTGATGATGTGCGGTAAGCGGTGGGGCGGGCACACGGTGGAGCGGGAGCGGGTGACGGCCGGGGGCGGGACGTTCCGCTACCGGCTGGTGTTGCGGGGCGAAGGGGGCGCGGCATGACGACGACATACGACCGCTTTTTGAACCAAAAGCGGCACACGGGCGGCGGTCACGGATTTGAACCGACGTGGCTCCCGGACTGTTTGTTCGGGTTTCAACGGCACTTGGTAGAGTGGGCCGTCCGTCGAGGCCGGGCCGCGATGTTCGCCGACTGCGGGCTCGGGAAGACGTTGATGCAACTCGTGTACGCCGAGAACGTGGTGCGGCACACGAACCGGCCGGTGCTGGTGCTGACGCCTCTTGCCGTGGCCGCTCAGACGGTGGCAGAGGCCGCGAAGTTCGGTGTCGATGCCGTGCGGTCCAACACGGGCCATGTGCCGGCCGGCGCCCGCGTGGTCGTGACGAACTACGAGAAGTTACACCACTTCCGCCCCGACGATTTCGAGGGGGTGGTGTGCGACGAGTCGGGCATCCTGAAGAACTTCGACGGCAAGCGCAAGGCGGCGGTGACGGAGTTCTTGCGCACCCGCCGATACCGTCTGCTCTGCACGGCGAACGCTGCCCCGAATGATTACGTCGAGCTCGGCACGTCATCCGAAGCCCTCGGCGAACTCGGGCACATGGACATGCTCTCCAAGTTCTTCAAGAACGACGCCGGCACCAACCAGTCGCAACGGCTGTTCAACAAGGAAGCCAAGTGGCGGTTCCGCGGGCACTCCGAAACGCCCTTCTGGCGGTGGGTGTGTTCGTGGGCGCGGGCGGTCCGCAAGCCGTCCGACCTGGGGTTCGCCGACGGGGCGTTCGTGCTGCCGGAACTCGTCACCCGCGAGCACGAGGTGAAGGCGAGCATTCGGAAGCCGGGCACGCTATTCGACCTGCCGGCCAACACCATGGAGGAGCAATTAGAGGAGCGCCGGCGGACGCTGCCCGAGCGGTGCGACATGGCTGCGTCGTTGGTCGCCGACACGGGCCGGCCCGCCGTCGTCTGGTGTCACTTGAACCCCGAAGGCGACCGCCTCACGCGGGCCATCCCGGGGGCCGTGCAGGTGTCCGGGGCGGACCGCGACGAGGCAAAGGAAGAGGCGTTCGCGGCGTTCGCCGCGGGGCAGATTCGCGTGCTCGTTACCAAGCCGACGGTAGCGGGTTTCGGCCTCAACTGGCAGCACTGCGCCCACCAGACGTTCTTCCCGTCCCACTCGTTCGAGCAGTGGTATCAAGCCGTCCGCCGGTGCTGGCGGTTCGGCCAGACGCGCCCCGTGACGGTCGATGTCGTCACGTCCGAAGGGGAGGCCGGCGTGCTGGCGAACCTTCAGCGGAAGGCGGCGGCGGCGGATGTCATGTTCTCGCGGCTGGTGTCGCTGATGAACGATGCCGCTGGCATCAACCGCTTCAACCCGTTCACCACAACTGAAAAGGTGCCCGCATGGCTGTCATCGACCAGGAACTGACGGACCAGTACGCCGCCTACAACGGCGACTCGTGCGAGGTTCTGCCGACGTTCCCCGACGAGAGTGTTCATCTGTCCGTGTACTCGCCGCCGTTCGGCGGGCTGTTCCACTACAGTTCGTCGGAACGCGACATGTCGAACTGCCGGACGGAGGAGGAATTCTTCGCCCACTACGAATTTGTCGTCCGGGAGGTTCACCGGCTGACGCTCCCGGGCCGGGTGTCGGCGGTCCACTGTGCCGACGTGCCGCGGTCCGGCGCGAATCTGGCGGGCGGGCTGATGGACCTGCCCGGCGAAATCATCCGGCTACACGAGCGGGTCGGGTTCCGTTACTTCGCCCGATACCACGTCTGGAAGGAGCCGCTCGCCGTGCGGTTGCGGACGATGGCGAAGGGGCTGCGGCACTATCAACTCGTCAAGGATTCGACGCTCTGTGAGGCGGCCGGGGCCGACTACCTGTTGATGTTCCGCAAGGGCGGTGAGAACCCGGTGCCGGTCGAACACCCGACCGGGCTGACGAGCTATGCGGGCGCCGATCAGCCGCCCGCCGAGCTGAACAAGTTCCGCAACTGGTCCGGGGACCAGAAGCAAAACAGGTACTCGCACTGGTGCTGGCGGCGGTACGCTTCGGCGTTCTGGGACGACGTGCGAAACGACCGCGTGTTGCCCTACAAGGAGAGCCGCGACCCGGACGACGAGCGGCACGTTCACCCGCTGCAACTCGACGTTATTGAGCGGGCCGTGGTGCTCTACACGAACCCCGGTGAGACGGTTCTTACGCCGTTCATGGGCGTCGGGTCCGAGGTGTACGGCGCCGTCGTCAACGGCCGCCGCGGGGTCGGCGTGGAGTTGAAGCCGGCGTACTACCGCCAGGCGGTCAAAAACCTACGCGCGGCGTCGGATGTCGGCTCGGACCAACCCGACCTGTTGAGCGTTTTGGGCGGCGACTTCACAACCAACGAAGAGGGCGAGTGATGGGCTTCCTTTCAGGCCGGGTAACCTTCCTGCGGTTCCGGGTGAACGGCCCGGCCCCGCGGCTGTTCGACCAGGACCACCTCGACAAGCTCGCCGACCGCGCGGCCGGCCGGCAGCGGGTGGCGACCGCCGACGGCGTGGAGGTGGGTTGGACGGCCGGCGACCACGTTCTCGACACCGACTTCCGGCTCGACAAGAACGTGGTCAACGACGCGCTGCACTTCGAGCTAGCGGTGGAGTCGGACAAGCTGCCGGCGGACTGGCTGAAGGCTTACTACGAGATCGAACTGAAGGCGCTGGCGGCGAACAACCCGAGCGGCCGGCCGGCGGCGCGGCAGAAGCGGGAGGCGAAGGAGGCGGCGCGGGCGCGGCTGGAGGAGGAGGCGAAGGACGGCCGCTACCGCAAGCGGACGTGCGTCCCGGTGCTGTGGGACCGCGAGACGAACGATGTGCTGTTCGGGGCCACGTCGCTGACGCAGGTGGACCGGCTGTGCAGCCTGTTCGAGCAGACGTTCGGGGCGAAGTTGGAGGCGGCTGCGGCAGGGTCGCTGGCGTGCGACTTCGCCGACGGCAGTCACGAGTTCGACACGGCGCGGCCCTTCGCGTTCCTCCCCGGCGCCAGCACCGCTGACGTGGTGTGGATCGCAGACGAAAGCAACCGCGACTTCCTCGGCAACGAGTTCCTTCTGTGGCTGTGGTACTGGACTGACGTGATGAGCGACACGCTGACGCTCGCCGACGACACCACGGCCACGGTGATGATCGCCCGGAGCCTGACGCTGGAGTGCCCGCGCGGCCAGACCGGCGCCGACGCTTTCGCACACGAGGTGCCGGCCCGGCTCCCGGAGGCGCGGCGGGCCATCCAGAGCGGCAAGTTGCCGCGGAAGTGCGGGCTGACGGTGGTGCGGCAGGGCTACCAGTACGAGTTCACGCTGCACGCCGAGACGCTGGCCGTCGGGGCGGCGAAGTTGCCGCCCCCGCCGGATGACGTGACCGACGCGCGGGCGGTACTCGACGAGCGGGTGGGTGAGGTGCGGGAGCTCGTGGCGACCCTCGATCTTCTCTACGGCGCGTTCCTGTCGCGGCGGCTGGGCCGGGAGTGGGCCGACGACCTGGCTGGGATGCAGGCGTGGCTGCTGCGGACTGACCGATTCGGGGCCGCGGCGCGATGACCAACAACCACGCGACGGAGTATCGAGGGTGAACCACATCACTGTTGTTGCATTCGGCTCGCCCGGGTCGTTCGCCCGGCGGGTGCAAGAAGACCCGTGCTTGGCGGTCGAAGTGCTCCGCGTGCTGCGCGACGTGTGGGCACGCTACGAGGGCGGCTGGGACGACTTGCCGCCGGCGCTGGCGGCTCGCGTGCGTGCCGTCCTGGCCGAGGCCGCGAAGTGACGCCCGCCCCGAAGTCGCCCGCCGACGGCGGCGTCGTGGTGTGGCTGGCGGTGCGGCCGAACGGCAACCCGGAGATGGGCGAGGCGAAGAGCCCGGCGGCGGTGCCGCCCCGGGCCGGGTGGTGGTGTAGGTGCGGTGACGCGGCGTGGACGCGAACGGGGGCGGTTTCCGGGTCTGCTACCGTGGGGAAGACATGATCGCACAGACCGAAATCGACTGGACGGCCGCGGCCGACAGCGACGAGATGGCGGACCACGCCGCGGTGATGGACGAGGCGTTCGTGCTGGACCCGGAGACGTGGGACTACCCGGGGCTCACGCCCGCCCACGTCCTGACGAACTGCGGGACGTGCGGCCGGCTGCTGCTGGCCGCCGACCGGCCGGGCTCGCCGGCGCGGGGGTTCCGGGTCGCGGCGGGCGACCAGTTGCCGCCGGCGGTCTACCGGCTGCGGGCGGTGCGGGGGCGGTCGGTGCCGGAGTGCTGCGGTTGTGCGGTGGCCGAGCGGCGGGCGAACCGAAGGAGGGCGACGTGATGTTGACGGCGACGCAGAAGTTGAAGCAGTGGCTGGTGTTCAAGGCGTGCGGCGAGAGGTGCGAGTCGCCCGACGCGATTCAAGACGCCTGTGACCGGCTTGATGACTGTTATTACGAGGCTCAGGCCGAGTACCGCTGTGGCGAGTGCGAGACTGGTCTGCCGTGCGACAGTTCGCGGCACTACTCGTCGCGGGCGGTCGCGGCTCAGATGCTTGACGGGTCGTGGGTCGGGTGGACGTACTGGTACGGCGGCGGGAAGCACGGTGAGCCCGGTGCGGTCCCGTGGATCGAAGACGCCTACGACGTGACCATGACCGAGGTGATGAAACCGGTCAGGCAGTTTACGCGGGTCGGAGCGGACACCAGCGGAGGAACGCGAGCGTGACGGACACCGATTGGGAGTTGACGGCGCTGCTCGACGTGGCGGACGACCCGGACCCGGCGTGGCGGCGGACGGTCGCCGGGTTGCGGGCGTACTCGGGGCTGCGGGCGGGCGACAAGATCGCCCGGTGCGGCGGGTGCCGGGCGTGGGTGATCCACCCCGAGGACCACGGCGGGCGGGCGGTGAGCAGCGTGCCGCGGCCGTGGGTGCGGAAGCAGCCGGGGTGCCAGCCGACGTGCCGGGCGTGCGTGGCGCGGGAGGAGCGGGCCGCGGCGGAACGGGCGGCGGACGCGGTGGCCGTGCCGGCGGGGTACACGGTCTAACCACGAACCCCCGGCGCGGCCGGGGAGGGGGACGGGATGGCGGTCAGGACGCGAGAGGATGCGATGGCGTTTGTCCTGCGGGAATGCCGGGAGTTCCTGGGCGCGACTGGCACGGTGATGTCGTGCTACAGCGAGCACGCGGCGAAACTGTGCGGGTGGATCAACGAGGCGTTGGCCGGTCCGCCGGGGCCGGCCGATCCCACCACCACGGAGGCCGCACGATGAGCGACCCCACGAACCCGCCGGTCTCGCTGGTGTGCGCGTACTGCCGCGAGCCGATCGACGGGGGCGGGGAGGGGTGAGCCGTGGGCATCCCCGCCGACAGCGCCGCCGGCCAGCTCGTGCTCGCCGCCCTGGCCCGGGGCGTCACGCGGGACGTGACACCGGCGGAACTGCCGCTGCCGCTGCCGTTGACGCTCACGATCGAGGGCGTGCGCGTCGAGTCCGAGGCCAACGCGCACGCACACTGGCGGACGCGGCAGAGGCGGGCGAAGTCGCAGCGGGCGCTCGTCCGGCTTGCCCTGTCGCGGTTGGACCGGGCGGCGTTGCTGGCGCTGCCGCGGCTCCGGGTGACGCTCACGCGACTCATGGGGCCGCGCGGTCGCGGGTTCGACAGCGACAACCTTGTCGGCGCGTTCAAGCACGTCCGCGACGAGGTCGCCGCGTGGCTCGGGGTGGACGACGGCTCCGACTGGTGGGAGTGGGTCGTGTCCCCTGCGCAGATGAAGGGGCGGGAATACGGCGTGCGGATCACACTGGAGAAGGCATGAAGGGCCGCAAGGGCCGGCCGGCGTGCATCGACTGCGGCCGTCCCGGATCGTGGAATTGTGACCCGTGCAAATCCGAACGCCGCCGGCTGGCTGACCTGCATGGCGGGCCGATGGAGTGTACCGCCCTGACGCCCGCTCAGAGGACCGAGCGGGCGGCCCGGTTGCGGCTGTACGAGTTCCGGGCTGCTCTCCGACTGCCCCTGTTTGACGCCGCGCCCGAGGTACTGCTCGTGAACCGCGTGGAGGGCTGACCGTGGATAACCCGGCGTGGCTGGCGGCGGTATACGAACGCGAACTGGAGTGCATCGCCGAAATGACCGGCGTCCGCTGCTGCCCGCCCGGCGCCGACGCCGGGTGCGGGTGCCGCGGCCTGTCGCCAGCGGAATACGTTGCCGTCGTCGTGGAACAACTCGATGTGCTTCGCCGATTCGCGCTCGCCGCGGCCGACCACATCTACGCCGCGCACGAGGTGCTGGCCCGGCTCGCCGAGCGGCGCGTCGTGGTGCTGTCCGAGGCCGACTACCCGCTGGAGGGCTGACCGTGCCGCCAGAACTGCTCGTCATGCTCGACGCCCTGCCCACCGCCGACCTGCACCGGCTGCGGCTGGACACGATCCCGCGGCTGCTCCGCGAGCGGGTCGCCGACGACCGCGCGGCCGAGTACGCCGCGCACCAGACCGAATACGAGGCACAGGGGAGGCCGCAGAAGTGACGACGTACCCGCTCGCCGCCGCCCTCGACGCCCTGCTCACCGCGTGCGTCGCCTACGGCCGGGGGCTGGCGGGGCTGCCGGGGGTGGGCGGCTGACCCGGGGCCGGGTCCGTCGTTCCGGGTACGCTGGCAGGTCTAAAGTAGACCCGAAGTAGATACCACCGTGGCGCCGAAGGCGAAGAAGAAGCGGGCGAAGACCGGCGGGCGAAAGAAGGGCACGCCGAACAAGATGACCGTCGGCGTGAAGGCCGCGCTCGGCGAGGTCTTCACTTGGATCGGCGGCGTTCCGGCGATGGCCGCGTGGGCGAAAGACAACCCCACCGAGTTCTACCGGCTGTGGGCGAAGACGCTGCCGCACGAGGTCAAGGCCGAATTGTCCGGGCCGGGCGGGAAGCCGATCCAGCATGAGTCCGCCCACACTGTCACTGTCACCGCCGAAGACGTTGCCCTCGCCCGCGCCGTCCTGGGAGTCGCGGGTGGCGACGTACATCCGCACGGTGGACCGCAACCCGTGGTTGCGGCACCGAACCCCGCACCCCAAGCAGCGGGCGTTCCTCCTGCTCGACGCTGAGCGGGAAGTGTTGTACGGCGGCGCGGCCCGCGGCGGGAAGTCCGACGCGCTCCTGATGGCTGCCGCCCAATACCTCCACGTCCCCGGGTACGCGGCCCTCCTCCTTCGCCGCAACTTTACCCACCTTGTCCAGCCCGACGGACTGATCCCGCGGTCGATGGAGTGGTGGGCCGGCACCGGGGCGAACTGGAACGGCACGGAACGGCAGTGGACGTTCCCCTGTCCCGGCGGCGGGTCGGCGGTCATCCGCTTCGGGTACTGCGATTCCGTGAACGACGTGTACCAGTACCAGGGGAGCCAGTACGCCTTTGTCGGGTGGGACGAGCTCACCCACTTCGCGGAGCAGCAGTACCTCTACCTGTTCAGCCGTCAGAGCCAGCCCGAATCAGGCCCGCTCGCGGCCGTGCCGCTGCGGATGCGGGCCGGGTCGAACCCCGGCGGCGTCGGGCACCAGTGGGTCAAGGACCGGTTCGTAGACCCACAGACCCGCAAGCCCGGGGCGCTGTTCGTGCCCGCCCGGGTGGCGGACAACCTGAGCGTCAACCAGTCGTCCTACGTCGCGTCCCTGTCGTGCCTCGACCCGCTCACCCGGGCGCAACTCCTCGCCGGCGACTGGAACGCGGCCGCGGGCGGGCGGTTCAAGCGGGAGTGGTTCGGCGGGTGCCGGCGCGACCCGGCCTCGCCCGACTTCCGCGTGCTGTACCGGGACGGGCGGGAGGTGGAGCGGTTCAAGTTGACCGGCCGGCCGGTGTTCCAAACGTGCGACCCGGCGGCGAGCGTGAGCAACGCCGCCGACTACTTCGTGCTGACGACGTGGTGCCTCACCCCGAAGGCGAACGTCGTCCCGGTGGCCTGCCACCGGGACAAGCACGAAATTCAGGAACAAGTCGCGGTCTGCCAGGACCATTACCGCCGGTGGAAGCCGTCTCTGATCGCCGTCGAGGAGGTGCTGAACCAGCGGGCGCTCGCCCAGATGCTCCGCCGGTCCACGACGCCGCCGATGGTTGTTCGGTCCGTCAGCCCGGCCGGGCGCAAGAAGTTAGAGCGGGCGTTCGGCTACATCAACCTCGTCGCGTCCGGGCGGGTGTATCTTCCCGAAGACGACCCCACGTTCCCGCGGGAGGATTGGCTCGCGGAACACGTCCGCTTCACGGGCATCGAAGACGAGGACGCGAACGACGACATCGTGGACACGGGGAGCTACGCGGCGGAGTTGTTGCCGACACTGGAGGCGGCGACGGGCGGGCGGGCGCCGTCCACCTGGAGCCCCGGTGGGGGCCGCTGATGTGGCCGGGGGCGATGAGACGGCGGCCGTCCATGGCGTCGTGACCGCGAACGCGGCCGGCGACCGGGCGGCGGTGCTGGCCCACCTCGAAACGCTGCTGCTGGCGCTGGGGCGGGAGGACGCGGCGGAGGTGGTGCGGCGGGCGAAGGGTGGTGTAGAATTGAAGCCGAAGGGGTGAGGGATGCTGACGAAGCTGCTCGACGAGTGCCACGTCATCGTTCCCGCCGCCCACTGGGTCGCGGGCGAAAACGGCGCCCAGATCGCCGCGGCGCTGCGGGTCGAGGAGGGGGAATTGCCGACGGTGGGGCTGTTCGGGTGGATGGAAGGCGACGCGCTGGCGGTGTTGACGAGCGAACACAAGCCCGGCCCCGACGAGGCTTGGCTGCTCTCGGTCGCGGCAACGGCGTACCTCGAGCGGCACTGGCCGGGGCTGCGGTTCGTGCTGCTTCCGGCCGACGCGCCCGAGGTTTCCGCCCGCCGGTTCCACGAGCGGTTCGCGGACGCCGAGCCGCAACCCGAAGGCAGTGCTTTCGTGGCGGCATCCCGGCTTGGCTAGCTCGGCGTGTACGTTTTGTCGTTCGGCGTCAGCCAGGTGATTTCGCCGAGCGTGCATCGCACCGTCTTCACGACCGCCCCGCCGCGCCCCGCCGAGTCGTCGATCACCGACCCGGCGTAGGCGTTCACCGTGCCGCCGAGGGTGAGCGCGGCCGGCGCCTGCGACAGGTCGAGCGTCCCACCGCTGCCGACGTTCAGCGTGGCCCCGGGGTTGCCGGTGCTGCGCCACACCACCCGCCCGCCGTCGATCGTCAACGACCCGGTTGCCGCCCCGCCGACCGTCACCTCGCCGCCGTCCAGCGTCAGCGTGTTCGACCAGCTCGACAGGACCGACGCCGTGACGTTCCGCAGGGACGGCCCCGCGACCGACCCGAGCGTCACGCCCGAGCCGACGCGCAGGCTGGCGTCGGTCGCCGTCAGCGTACCCGCCGTCGCCGTCTGGCCGACCTTCGGGGCGATCGCCACCGACCCGCCGGCGATCCGGTACACGCTCGACGCGGGCGTACCGTACAGTTCGACCACTTCGTCGCCGACCGCCGCCGCCGCGCCGTACCGCATGGTGAAGGTGACGGCCGACCCGGCCGTACTGCGGAACCGGAACTGCCCGGCGGCGTCGCCCGGCGACCCTTCCACCTCGATTGCCGTCCCCGCGCACTCCAAGTGCGTTGCCCGGTACTCCGGGTAGCCGGCCGGGTTCACGTCCGGCAGGCCGACGCTACCCGCGAACGTGGATTTCCGCAGGATCGTGAACGTGACCGAGGTGAGCGCGTCGAGGTTCCACAGCAGCGGCACGTCGGTGTCTTGTAGCACGAGTCGGTCGCCGTTGCCGGGCAGGGCCGCGCCGGCGTAGTTCGCGGCGTCGTTCACGTCCGACGGCGACAGCGCGGCCGTCGGCGTCGCCAGCGTGGTGGAGTTACTCCCGCCGTCGGCCTTCGTGATCGTCACCGGCGTCCCGTTTTCCGGGCCGGTCGCCGTCACCACGTTCGTCGCACTCGTCCAGGTGATTTCGCCGAATTCGGGTTCGATGTTCGACGCACACGCCGCCGCAATTTCGGTGGCCGTCGTGGTGGTGTTCGTCGTGGACGGCGTGACAACCACCGACTTGGTGCCGCCGACCGTGACGGTGATGGTGCCGCCGGTGTCGGCGGTCGTGACCGTCAGCGTCATGACCTTCGCCCGCTGCCGCTGCCGCCCGACCCAGAACACGTCTGCCACGGCCTGCCCTCGCCTGCGTTTCGGTGGTGCCCCGCAGTATCGCCGGAACGCCCGGCGTGCCCGTTACGCTGTTCGTCATGGCGTGGGAGGTGTGGAAAGAGGTGCTGCTGCCGGGTCGCCAGCGCGACCGGCACGGCAACGAGTTTCGCATCACCACCCGGGACGTAGCCCAGGCCGACCGCAACGTCGGGCGGATGCTCTCCCGGGGGGTGCCGCTCCCGTGCGTCTGGGAGCACGTCGGGGTCGAGGCCGCGAGCAGCGACGCCCGGAAAGCCGCCTACGCGAAATACACGTTCGGCCACGTCGCCGGGCGGCGGGTCGATCCGGCCCGCCAGAGTCTGTGGCTCAAACTGCGGGGCGAGGACGAGCGGGACCGCGACCAGCTGGTGAAGACGCGGTTCGTCTCGCCGAAGGTGTGCCCGGGATACTCGGACTCGCGGGGCGGCGAGTACCGCGGGGCGACGATCGCCCACGTCGCGGCGACCCCGACCCCGGTCCAGTTCTGGCAAAAGCCGTTCGAGTTAAGCCGCGGCGAGCCGCTGTACCTGAGTTTCCAGCCGGAGGACGGGACGATGGCCGACGAGACGGACAAGCCGGCGGACAACACGGCCGCGGGCGGCGGGGGCCGGCTCAAGGGCGTTATCGACGCCCTGCGAGAGTACGGCCTGACGATCCCCGACGAGGTGGCGGACGAGACCGGGCTGGTTATTGCCATCAAGGCGGCAAAGCCCGCCGCCGACACGGGCGACGACTTCGACGACGACCTGGGCGACGCGCCCGCCGACGACACGACGGCGGCCCCGAGCCCGGCCGGCGCCGGCGGGATGCTGATGTCCGACGCCCGCGCCGAGCCGCTGCGGAAGTACTCCCGCAAGGAGTTGACGGCCCGCGTGAAGTCGCTGTTCAGCAGCGGGCGGGTGGACAAGCCGACCGCGCAGAGCCTCGTCCGGCAGATCAAGGCCGTGGACCTGTCGTACACCCGCGACGGCGAGATGGTACCGAACAAGTTGGCGACGCGGATCGAGGTGCTGGAGGAGATGCCCGCGCACTCCGCGTGGAAGCCGGACGGCCGGCCCGGCGCCCGCGACCTGTCCGTGACCGAGATCGACGCGCCGGACCTACTGACGGGCGCCGGCAAGTCCGGCGTGCAGGAGGCTACCGACCTGCTGCTGTCCCGGATCGCCGGCCCGGCCCCGAAGAAGTAACCGCCCCGCTCACCCCGCACCCGCCGCCGAGGACAGCAGACATGACCGGCATCGTTCCGAGTTTCGGCCGGCCCGGCATCGGGTCGGCCCGCGTCGCCCAGCGGCGCAACGTCAGCCGCAACGGGGCGCTCGACTACTACCCCGCGGGCGGCACCATCGAGGGCACGAAGGCCCGCGACCCCGGCAACTCCGCCTACAGCACCCGCGCCCTCCGGGCCGGCCTGCTGATGGGCAAGATCACCAGCAGCGGCTTCTACGCAAACAGCGTCTTCGGCCTGTCCAGCGGCGCCCTGACCGGCACCGGCACCACCCTCACGGTGAGCGCCGCGGCCGCGGTCGAGATCGTTCGGCGGATCGGCACCACCGGGACGCTGAAGTTGACCGGCCCGCCGACCGCGGGCGGCACCGTCCGCACCCTGACCGTGACGTATTCGGCGGTCAACACCTCCACCGGCGCCATCACCATCACGGCCCTCGGCGTGAACGAGGTACAGACGGTCAACCTCGTCACGGCCGCCACCGGCGGCTCCGTTCGGTTGATCGTGCAGAAGCCGGACGGCACCTACGCCCTGACGCCGGCGGCGGCGTGGTCGGCGACCGACGCCACCCTGCTGTCGAACCTGAACACCGCCCTTGACACCGCGACCGGCGTGGTCGGCGGGATCGTGGCGACAGCCATCGCGGCGACCGACACGGACCTCGGCGTCGTGCTGACGTACAGCGGGACCGGGTACGCCGGGCAGTCGTGGGCGCTCGCCCAGGTCCACACCCTGTTCACGAGCAACACCGGGGCGAACGTCGTGCGGACCACGACCGGGGTGGACGGCCGGTTCGTCACCCTGTCGCTCGTCCAGCCGACCGACGGCAGCGAGACGATCGCCACCGTGATCCCGGACGGCTACGGGTTCCCGGTCCCCGACGACGACGCCGACATCGAGTTCCCGATGATCCCGGTCGCGGGCACGCTCGACGTGGCCCAGATCATCGACTACCCGAGCGACGCCAGCCTGAAGGCATACGTCCGCCAGTCGCTGAGTACCGTCAGCGGCGGCAAGTGGATTTTCAGCGACCAGTTCTAACCCCGCGGCCGGGCGGACGGAACACCCCGTCCGCCCGGCGTTAGCCCCGCCCACCGCCAGCCCCCGGAGTCCGAGTCATGGCGTTCAGCATCGAGCAAATCCTCGGCTTCGTCCCGCTCACGGCGGCGGTCGAGAAGGTCAAGAGCGGCGTCCCGCGGGTGCTGCCCGAGGCGTTCTACCGCCGCAACCCGGGCGACCAGGTGCTCGGCAACAAGGCCCGGATGATCAACTACAAGGGCACCCGGAAGAACGCCCGGCTCGCCCCCTACGGCGCCCCGCCGAGGCAGATCGTCCAGCTGCCCCGCGAGTCGCAGGACGTGTACCTGCTGCACACGATCGAGAACCTGCCGCTGACGCAGGAACTGTTCCTGCAACTCCGCCAGCTCGACAACTACGTCGTGCAGAAGATGGCGGCCGACGAGATCGCGTTCCAGGCGCTCGGCGCGGCCACCCGGCAGACGAACCTGGAGTCGAGCGCCGTCCACGTCATGCTCGCCAACGGGAAGTTGTGGTTCGACAGCGACGGCAACCTCCTCGCGTCGAGTACCGGGGCCGACTTGGTGGTGGACTACGGCGTCCCGGCGAACAACCTGAACCAGCTGAACTCGCTCATCTCGGCGAGCTGGGCGACGGCTTCGACCGACATCCCGAAGCAGATCAACAACATCAAGATGGCCGCGGTGCAGACGACGGGCTACCCGCTCAAGACGTGCCTCTACGGCAAGAACATCATGTCGTACCTGATGAACAACGACTTCGTCAAGTACTACCTCGCCCGCAACCCGCTCATCAACTCGAAGTGGGCGGACACCAACCAGATTCCCGACGGCCTGTTCGGGCTGGAGTGGGTGCCGATGCAGAACACGTTCTTCGAGGACGCCGACGGGACCGTGACCGAGATTTTCGACGGCGACCGGGTGACGTTCTGCCCGGACATCACCCCGATGACGTACTCGGTGTACGAGGGGTCGTACCCGGTGCCGAAGACGCTCGCCCTGGCCGCGGACGTGCAGGCGATGATCGCCAACTACGAGCTGAAGTACGGGCCGTTCGGGTTCGCCATGATGAACCCCCCGCACCAGATCATCGGCGTCTACGGCGACACCTTCCTGCCGCGGCTCAAGGTGCCCGAGGCGTTCTTCTTCGCGGACGTGACCCCCTGACCGCGCCGGCCGGCGCGGGGCGCCGGCCGCGTTCAAGCCCCCCCCCGAGGTAGTGACCAATGCCCGCGCCGACGCCTGCGATTCTGAACGGGGCCGAGCTGGTCCGGCGGCTCAAGGAGCACGGGACCGGCGAGACGAAGCTCGCCGTCGCCCGCAAGGTGCTCGCCGACATTCACCGCACCGAGCACCGGGTGGCGTCCGCCGCCGAAGTGATCGACGCCCTGACGGCCGCGGCCGCTGGCGAGGGCACGCTGTTGAAGGCCCGCGTGTTGGTCGAGACGGGCACATGGTCCGGCCCGCCGAAGGCCGAGGACGTGCCGATCGAGGACGAACTGCTCGGCCCGCCCCCGGTCCCCGCACCCGCCCCGGAACCCGCGCCCGCCCCCGCGGCGGACACGAAGCCGCTCCTCGACCGCATCCGCGAGCTGGAGGAGCGACTGGCGGCAGCAACAGCCCCCCGGGACAACGGGGACGACGGGTACGAGTCGGCGCCCGCGGACGATCTCGAATCGATGACCGTGGTGCAACTAAAGGCGATGGCCGCCGAGCGCAACGTCCCGCTGCCCGACGGCGCGAAGAAGGCCGACATCGTGGCGGCTCTGCGGGCCGCGTGAGGACCGCCCCGTGCCCGACCTGGCGTACTGCGCCGCCGCCGACGTGACCGCCCTTGCGGGCGAGATGGCTGTGGAGTTGCGCACCGACGACCTCGCCGACCCGCTCGACGACGACTTCATTACCGACGCCATCGACTACGCCAGCGGGCGCATCGACTTCTACTGCTCCCGCTACGCCCAGGCCGAACTCGCCGCGAACCGGTGGGTGAAGGGCGTGGCGGTCCTCATCGCCCTGCGGAAACTCTGTCAACGGCGACTCAACTCCGTCCCCGACGCGGTCGAGGCGGAGTGGGAGGAGCGGCGGGCGGAACTGGAACTGGTTCAGAAGGGGCAAGGACAGGTGCCGGGGGCGGCGGCGAGTCGCCGGGCGCTGGCCGTCACGAACTACACCGTGGACCTCCGCCGGCGGAACAACCAGGTGCGGGTTGACCGCTCCCGCTCGACGGGCGTGGCGAAGGACTACCTGCGGCCGACCGACCCGACCGCCCCGGACATGAGGTGAACATGGCGCCGGCCGTCTGTTGTCACTCGGGTTGCGGGCTGAAGGCAACACACCTGATTGACGTGCCGCAACCGTATCAGGCGGCTTACGCCTGCCCTGCTCACGTTGCGGACCTTTCGCCGGACGATTGCCGGGTGTACGAACTCACCGCAGACGGCCACGCCGGGAAGGAAGTTTGATGCCCCCCGCAGTCGTCTTCCGCGGCTCCCGCGCCGAACTCGTCCGCGCCCTCGCCGCCGTCCCGGCGGCACTGGCCGGGCGCGGCCGGGACACGGTCGGCGCTGCCCGCGGCGTGCAACTGCGGCTCTCGACGGCGGTCCTGTCGCAGGTGCAGCAGGACTTCATCACCAAGAGCCGCGGCGGGGTCGGGCGCGACGGCGTGAAGTGGGTGCCGCTCAAACCCGCCACGGTCGCCCGGCGCGGCCGTACCGGCAAGGAGAAGGCGGCGTTCGATAAGCGGCGGAAGGCCGGCGAGAAAGTGTCGAAGTCGCGGTTTTTCGGCGGGCGGGTGGTGGACATCCTCCGCGACACCGCCCGGTTGCTGCGGTCGATCACCCCGGGCGTGGACGGGTCCGCCGTCGGCCCCGACCAGGTCGTGCGGACGCCGCCTGGTGAGGTGATTGTGGGAACCAACGTCCCCTACGCGGGGACGCACCAGAACGGCACGCGGCACGTCCCGGCCCGCCCGTTCCTGCCGGTGAACGGCCGCATCCCGCCGGCGTACATGCCGGCGATCGGCCTTGCGGCCGCTCGCGGCGTGGCGCGGGCCGTGGTGCTGATGCTGGGGGGCCGGCCGTGAGCATGTCGGCGCTGCTGAAGGCGGCCGAGGCCGACCTGCGGACGATGCTCGGCGACACCACCGACAAGAAGCTGGTTGGCGTCCAGGAGGCCGGGAACCCGCCGGCGAAGTTCGGGCAGTGGTACTACGCCGTTCACTTCGGCGCGGTGGCCGGCGACGACTCGAACGCCCTCAGCCTCGACATGCTGCTCGGCCTTCAGGTAACGATCACCGCCCGCCGGGCGTATGCCCCTGGCGACCGCCGCGGGCAGGTGCTGGTGACGGCGGGCGACGTGCTCGACCGGGCCGAGGACGTGGCGGTGCGGCTGCACATGAGTTACGGCGTGATGAACGCCGCGAACGCTCTCATCACCGGGTTCGGGGTGACGGTCAACGGGTTCGTGGAGCCGCTGAAGTTCAGCGGCATCAGCCCGCCGGCTGCGCCGCCCGACGACTGGCTGGGCGGGTCCGATCCGGCCGGCCTGCTGGTGTCCACCGTATCGTTCTCGGGCGCCCGCCGGGTCCGCCCCCTGTAGGAGTCACGATGCCGATTTACCGGTGCGAGAACTGCGGCGGCGAGGCCGAACACCCGACGCCGAAGTGCGTGCCGTGCGGGCTCGACGCGAAGGCCGAGCCCCGCGCGGCGGCGGTGCTGACCGAGCTGGCGACCATCCACTTCGACCCGCCGCACCCGAAGGTGACAGGGTGGGGGCTTGGGCACGCGGCCTGCGACCCAAAGATCAAAATCGGGCACGACGACGCTCGGTTCTCCGGCCAGCGAGACGCCGTGAACTGCCAGCGGTGCAAGACGAGCGCCCTGTACGCCGCGGCCGAGGGCGTCACGCCGGGGGTGCGGGAAGACATGAAGGTCGGCCCGAAGACCGGCCCGAAAGACTGACGCGGCGTTCCGGCAACAATCGATCAACCGACAGGAGACCGCCGTGCCCCTCGCAACCTTGATCGCCGGCCGCATGTCCGCGACGTACAACTCGGTGGACGTTGGCATCACCCGCCAAGGCCACGAAATCGAGATTCAGCTCAAGGCCGAGATGATCGACGAGTCCGACCTGTACGGGCTCTCCACCATCGACGCCCTGCTGCGCGGCGGCGACGCCTTCTACTCCGCGACGTTCCGCGAGTACAAGGCGGGGTCCATCTCGGTGCTCACCCGCCCCTTCGGCGGCACCCTCGGCCTGCTGACGAACGCCGCGAACCCGATGGGCGTGCTGGCGTCGGACAAGGCGCAGGCGCTCGTTCTCACCGCCACCGCCAACACCCCCGCCGCGAGTTCCCCCGCGTCCCTCACCGCGTCGAAGGCGCTGCTCGCGGAGAACTACCCGGTCAAGATCGTCCACGACAGCCGGCTGAAGGAACTGCCCGTGCGGATGCGGCTCTACCCCTACGCATCGAGCTCGGACACGATCTTTTTCAGCACGTCGTGACCCGCCGCCCGACGGGCGGCACACTTCGCTATCACCACGTCCCGCGGCCGGCGTTCCGGCGATGATCGGTGAATGCCGATCATCGTGCCCAACGCCGGCACCTGTCAGTACGGCCCGGTTGTGTGGCCGGCCGACACCCGCACGACCGCCTTCGAGGCCGCGCCGCAGTACGACGCGGCCGGCCGCACCGTCGTCTACACCAAGTACCGCATCACCCTCCGGTGTGTGTACCCCGGCCGCGCGATCGACGCCGGCGTGCGGGGCATGGTGCAAGCCCTCAATAAGCCGGCCCAGCCGTTCGCCTACGTCGGGCACGGGTGCCGGTTCGTCGTCAACGTCGGCCGCATCCGTGACGCCAACTGGGGGCCGAAGCCGGTCAGCTGCACCGTCGATCCGATGGGCGGCGGCAACTCCGTGGTCGTGACGTGGACGGTCGAGGCGTGCGTCCCGGACTGTACGGACGCCGTGTACCGGTTCGCGGGGATGGAGTTCAACTTCTCGATGTCCTACGACATCGACGCGAGCGGTTACACGACCCGCACCTATGCCGGCTTCCTCCGCGTCCCGATGACGCGAATTACGCCCACCGACCGCCGCCTCCCGGACAACATCGACGAGTACCGGGAAGACGTGTACCCGCCGCTCGTTCCGGGTTATCGACGCGGCGTCAGAACTTGGAAGATAAACGAGGCCAAGGACCGGTTGGATTTCTCGGTCGCTGACGAGCAGATG
>JACCDR012532830.1_pt1 | contig 24619 bp, 24 predicted proteins | sample 7446431 | NCBI WGS metagenome assembly JACCDR01 (sample SAMN15323443, study PRJNA562643) | freshwater metagenome | isolation source: river surface water | place: USA:Blue River Watershed | collected 2017-08-17 | reverse complement strand
GGCCACGAGGGAGCCTCAGCAGCTGGGCACATTATTGAAACGTTCGGAAATCTTGTGGTTGGTGGGAGTTACGTAGTGGGGGTCGTGGTTTTTATTCTATTAGTGATCATTAACTTTATCGTTATCACCAAAGGTTCGGGTCGTGTGGCTGAGGTCGCAGCACGTTTTACATTGGATGCGATGCCTGGTAAGCAGATGTCGATTGATGCCGACTTGAATGCCGGTCTGATCAACGAGCAAGAAGCTCGTCGACGTCGTCAAGAAATTGAAGCAGAAGCAGATTTTTACGGATCCATGGATGGTGCCAGCAAATTCGTTCGCGGAGATGCCATTGCGGGGATCTTGATTACCATCATCAATATCGTCGGTGGTCTTTTGATTGGGGTCTTGCAAAAAGGCCTCGATGTCTCAACAGCGGCTCAGTATTACACGATGCTGACAATCGGTGACGGTCTTCTATCTCAAATTCCTGCTCTCATCATTTCAACAGCCGCTGGTATCGTGGTGACAAGGTCTGCTCGCTCCGATGAAAATATGGGCGCACAAATGACGGGTCAGCTTTTGGCAAATCCAAGAGCGCTGTATATTTCTGCTGCGGTGATTGGTCTTCTGGGGCTCGTTCCTGGTCTTCCGACAATACCCTTCTTAACCATGGGGATCTTGCTTGGCGGTATGGCTTGGATCATTGAGCGATACAAAAAAGAAGCTGTTGATAATGAAAATAAGAGAGCTGAAGAAGCGGCCTCGAGCCCTAAAAAGGAAAATATCGAAAGTCTTCTTCCTTTGGATATGGTGGAGCTCGAAGTGGGCTACGGCCTTATCAATGTGGTTGAAAGCGATCAATCAGGTGATTTGCTTGAGCGAATAGTCAGCATCCGTAAGCAATTTGCTTTAGATCTGGGTCTTATTGTCCCTAGTATTCATATTCGAGATAATTTGCAATTAGCTTCGGGCGAATACCGTTTGATGATCAAAGGAAACCGAGTCGGTGGTGGAATCTTGAAGCCAGAATGTTTATTGGCGATGGATCCGGGAAATGTCTCTGATCCAATTGATGGTTATCCGACTAAAGAACCTGCTTTTGGTTTAGATGCTCTATGGATTCATCCGACAAATAAAGAATCAGCTGAGATTTCTGGATACACGGTTGTTGATTTGCCAACGGTCATGGCGACTCATTTGACAGAAATCTTGAGAACTCATGCTCATGAATTATTAGGTCGTCAAGAAGCCGCCACTCTGGTGGAAAATTTCAAGAAAACTCATCCCAAAGTGGTCGAAGATCTCATTCCAGATCATATGTCTTTGGGTGGAGTGGTTCGTGTTCTTCAATCGCTTCTTAAAGAGCAGGTTTCTATTCGTGATTTGCGGACAATTTTTGAAACCTTGGCCGACGAGTCTATAAAAACAAAAGATGTCGATGTTTTAACGGAATCCGTTCGTAAAGCCTTGGCTCGTTCAATTACGGCTAAATATGCGGCGGATACGGGAAGTGTTCAAGTGATGACTCTGCATCCGCACATTGAAGAGCTGATCGCGAACTCTTTGATTCAAACAGAGCAAGGTGTGCAGTTGGTGATGGATCCTCAGACCGCGCAAAGAATGATCACAGAAATTGCGTCAACGGTAGAGCACCATCCGGAAATTGCTGGTCAGCCGATCTTGCTGACAAGCCCCACAGCCAGAAGACATCTTTACAAGCTGACTTCTCGCTTTATTCCTCAGTTAATCGTTTTATCCCATAATGAATTGACCGGCGATGCCAGTGTTAAATCCGTCGGAGTCGTGGAGATGAGTCATGCAGGTTAAGAAATTTGAAGCCCGCACTATGAAAGAAGCTTTAGAGATGGTGAAGACCCAATTGGGTCCTGACGCTATTATCTTAAGTGCTCGTGACAACAACCGCAGCTTCGGTCTTGTGGGTGAAGGCAGTGTGGAAATCACAGCCGCAGTTTCTGAAGAGACTTTGAAAAAGAAGCAATTTGCCGAAAGTCGTTTGCGTGAGCAAGATCGCCAGAAATTAGCCAACAGCTCAGCTCGCGTGCAAAAGCAGATGATCAATACGATGGTGAATAAATACATCCAAGAAAAACAGGATAAAGAACCCCGCCAGGTCACAAAAACTCGTTATATCGACATCGACAATACAATTGATACCGAAAGATATACTCAGCAATATGCGGATGGTTCCAGAGCAACTCAACGTCAACCTGTGACGGCTTTCGAAACTCAGATGGCGATGCAGCAGCACGCTTCTGTGCAAATGCCTGTGCAAACTCCGGTTGAAGTTCAAACTTTGAAAAGCGAAATTGCTGCCCTGAAACAGGTGATCGCTCAGTTTAATCAGATCCCACAAAGTATCGTGGCTGGCCGTCATCCGGGTGCTGATTATGATCTTTGCTTCGAAGTTTCACCTGCCTTTGAAAAATTAACGGAAGCTGGAATGGCTCCTGAATTTGCAGCCGAGATTTTGACTCTGGCTCAAGATCAGTTGCCAACGATGAAGTTGAAGAACAAAGCTCTCGTCGAAGCCTTTACGGCGAAGGCGATCATGAATTCAACGAATATCGTCACGGATAAAAAATCAGCTCGTGTTCAATTGTTCGTTGGGCCTGCAGGCAGCGGAAAAACTTCGAGCTTGATTAAGCTCGCAAGCCATTACGTGGTTCGTGAGAATAAAAAAATCGCTCTGGTGACAACGGATTCAATGAAAGTCGGAGCGACCGATCAGATGAGAATTTATGCTCAGATCTTGAATGTTCCTTTTGCCGTCGTCAGAAACAAATCAGAATGGTCACGTATTTTCTCTCAATTAAGCAGTTTTGATCACATCTTGATCGACTTTGCTGGATTGAGCTTAAAAACCATGGAAGAAATTTCTCTGATTCGCTCCCTGATGCCGCCGGATGAATACGAAGCAAAGACTCATTTAGTTCTCTCAAGCTTAGCAAAAGATGCGGATCTGGCTGAAATCGGTAAGCGTTACAAAGTAACTAATTTTGATGACGTTATTTTTACGGCGGTCGATGAGGCTTCTCAACACGGAAATATCTATAGCTTTATGAAAAGATTTTCGACTCCGCTTCACAGTTTTGGAATCGGATCACGTGTTCCAGAAGATTTTGAAATGGCGACTAAAGAACGTGTCTTAGATCTTTTATTTAAAATTACAAAAATGAATTCATTGTCTTAAGAATTGTGGAGATAAAAATGGCGACGACAGTAAATCACAAAGCCCACAGAACAAAAACGATCAGCATCACTTCGGGAAAAGGTGGCGTTGGTAAAACAACTCTGGTGTGCAATATAGCTTACGCTCTAGCCCGGCAGGGGAAAAGAGTTTTGATTTTTGATGGTGATCTAGGCATGGCCAATGTCGATATCATGTTTGGTGTTAAATCGGAATACAGCATCCTTGATGTTCTCAATGGCGATAAGACCATGAATGAAATTTTGGTGACTCTGGCTCCAAATATCGCATTGATCCCAGGTGGAACAGGAATGGTTGAGCTCAATCGCCTTAATTCCTTTGAGCGTAGAGCGATGCTAGATGCTGTCGGTAGCCTGGATTATCAGTATGATTATCTTCTGATCGATACGGCGCCCGGAATTGCCGACAATGTTCTCTATCTAAACTCGGCAGCTCAAGTTTCCAGCGTGATCATCACACCGGATCCTTCTTCACTGGCGGATTCCTATGCATTAATTAAAATTTTAAATCGTGAATACAAAGAGACCAAGTTTTCTATCATCTGCAATCAAGTGCGCGATGAAATGGAAGGCTTAGCTCTTTTCAATAGATTCAACGAAGTCGTGAATCGCTTTCTCTACATTGGTCTCGACTACTGGGGCTCAGTTCCTCAGGACCCATTGTTTAGAAAATCGACACAGAATCAGCGTCTCATTTTGAAACACGAACCACAGTCTGAAATGGCGAAGAATCTTCTCAAGCTTTCCAACAAGTTAGAGACTTCTGTGGCAGGAAACGCGGATAAAGCAGGCCTTCAGTTCTTCTGGGAACAGGTCGTCGGTGTGGCTTAACTGATTTGGACTTTCGAGACATGTGTCATTTTGCTAGAATTTAAGAACGGGACGGGGAATAAGAATGAAAAATACGACTGCTTTGAAGAAGTACAAGGATGAGCCGCGCAAAATTACTGCGCAGGAAAAAGATAAACTCATCGTTGAATATGCTCCTTTGATTAAATTCATTGCGCAAAAAATTGCTGTTCGTCTTCCGTCGAATATCGAATTAGATGACCTGATCTCCAGCGGTGTGATCGGTTTGATGGATGCCATCGACAAGTACGATCCAACTCGAGATAATAAGTTTAAAACTTATGCCGAATTCCGTGTGCGTGGTGCGATTCTCGATGAATTGCGTGCGCAAGACTGGGTTCCACGTTCCATCCGCGATAAAGCAAAATTATTAGATAAAACCATGGTGGCTCTCGAAGCTGATTTGGGCCGAGTTCCCACAGATGAAGAAGTGGCGAAACAATTAGATGTGAGCATCGATGAATTTCACGAGCTTCTGAATCAAGTTCGTCCAGTCAGTTTGCTCTCGATCGATGAATCGCAAACTTTTAGTAATGTTGATAAAAAATCCATCCTCAATATCCTTGAGGGTTGTAAGCTCAATAATCCGTTCAACCAATTGAACATGAAATCTGTGAAAGACACTGTCACAATGGCGATTGAAGAATTGCCTGAAAGACAGCGTTTGGTTCTCTCGCTCTATTACTATGAAGATCTCAATCTGAAAGAGATTGGTAAGGTTTTACGAGTAACAGAGAGCCGTGTGTCTCAGCTGCATGCTCAAGCAGTTTCTCGGTTACGCAACAAGCTCGCGCAGACCTTGGGTTCTGGAGAATTAGACGTCGCTTAAGATTTCGCGAAGTGGCTTTTGATTTTGTTCATCACACGGACTTCCATTTGCCGGACAGCTTCGCGAGTTATGCCGTATTTCTCGCCAATTTCCTGTAAGGTTAATGGCTCGTCGTTCAGAATTCTCTCATCCAAAATGATTTTTTCACGATCAGATAATAAAGGACGAAGCTCTTCAATGGTCTCTGTTAAATGGGAGAGCTGCTCACGACGCGATAATTCTTCATCAGGAAGATCGCTTTCGCCTCTTTGCATATCCATCAGGCTTCCTTTGGATTCATCGTCCAAAGGGCGATCCAGACTCACATCCCGGCCTGACATTCTTTGAGCCATCATCTGAATTTCATCTTCGGGAATGCCAAGCTTCTCGCTGAGGAGCTTTATGTCGGCGCCTTTACCCAGAGCTTCAAGCTCGTCTTTCTGTTTCTGAAGCTGATAAAATAATTTCTTTTGATTCTGAGTCGTGCCAATTTTCACCAAAGAGAACTGCTTCATCAGATATTCTTGGATGTAGCCACGGATCCACCAAACAGCATAAGTAATCAATCGCACGCCTTTGTAGGGATTGTAATCCTTCACTGCGTGCATAAGACCCATATTTCCTTCTTGAACCAGGTCAATCATTCGCGCTCCGAAGCGCGAATATTCGGCAGCGACTTTGACCACAAAACGAAGATTCGCCGTGACGAGCGCTTGAGCTGCAACAGGGTCTTTAGTGTCGTAGTATTTTTTGGCCAGTTCTAATTCTTGCTCACGAGAAAGAAGTGGGTATTTGCGGATTTCCGCTAAATACATGGTGATCGGATCCGTCGTCGCTAAAGATTTTGAATCCGCCTTGATTTCCGGAAGATCGTCATCAGAAACAGTTTGGACTTTGGCGACTTTGCCAGTGGCTTTTTGAGAGGCCTTGGGGATTTCCAAATCCGGGTTCATGTCCTCGTCGACGATTTCGGCCATGACTTTCTTAGGCGTGAGTTTTTCAGCCGTCTTTTTTTTGACGGGCTTCTTGGTCACGGCTTTTTTCTTTGCGGTTGCTTTTTTGGCCATATGCTCTAGAGCGCTTACACTAAGTACTTGTTCAATTTTTTCTCGATGGTTTCTTGGACTTTCCCTTTAAAGGGCGTCAAAAGCAAAGGGAGATCCACAACCACGGTCACAGTGCTGCCTTGGCCTTGACCCGTGACAGAAATATCGGCCTTAAACTGGGATCCATTGACCTTCCCCTTCATATCTCCAGCCTTAAACTCGCACTTAATGCTTGGATCAAGGCGTCGAATATCCTGGTCGTTCTCAAAAAACTTTTGGATTTTCTCGAAGGCGTCCTGGGTGCTCAAGTTGCTTTTGTGATCGACGGTTACCTTAGGCATAAATGTCTCCTTGCAGAACTTCCAGCGTAAAACTCGACCCCTTATGAAGTCCATTAAATACTTCTATGCGGTTCTGCTTTGACCCCTCTTGGTTCGGTATGTCAGAATGCAATCTTTCCTTGCACAGAGGAACAGTAAATAACACTCGAATTAAAAGGTTGAAAACATGTTTGTCCGTGAACTCAAAAGAACGCATTACTGTGGCCACATCAACAAATCTCTCGTTGGACAAGAAGTCATCTTGATGGGTTGGGTCGATACGCGTCGCGATCACGGATCTCTGGTTTTCATCGATTTGCGCGACCGCGAGGGTATTATCCAAGTTGTTCTAGATCCTAAAAAAGATCTCACAAGCTCAGCGAAAGATTTGCGCGGCGAATATGTTCTCGCTTTGAAAGGAATCGTTCGCGCTCGTCCCGAGGGCATGATCAATAAAAAAATAAAAACCGGCGAAGTCGAAATCGAAGCCATTCATTGTGAAATCTTGAATGAAGCAGCGACGCCTCCATTTCAAATCACGGATGAGAATGTGGGCGAAATGCTTCGACTGAAATATCGCTATTTGGATTTGCGCTCTGCGCGTTTACAAAATAATTTGATCACACGTCACCGCGTGGCTCAATTGGTTCGCAAATTCTTATCGGATAATCATTTCTTGGAAATTGAAACACCGATTTTATTTAAATCGACCCCGGAAGGGGCGAGAGATTATTTGGTTCCATCTCGAGTGAATCCAGGAAATTTTTATGCGCTACCTCAGTCTCCACAGATCTTGAAGCAATTGTTGATGATCTCAGGCTATGATCGCTATTTCCAAATTGCTCGCTGTTTCCGCGACGAAGACTTGCGCGCTGATCGTCAGCCTGAGTTTTCTCAGATCGATATTGAAATGTCTTTCATCGATGAAGAAGACATCATTGATTTGAATGAACGCATGCTTCGTATGATCTGGAAAGAGATCAAAGGAGTTGATGTCGCGAAAATTCCTCGGATGACTTATTTTGAAGCGATGGATAATTACGGAAATGATAAACCGGATACTCGCTTTGAGATGAAGATCAAAGATTTGAAAGATGTGGTCATAGGATCCGGTTTCAAAGTTTTTGACGATGTTATCGCTCGTGGTGGAATTGTGCGCGGAATCGCTGTGCCTCAAGGCGGAGCATTTTCTCGTGGTCAGATGGATAAGCTAACTGATTTGGCAAAATCGGCCAAGGCCAAAGGCCTTGTGTGGATCAAATCAGAAGCTGACGGAACCCTGACTTCACCTATTTCTAAATTTTTTGCTATAGAGAAACTGAATGAAATCTTTAATAAAGTCGGTGCAAAAAAAGGCGATGCCGCCCTTGTTGTTGCTGATGACTATGATATTGCTTGTGCTGCTCTTTCGGCTCTTCGAAATCACCTCGGAAAAGAGCTCAACCTCATTGACACCACAAAAGACAACTTCTTGTGGGTCGTCGATTTCCCATTGCTAGAGTACTCTCCAGACGACAAACGCTGGGTTGCGCGCCACCATCCTTTTACGTCGCCAAAAACGGAGCACATGGACTGGATGATCAATAAAGATGAGTCTAAGTTCGGACAGCTTTTAGCGAAAGCTTATGACCTTGTTTGTAATGGTTATGAAATGGGCGGGGGCAGTATTCGTATTTATCGTAATGATCTTCAAGCGGCGATGTTTCGTACTTTGGGATTTACAGAAGAAGATGCTCAGAAGAAATTTGGTTTCTTTTTAGAGGCTTTCAAATACGGAGCTCCTCCTCATGGTGGGATTGCATGGGGAATGGATCGTCTTGTGATGCTTCTGTGCGGAACAGATGCTATTCGTGAGGTCATTGCTTTCCCGAAAACAGCGAAAGCCACCGATATTATGGCTGATGCCCCGAGCGAAGTTTCTCGCGATCAATTAGCCGAAGTCGGAATTCGTCTGAAGTAATCTTCCCAAAAGGTAGGCCATTACTTTTTGCCATTAGGTCCAATACGATTGACCCAAAGCTTGTGTTTGCAACATAAGCTTTGGTGAGCTAATTAAAGGCATGGGCTCTCAGAAGCGTTATATTTTATTGTCCGGAATTATCCACGCTGCATTGGTGGGTATTATCGCAATTCAAGATAAAAAGACCGAAGATAAATCAGAAAAAATTGAAGTCATTTTTCAAGAAGCGACTCAAGAATCAAATTCAACTATAAAAATAGTTGGAAAAGGCAAAGTCTCCAAGTCTTCAAAGACGGGATCTTTGCAAACCTATTTGCCTGGTTATCGTTTTGACAAGGGGATGTCTTTTTCAAATGACCGTGATTCTTACCTGTCGAACCCCAGAAAAGACGATGTTGCGAGTCCTTGGGGATCAGGTGCTGGAACTTTTGAAAGGATTGCCGAATTCAATCTTTACCAGGAACTCTATAGAAACGTCGATGGCTATCTCTCTTATCCGGGTGTGCTTGCTCGCAATAAAATTATGGGAACCGTGAATGCCCGATTGGTTCTCGAAGATAAAGGAAGCTGCGATTGGAAGAAAACAAAAATTCAGGGGCATAATGCTTATCTCGAGCTTTATGTTTTGGACCTTTTGAAGAAAGTCTGTCTTTCTAATTATAAACGATTTACTCGTGATCGCTTGTTAACGAATATCGATCTTTCGTTTCAATTTGATATCAGTGAGAACAACGATCTCGAGGTCATCGAAAAAAAGAAATTCATCGTAGGAAACACACTGATGTTCTATCGAAACTCTCATCGCTCTATCACTGAGTGGGAGCTCGGACCTTTTAAAGGAGTCTTTCCAGTTCCCACGGTGTATCTCAACCTTCCGTGGATTCAGGAGAATTGGGATCGTTTAGTGAATAATAAAGATCCGATGCAGGAGTTTAAAAAACGCTTCGGCGAAACTTAAAAGGTGACCCCGAAACGGCGCTCTTTTTATTTGCAAAGTTGAATCAAAGATCCTCGCAATTATAAATCATGATCGCATCCGGACTCCGTTTTTTTTGGCATCGGATTTGCTATGGAAAATAGTAACAAACTTCATCTCCAATTAAATTCACAATGATGTGATTGATGAGATGAAATCAGTTTCAAGTTGAAACCTCATTGATGCCAACATGGAACTAGACAGGAGGATCGTATGAACACAATGAAAATGACTTTGAAGATGGGAATCCCATCGGATTCGCTCATTGACGTCATGGGTGTCGCGACCTCTTCCATTTTGATGGTCACCATACCCTGACGACATCGTCTTCTAAAAAAGTAAATTAGTATAAAAGTTAAATCGATGATCTCGAATGGGATTTGCTTTGTCATATCTCCGTTCGGACTTACATCCGCACTTGGTGCGGGGTTTTGAGTCGCACTGAAGGTGCGAAGGAGTAGTTATGCAAGCTTTAAAAAAGCGTCGCAAGTATTTGGAGAATTGGGAATTTGAAAATCAGAAATTATTGGAGGAAATTTTTCTCCAAGCCTTTTGATTTTCAAAAAGTATTTTCAGTTTAGTTTTTTATATCAACTACAAATTTTTGAAAGCTTTAGCTGATCTCGCTCGAGTTTTATTTTTAGAGCAACAGGAAGTTAGCCAATTTCTTGAAGCTGAAAAGTCAAAACGTTATGAGCTCAGCAATCATGGAAGCTTTTGGACAAAATAAAAAGTCCCTGAAGAAATTCAGGGACTTTGATCATGCAGTGCGAGCAGAAAAGGTGCCTGGCACCTATTTGAGTCGGGTTAGGGCATCCTGCATGGATATCAATTGCTTACGGAATTGATCGAGCAATGCTCGATCTGCTTCCACAACATCTTCAGCAGCGTTCTTAACAAAATTCTCGTTTGATAATTTTCCGTTCAAGATCTGAATATCCTTAGTCAGCTTCTCAAGGGTTTTTTGAATACGTTTGACCTCTTCATCAATATCGACAAGACCTTCAAGGGGAATGATGACTTTGACTTGCATACCATGAACATCCACCACTGTGAGAGCACATTTGGAGAGGTTTCCCTCATCACCAATTAAAAGATTCTCTAACCTAGCGATTGTCATAATTGCTGATTTATTTTGCTCGAGATGTTTTTTGGCTTTATCACCATTAGTAGCAAGACGAACATTTAACTTGATTGCGGGGCTAATTCTGTTTTCTCCGCGAATATTTCTGATCGCCGAGATGACCTCTTTGACCAAATCAATTTCGATCGCAGCTGTTTCAGATCCCAAAGCCAAAAAGTCTTTATCTTTTCTCGGAGTTGGATACGAGTCGATGATGCAAGCCTTCGATTTAATCGGAAGCTTGTGATAAAGCTCTTCGGTGATAAAGGGTGTGAAAGGGTGAAGCAAACGCATCACACGGTTTAAAACTTGGGCGAGCACCAATTGTGTATCTGCACGCTGAGCATTTTTCTCGCCACTCATGATAGGTTTTACAAATTCGATATACCAGTCACAAAATTCATACCAAACAAAGTGATAAAGGGCCGTCGCAGCTTCTGAAAACTTGTGCTGTTCCATGGCTTCTTCCACGGTTCTTTCCACTTGGCCTAATTTAAAAATCAACCACTGATCAAAAATTGAGATATTGGTTTTATTGGGTAGAGCCTTATCGCCTTCGGCAGGGGTTTTGAAATCTGTCAAATTTCCAAGCGCAAATCTTGTCGCATTCCAGATTTTATTCATGAAATTGCGATAGCCTTCAAGGCGCTGCTCGCTGAACTTGATATCTTTTCCAGAAAAAAGATGAGCCATAAAAGTAAATCTCAAAGCATCCGCTCCGTGTTTCTGGATCATTTCCAAAGGATCCACGGAATTTCCTAAGCTTTTGCTCATTTTACGGCCTTGAGAATCGCGAATAAGACCATGAATATAAACTTCGCGGAAAGGCACGTCTTTCATGAACTCGAGACCCATCATGATCATTCGGGCAACCCAGAAGAAAATAATATCGTGTCCAGTGACGAGCATATTGGTTGGATAGAAAGTTTTTAAGGCCTCAGTTTCTTTCGGCCAACCCATGGTTGAAAAAGGCCACAGAGCCGAGCTGAACCAAGTATCTAAAACATCTTCATCTTGCTTGATTTTCGAGCTGTTGCATTTCTCACAAGCTTTTGGATCGTGTTCCGTCACCGTGACATGGCTGCAGGCTTCGCAATACCAAGCGGGGATTTGGTGGCCCCACCAAAGCTGACGAGAAATGCACCAGTCTTCGATGATATTCATCCAGTGCAGATAAACTTTGGTCCACGAATCCGGTTCAAAGCGAATCGTTCCGCTCTCAGCAACACGCTTTGCAGGGACTGCGAGATCTTGCATCTTCATGAACCATTGTTCAGATAAGAAAGGCTCAACCACGGCGCCGGTGCGTGAGCAATGTCCCACGTTCAATGTATGCGGCTCTTCTTTTTCTAAAAGCTCTTGAGCTTTCAAATCTTCCAAAACTTTCTTACGAGCTTCTTGAACTTTGAGACCTTGATAAGGACCCGCATTTTCATTCATCTCCGTTTTTTTGGTCAGAATATTAATCATGGGAAGATGATGAGTTTTTCCAACTTTGTAATCGTTGAAATCATGGGCCGGTGTGATTTTCACAACTCCGGAGCCAAACTCTTTGTCAACATAGGTATCCGCAATGATCGGAATCTTACGACCTAAAAGAGGAAGAATCACATTCTTGCCGATGTACTTTTTGTATCTCGGATCTTCGGGATGAACAGCGACCGCCGAATCGCCTAGCAAAGTCTCGGGACGTGTCGTGGCGACGATCAAGAATTCTTGGGTGCCTTCGATTTGGTATTTAATATGCCAAATAGATCCTTTGATCTGTCTATGTTCGACCTCGAGATCAGAAATAGCTGATTCCAAAGGCCCTGACCAATTCACCAATCGGGTTCCGCGGTAGATTCCATCTTTTTTGTAAAGAGAAACGAAAACCTTACGAACGGCTTTGGAAACATCTTCATCTAAGGTGAATTTGGCGCGGTCCCAGTCGCAAGAATCACCCAGCTTTCGCATTTGCGAATAAATTCTGTTTCCGTATTGGTGTTTCCATTCCCAAACTTTTTCAACAAATTTTTCTCGGCCTAATTGATGCCGAGTGATGCCATCTTTTTTTAACTCTTTTTCAACCACCGCTTGCGTGGCAATGCCGGCGTGATCTGTTCCCGGTAACCAAAGAACATTGAATCCGTTCATTCGTTTCCAGCGAACCATCACATCTTGAATGGTATGATCCAGAGCGTGGCCTAAATGCAAAAAGCCCGTCACATTTGGTGGAGGGAGAATGATGCTGTAAGGTGGTTTCGTCGATTGATCTGAAGCTTTAAAATAGCCTGCAGATTCCCACATTGTATAAATTTTTTCTTCAACATCCTGAGGATTGTATCTATCAGGTAATTGACCAGATAAGTTGTTTTCCATAGGTCTTTAATTTGGCACAAAAACCTATTTTTTTCTCTTCTTTTTTGGTGTTTTCTTGAGCTCAATTTGAAACTCGGTTTGATCCAATTCTTGCTGCATTTTCAGTCTTTGCTGAGCAGGGTCAGGACGGGGTTTAGGAGTTGGCTTCGGAGTGGGTTTATTAAAAAGGTTTTGATCAACCCCGTCATGGGTTGTTTCTTCAAATTTCTGCACTTCATCATCTGTCGAAAAGGGAGATTCGATCAAAGGTTTCGATCTTTTAGCTCGGGAATCGCCATCCAACGAAAAGTGCAATCCGCCAAAGAATGTCATACCAGCAGCAGCATTTGCACCTGTGATCGTTGTCGCAGCCCCTGCTTTAAGACCCCAGGTTCCGCGGCTCCATCTCACCCAAGCCGATGTTTCTAAAAGGGAAGGATCTACAGAATAGTATTTTAAAGAGCTGCCATTTTTGACCACCACCGAATGCCGTTCCGCAGAGTTGTTCGTGTATTGATCTTTTAAGATAGTTTGGTATCCGCCGATATCTCCGCCCACAGTGAGACTGGATAGTTTGATCTCAGCTCCCACATTATATGGCAGCAAAGTCGAACGTCCTTCATCACGGTAGGTGATCCCCGCAGAGGCAAATGGCACAAAACTGCCTAGCTTTAATCGGGTGATTCCGCGAGCGCTCACTTCCAGGGCGCCTTCGCTGGTCAGGACCTTGTCGGAAGTTTTGCTCACTCTTTGTAAAGGGAAGGTGAGGCTGAGATCAGGAATAAAATCAAATGCCGAATTTGAAATCATCAGCATATCGACTCCCGCAACGACTTGAGAAATTTCGCTGTTGCTGCGATTAACTCCGGCCGTGGTGCTCTCAGCAGAGCTGGCGCGAGCGCTCGTGTAAAATCCCCAAGTCAGGCCGGTGGTCCACCTAATTCCAAAGTCGAAATCGGAAACTTGGTATTTGTATCCAGACGGAAGAGAAACATATTCGCCACCGGCTTGGGTATAATTGGCGTCCGCTTTAAAATATCTGTAATTAGCTTCGAAATTGAAACGATTGCGGTGGTAATCGCGCGAAGATTCATCGAAAATAGTTGTGCTGGCAAAAAGCTGTGAGCCACACAGAAATAAGCCGAATAATATGACGAAAAAACCTGACAATTTCATGTCTATTGATTATGCCTTTAGCAGGAAGTGGAATCAATGACGTCTAAAAAATCCCAACTGGCCATTATCTTTTTCACCGTCTTCTTATATTTGGTCGGGTTCGGCGTGGTGATTCCGATTGTTCCGATCTTAAGCAAAAATTTTGGTGCCACCAGTTTTCAAATTGGACTTATTTTATCAGCCTATTCTTTGATGCAGTTTATCTTTGCTCCATTTTGGGGACATCTCAGTGATCGATATGGACGAAGGCCTATTCTCCTTTTCTGTCTTCTCGGGGAATCTCTGGCCTATATCGCATTTGCATTAGCTCGTAGCTTTGAAATGCTTTTGCTAGCCCGACTTTTTGCTGGATTTTTCGGAGCCAGCATTTCGACGGCTTCTGCTTATATTTCAGATATCACTCCGGTTCATGAAAGGTCCAAAGGTATGGCCCTCATCGGAGCCGCTTTTGGTTTGGGATTTCTTGTCGGTCCTGCATTAGGCGGAGGCTTGGCCATGTGGGGAGCCAGTATTTCCGACGCTCCGCACTTTGATACAAGCTTTGCAGCCTACTGGGTTTCCGGTTTGTGCTTGCTGAATTTTATTTTTGGCTATTTTCTATTGAAAGAATCTCTCACAGAGAAAAAAGTCTCTGAGAGAGAATCTCGTTTTGCAGTCTTAGGACGGTCACTAAAAATTCCTTATGTGAAAAACCTTATCGGTGTTTTCTTTATCGCCTCTTTATCCATGTCTCTGATGGAAGCCACCTTGGTTCTTTATGTGGGTGATCTGTTTGGTTGGGGAATTCGAGAAGTCAGTTTTGGATTTGCTTACATTGGTTTGATGATGGTGCTCTGCCAGGGATTTTTGGTGAGAAGGCTTTTGCCAATTTGGGGAGAAAGAAAAATTCTTCTCACCGGTTTAGTCATGATGTGCTCAGGTTTTTTGTTGATTGGATTAGCGTCAAACATCACCGTCTTGGCCATCTCCATGACGGCTTTGGCGATTGGCAATGCTTTCACCAATCCGGCTACGATGGGAAGCATCAGTTTGTTATCTCCAGCTGACGAACAAGGTTCGGTGATGGGAAGCACTCAGGGAACGGCCTCTCTAGGGCGTATTATTGGGCCTGCGGTGGGTGGTTGGATTTATCTTAAGGTTTCTATAGAGTCTCCCTTTTATTTGAGTAGCTTCTGTATGTTGATTGCGATCCTGAGTGTTGTGACCATTCTCAATCATTTGCCGAATGCGGCCAAAAGGACTATATGAATACGCCTTCCCCTATTGGTTTTTTTCAATTTGATAATTTAGTGAGAAATCGGATCCCTTTTTTGTTTTTGAGAACAGCAGTGGATATTGAATCTTCATTTGGCGTGATGGAGAAAATGCATATTCGAAATTTCTCAATTATCTTAGACGAATTAGATTTTCATCAGGCCGAGGCGGCTCTGAAAGAACGTCAGGCTCAAAAAGACAGTCCCGTGCTTGTTTTGTGTGAAGACGGAATCAAATCTTTGGAGCTCGCAAAAAAACTTTGCGAGCAAGATTATAAAAATGTTTATTATGTTTTAGACGGAGTGAAGGGGTTGGCTCCATCCTAAGATTTATTTTTTACTGGCAAGAATAAAGAGACACTTCACCTTTGCTATTATTTACAAGAACAGTCGTCCCTTTTACTAGCTGAAGACCATTTTTTCCCGAAAGAGCGGCCTTGGTCGAATCCTCATGGCAGGAAACTGTCGTATGTCCGACAACTTTGCCATCTTGTTCAGTTTGGCTTAAAGTTGCGTCTTTGACTGATTGACCCATTGAGATTTTATTTTCCGTTAAGCCTTTTAGATCTAAAGATTTTTTTTCAGTACTAATGCACTCAAGCTGAATGATCCCAGTCTCGTTCTCAGTCTTGTCTTGATCCATTTCTTTTGTGACAACGACCTTGCCGTCGCCGACCAAGACAACATCCAAATCATTCATAGCCAATTCCAAATTATCCGCACATCGAATGGTCGTCATGACAGATATGAGATTAGTAGCTGATTTTTCATCTAAAACATTCAATTTAATGGCTGCTGAAAATTTCTTTCCGTCATCAAGAACGAGAGTCTTAAATAATGTGGTCTCTTGATTCGTCTTCTGATCTTTCTCATCAGTAAAAACGGGAATGGTCGTTGATGTTGTGGCCGTTGTTAAGTCACTCTCTTGGGCACAACGTTTCTTGAAAATGGCCTTGCGCTTTTCGATCTCGCATCCGGTTGCAATAGCTTCTTGAATAGCCGCACAATCTTGGTCAGGAGATTCGGAAACGATGGGTTTTGTATCGCAGGCTTCTTTCAGGGTGTAATTATGAAGAGGCGTCTCGGTGCTATTGTCTTTTGTCTTAGCACAACCAATGGCAAGAACGGTCATGGTTCCAGCTAAAGCCAAGGCAGATAAATGCATGAATTTCATAAGGGACTCCTCTAAGGATTTAAAATCTTCTCAATCTTGAAGGATCAAGAATTGCGCCAGTTTCCTGGCGCTCAGAGTTCATTTAAATACTTATAGATGGAGTTCTTGGGAGAGCCGACAGTTCAGGCCATCGGCTGACAAAAAGTTAAACAGAGACACTATCCGTTTCTGATCGGTGAGCTGAGATCAAAAGCCAAAGGATCGCAAGCGAGTGAGGCTTTGAGAATTTTTCCTGAAAAGAAGTCAAATTCGATAGTCATTGGGCAAGCAGGTCTCACGTTCTGAACATATACTGACATTTTATTAGCGCTGACACTATCTAACTTTATTAGGTTCCCCGCAAGACCAAGGCCACTTAAAGAATACTCTCCTCTTGAGGGCCTATAGCTCATTTCATGTTTACCTGCATTATCGTAAAGGTAGCACAGATCAGAGCCGCAATCGTCTCTTTTCACGAGAACGGTTTTCTTGATTCCACTGACAATACAGCTTGTTTGAATATCAGAAATTTGAACCTTGTCACGATTGATAAAGACTTTCACGGGGCAATCGGTTGTTGCGAGAGAGAGCTGTCTAGCGGAATAAAGAGCAACTTCGTCTGTCAGGTTTACTTTGTTTGCAATGACAACTCCAGCTGAGTTAATGAGCGTATAGAAGCTTCCTCCTGTAGTAAAATTAATCTCAATTCTTTTTTTTCCATTGCTATCGAAAAGGTAGCACGTGTTGTGACTGCAATCGTCGCTTTTCACAATATTGACTAGGATTGGATTCTGGCCGACGGGGTTTTCAAATTTTACCTGAGCCATCGCCTGGCTTGAAACGAGTGTGGCAATAGTTAACAAAAGCTTGGTCATCATAAAAGCTCCTTGATGGTTAATTTTTTAAAACAAAAAGTTCTTCAATTTACGTGTTTAAGATCAAAAGCCATTACATTTTACAAGCCAAAGATGCCTCGAGAATTTTTCCTGAGAAAAAGTCATATTCGATAGTCAACGGGCAAGTAGGCTTCATGTTTTGAATATATGCTGCCATTCTATTAGTACTGATGCTGTCTAATTTTACGTAGTGGCTGCCAATATCAAAACCTTTCAAAGAATAATCTCCTTGTGAAAGCCTATAGTACATTTCAATTGTTCCATCGTTGCCGTAGAGGAGGCATACACCATATGCACAATCGTCTCTTTTGACTAAAACAAGTTTCTTGATTCTGTTGCCAATACAACTAGGTTGAATATCAGAAATTTTATTTTTCTCGCGATTGATAAAGACCTTTATAGGGCATTCGCTGGTAGCAAGAGCCAACTGCTGTGAAGCAGAAAGCATAAATTGGGCATCAATTTCCTCACCACCATCAATGGAAATCATATATCCGTTGGAGTCATAGAGTTTATAAAAAGCGCTATTATCAGTTAGCGAGTAAAAAATAAAAATTCTTTGATTATTATTAGAATCATAAAAAGAACACTGGCCAGCCACGCAAGGACCACCTCTCACGATGTCAAATGTGACGAACTTGTCACTCACAGAGTTATTGAATTTTCCCTGGGCCATGGCTTGGCACGACAGAACCGCTGCAAGGGTCAACACAAGTTTGATCACAAAAGCTCCTCAGGTGTTTTTTTTCAACCGAAAGACCTCTGTTCAAGAGTCAGGCCAGGATTTTTGAGCTTCATCTATCGATAAAGTTTAATTGATATGCATGAAGGCGCCCAGCGCGAGGCAGTGAATAAAAGTTGGACAGAAGGCTTGTACCTACAAAAAGGAAAAAGGCCACCGTCATGGCAGCCTTTTTTTTGAAGAACGAATTTTTAAAAATATTTACTCCATCGCGAGAGGAGAGATCGCTGGATTTTTCACGAAGCTTTTATTGGCTTCTGAATCTTCCGCGGTGATCGTCGGTAGAGCGATCGAAGGCATAAATTTTTCGCCTTGCTCAACGAGAGACAAATGAGCTTGTGCCAAAGCTTTCAGATTGGCTTCAAATTGCATGCGAAGGCGTTTCATCTCAGCCATTTCTTGATAGATTTTTTTCAATGAATCGCGTGAATCCCGAGTGATCATCTCGGCTTTGTTCTGAGCATCAGCTATGATCAGTTTTGCTTCACGTTCAGCATCAGATCTAAAGCGATCTACCATTTGACCAGCTGTTGAGATGGTTGATTTCAAGATATTGTCTCGCTCTTTGAATTCGTTCAGCTGCAATTCTTTTTCACGAAGAGCTTCTTTCAAAGCATTTTTCTCTAAAGTGAGATCTTCAACGGTCGAAGCGATCTGCTGAAGGAAATCATTCACTTCTGATTCATCAAGACCAAAAACTTTTTTAGCGAATGATTTGTGCGCGATATCGATAGCAGTCATTTTCATATGCTTCCTCCGTGAAACAAGATGAACAGTCAGATCATAGAATAAAGGATTCTAGCTTTCCTTCGCAAGCTCTTGATTTCTCAGAGCGGCTTTTTCCAGTGAATAGCGCAGAGTTCTCTCTATTTCGAGCTCTCTCATAGACTGAAGTCCAGCAGCCGTGACGCCTTTTTTCGAAGTCACTTTTTGCTGCAATTCCTCGAGCTGTGTATTGCCACTTTGATGCGCCAGGAGGGAAGCTCCCAGGAAAGTATCGACGATCATTTTTCTCGCGACTTCCGGTTCAAAGCCTCTTTCTTCCACCCAGTCTTGCATATACATCATCATTTCATAGACAAAGCCAATCCCACTCGAGCAAGAAACCATTAAAGCTTCTAATTGAGATTCGTCATCGACTTTAATAACAGAACCAAGTGGAGAAAAAAGATCTTCTACCAAAGTCTCAAGACCCGCATCTTTTTGTGAAGTCAGGTAGCCCGTGACACCTTTATTGATAAGAGCCGGCGTGTTGGGCATCACACGAACAATGCGGCAATCGGGCAATTTCTTTTCCAGAGTTCTCAATGTCACACCAGCAGCCAGACTGATGACAATTTGTCCGGGTCTAAAAGTAGAAGCAATCGGATCAATCGCCGCTGAAAGATCCTGAGGCTTCATGGCTAAAATGACCACGTCAGCTTGATCAATCAGTTCTTCGTTAGAAGACAGAGCATTGATGCTAAAAAATTCAGAAGTTTTTTGTAATTTTCCTTCAGAGCGATTGGTGGCAAAGATAGATTTATTGCTGACGACTTTGCTATCAATAAGGCCCTTCAAAATCGCTTGAGCCATATTACCAACACCAATAAAACCAATTTTATAATGAACTTCCATAATGGGAGATCCTTTGGAATAGGAAACGGTTTCAGGCTGATGAGAATCAGGGAAGGGAAGGTTTTCAATTCGGTTTATCACTGAAATGAACACATATTTATTGTTTCATTCATCTGTTAATAATAGCAAGCGATATAATTCTTATTTTTACTGGTTTAATTTTTCTTTGTTCTTTCGCCGAATAAAACTGTGCCTAAACGCACCCACGTCGCTCCTTCTTCAGCAGCGATATGATAGTCCGAGCTTGTTCCCATAGAGAGCTCTTGCATATTGATGAATTGATTTTTGAGCTGATCGCGAAGCTCGCGCGCTTGTTTAAAATAGGGACGAGAATCTTCAGGATTTTCACTCAAAGGCGGCATGCACATCACGCCAACGATATCGATAGAATCCAAATTTTTGAGGCTATCTACGCAGTTGTCTAATCCCGAGCGAGAGAATCCTTCCTTGCTCTTTTCGTTTGCAAAGTTGACTTGCAAAAAGAGCTTTTGCTTAAGACCGGTTTCGCTGGCTTTTCGGTTAATGGCTTCGGCGATGGATAAACTATCGATCGAATGAATGCGATCAAAATGATGAGAGAGAAATTTCACCTTATTCTTCTGAAGATGGCCAATGAGATGCCAATGAATTTTTAAATCCTTAAGCTGTTGTATTTTTTCAACGGCTTCTTGCATATAATTTTCCGCAAAATGCCTTTGCCCCGCATTGTAAAGCTCACGAATTTTCTCATTCAATTGCAATTTAGAAACAGCAAGAACTTGGGTTTCTGGATTGATTTTGGCTATTTGTTCAAGAATTCGTTGATAGTTTTCGATATTCATCCTGGATACGACCTGTGATCGTCATGTAGTAAAGTTTAAAATCACCCATCAAACTCCAAAATGGATATTTGAAAGTCGCTGGTCTATTTTTTTGGACAAAAAAATGTCCGATCCAAGCAAAAAGATATCCAAAAATCGGAGCGCACCAAGCGAGCCATGTTGGTCCCACAGAAATTCCAATTGTCAGAGCTAGCAGAGCCAAAGTTGTTCCGACAAAGTGCAGTTTGCGATTGCGAGGATGAGTGTGTTCCATCAAATAGAAAGGCCAAAATTCAGAAAAAGTTTTGAAGTCAGCTGTTTTCATATTTTCCATCCTTCCTCTTGGATGAGCTTATTCACCAGATCGATCGGAAGCCCAACGACATTGTCGAAAGGTCCTTTGATTTTTTCAACAAAATTTCCAGCGGCTCCCTGAATTCCGTAAGCGCCCGCTTTATCCATGGGCTCACCACTGGCCACGTACTCGAGAATCTCCTTGTCACTGAGGGGGCGAAAGATCACCTCGGTCGTCTCAATGGCTTGTCTCATTTTGGGACGCTCAATAGATCCTTCGACAAACACGATGGCTGTTTTGACTTGGTGAGATCTCCCAGACAAAAGTCCAAGATACTCGGCCGCTTGCTCCGAACTGGAGGGTTTTCCCAGAGCTTCGCCATCCAGGATCACCATGGTGTCCGCGGCTAGGATCAAAAAACGCTCATCTTTCAAGGGTTTATAAGCTTTTAAAGAGGCCAGCGCTTTTCTTTGTGCAATCTGCAGAATTTGCTCATCTATGGTCAGGTTTTTCTCAAGACTTTCCGATACTTTAACTGAGAAAACGTGAAAGGAAAAACCGGCTTTTTGGAGCAGGTCTTTCCGGCGAGGCGATTCACTCGCTAAAACAAGTTTGAGTGCTGACTGTTTTGAAGAAGACATTTCCTCAATTCAGCCACGAAGGATGACAAATGGGTAGTGCAGAATTTTTACTGGTCGGGGGATTGTTCACAGCTGCTTTCGCTGTGTACTCTTTCGTCGCCTCTTTGATGTCCAATAGCCAAACTGAAAAAGACATGTTGTCTTGGGCCAGTGGTAATGAGCCGGTCAAATCAAAATCGGCGATCGTTAACTTTTCTCGGCCTTTGGTTCATCAGTTCACGCTCAAGTACGCTTTGAAATACAAAAACCCTGCTTATCGTAAACGGGTCGAAAATCTGATCATGACCTCGGGTCTTTCTAAAGAGCTGAACGTCGACGAGTTCATCGGCATGCAAATGTTTTTAGGCGTGATGCTGCCAGCTTTCCTAGCACTTCTCAATTTTGCTTTGGAGATGGAATTTTCATATTTGATGTTTATCGCCATTGTGCCATTAGGAGCTTATCTTCCGCAGATGCACGCGCTTCGTGAAAAACGCATGCGAGAAATTTCAGTGAGAGCCGATCTTCCTTTCTTTGCGGATCTGCTAGCGCTGTCAACAGAAGCAGGCCTTGATTTCATCGGCGCCATTCAAAGAATCGTCGATAAAGCCGAGAGCAGCGTTTTGGCTGAAGAGTTGGGAAATGTTCTTCGCGATATCAAGCTCGGTTCTTCGAGAGCAGATGCTTTGAAAGGAATGTCTCAGCGTTTAGATATTTCTGAGATCACAAGCTTTGTTGCGGTTCTTGTCGATGCCGATGCGACAGGCGCCAGCATTGCCCAAGTTCTCAAAGATCAGTCGATTCAGATTCGTTTGGAAAGATTTGTGAGAGCAGAAAAGGCCGGAGCGAGAGCTTCGCAGCTGATGCTGTTTCCGATGATGTTGTTCATCATGCCGGCCGTGTTCTTAGTTTTGTTTGGTCCTGTGATCATTCAATTTTTTTACGGCGGGAGCAACTAGTGGCTCAGCTTTTAGATTCGCAGAAAAGCAAGGTGCTTTTGCCTGATCTTCAGGAGGCGAAGAGCTTTTGGGCGAGAGCCAAAGGATTGATTGGCCAAAAGCAAGTCGCTGAAGGTTATGGTCTTTGGTTTGACCGAACAAACAGTATTCATACTTGTTTTATGCAGGTGAGTATTGATTGTGTTTTTTTTGATAAGCAAATGCGTGTGAAAGCGATTTATGCAGATGTGAAGCCATGGAGACTGGTTCCTCCGGTGTGGGGAGCAAGATCTGTTCTGGAAATGAAATCGGGACAGGCGCAGGCTTTACAAATTCAAGTAGGAGATCAACTTTATGTGGGCCATTAGAATTTTAAGCGGACCGCAAGCAGGACAGATTTTTCCTTTGAAAAAGGGAAAGAACAAAATTGGTCGAGGCTCAACTTGTGACATTCAATTATCGGTCAACGGAATTTCTAAAGAGCATTTAGAAATTAATATGCATGGTGATAAGTTAGTCATGACAGATCTTCGCTCGAGCAACGGGACATTCTTGAATGGTGTTCGTATTCAGTCCGCGCTGGCTCGCCTGGGTGACAAGGTTCGAATGGATCAAGTCTTTTTTGATCTTGTGATGACTCAGGCTGAACAAGCTCAGGCTTTACATCCCGTCAGTTATCAAAGACCTGTGCTTGCTCCGCAAGTTTACATGCCACAGCCAGGCGCAATGCCGATTCCTGAGCCCGTTTCAGCTCCTCTGACAGTGTCTCATGGATGGCAGGAAAAATTTGATCGTTATCTTCACCAAGTCATTTTGCCCGCGCTCTACCGTTTGGTCGAAGTGTTTGAATTCCGCACTGTCATGATGGGTTTTTCAGCGATATTTATTTTCATGGTGACTTTGCTCTCGATTTTTCCGATGAATCAAATCACTTCGGAAAGCATTCATAAAGAAAGCCGCAGACGGGCTCAAACTGTGGCAAGAGCATTGGCAAATTCAAATGAAAAAGCCATCCGCAGTGGAGATATTTCTAGCTACAGTGCTGATCTTGTCTTGAGAGACGAGGGAATTAGCAACGTCTATATATTAGCAAAAGACGGCTCCGTGCTGGCTCCGCCGGAAATGGCAGGAATGACTATTGGTGGAGAAAGATCAGGAGTCAAATACCTAGCCGGTTTTGTCGCTCAAATTCGCGGTCAGACAAAAGAATTCAGTGCCGAAGTCGGCGAGGGAAGAATCGCGGCCAGCACTCCTATTCTTGTTTTTGATCCCGAGTTCCAACAAAACGTGGCCAAAGCTCACGCTGTTGTTGTTTACGATACGGGCAGTTTAAAATTTGATGACGGCCGCGCTCTCAGTCTCTTTATTCAGATGCTCGCGATTGCTTTAATTGTGGGAGCAGCGATGTTCTTCTTGATGTACAAGCTCATTGAATACCCATTCTTAAAATTACAATCAGAATTGGATCAATCTCTTCGCGAAGGCAGAGATCATGTTGATATGAATATTCAATTTCCAGTTTTAGAGAAAGTCTTGGTGAGTGTAAACAGTCTTTTAACTCGTGTGCAGCAAGGTGGATCCGGTGGAGCGGTCAATTCAGTGCAATTGAGAGATCAAGATTGGGCCCAAGTCACAGCTCTTTGTGGCTACCCAGCTATTTTGATCTCGAAAGAAATGAGTATTGTCTCTATGAATGGAGCATTTGAGGCTCTCACAGGCGTCCAGGCTTATAATCTTCTTGGACAATCAATTTACAGTTTACCAGATCAGGCGATGCAGAAAAATTTTGAAGGTCTTTTGCAACAAGCCGCTGCTCAAACTCAGGCAACTCAGCAAGATCAGCTGGAAATTTCGGGTCATGAATTTCGTCTCCAATGCCAAGCCATCACCGTTGGTGGAGATGCTAAATATTTCTTTCTCACTGTTTCGCCTATAGAACAAATTGAAGGAGGAGCTGCATGACGGCAGCCCCGGTTCTCGCTCGCAGCTTAAAGTTCAGCTTGCAGATTTCTCAAGGCGAGAACGTGGGACAGATGTATTCATTTGATAAGACTGTCGTGACCATTGGCCGTGGTCCCCAGAACGATGTGATTTTAGCTCATGATCCGAAGGCCTCGAGACAGCACGTTGAGCTCAAAGTAGAGGCCGGATTTTTAAGAGTTAAAAATTTGACGGACCGTAATTTTATTTTGATCAATGGGGAAAAGGTTGATCAGAAATACATCCAGGTTTCTAGCACTCTGCAAATTGGTGATACGATCCTGAAGATTAATATTGAAACTCCGCCGCCAAGTCCTGCCGCTTCGGCTTCAATGCCGGTCGCAACAGCGTCGCCTGCTCAAAGAGGAGCAGCCCTCAAAGTTGTGCCACGAAGCAATCCCGCGCCTTCAGCTTATACGCCACCGCCGCCTCAGTCGCCGCCGCTGGGTGGACCTCAGACAGCTTATCAACCGGCGCGAAATAATTCGAGCGGATCGTCGAGACTTCGATTCTATAT
>JACCDR011949531.1_pt1 | contig 24619 bp, 17 predicted proteins | sample 7446431 | NCBI WGS metagenome assembly JACCDR01 (sample SAMN15323443, study PRJNA562643) | freshwater metagenome | isolation source: river surface water | place: USA:Blue River Watershed | collected 2017-08-17 | reverse complement strand
TCGCTACATTGACTTACTTGGGTTGCTAGAAATTAATCCTATAAAATTAACCTATGGAGATACTGTCATGAGATTCAAAATACTAGGTGCCACCTTGTGCGCCATTTTATCCATTAATTCTACTTCTATTTTTGCTCAATCAACCGGAGTGAGCGGAGCATGGACGAGTTGGCTGAATCGTGATTCGCCTGTTGATGGCGGTGATTCCGAAACACTTGCGGATTTTCAGCGCGAAAAGCCGGGCGCAGTCTGTGCAACACCTTCAGCCATTGAAGCGCGTGTTATTGGTACTACAACTGTATTTTCTTCTGCCGAAAAAAGCCCACAATTGCTGCGAATTTTTGGCCCTACAACTGGCCTTGCTTGCGCGAACGACCCAGCAAAAAATCTAGTTTGTGCGGACTACGAAGTGCGTTTTCTATGTGCTCCTGCAAAACTTGCACAACAGGGCCTTAAAGTAGAAAAAACAGAATTCTTTAAACTGGTAAAACCCTTGCCGGAAGGTAATGCAATTGCCTTGGTATCTATTAAAAAAGAAAGTATTAACGAAACCAACAACAAAGGGGAGTTTTCCTTTGACAATGACGATCTGATCACCGTTTTAAATGACCAAGGTAAGGGTGCAGACGAGCGTGCAGGCGACTTAGTTTTCTCTGCGTTTGTTACAGTTGATGATGTTGAAATTGAAAAATCGGTTCGGACTATCGCGAGTCAAATTGAAAGCGTAAAAAAACTTACCGGAAAAGACATTGTTGTTAGCGAGTTTTCTGGACGAAGTTTAGTGGGTTCGCGCGTCTTAGGTAGCGAGAAAAAAGTCGTTGCGTCTATTCAAGAGTTAAGTGACTTGGCACCTGCCAGAGTAATTAGTGGGCTTGAAGTTATACCCTTACCAATTCCTTTCCCTGACACAGGAACTCCGCCTGCACTCGTTCAACCACAGAATGCGCTAGCAATTAATAGCCCTTCCGTCGTCGCTAATCCAAACGCAACTTTTGACCCATGTAATACTGATGGTACTGGCAATAATGTAAACCCAAATGCTCTCTATTCATTTAAAACAGTTATCTCCAATTTAAATGATGAAACAGCACCAGGTCGCCCAAGTGATCAAGAGTTTGTGCATTTATGGTTGCGCAATTGGATGACTGCCTCTTCAGCGAATGGATTTACAATTCCTGCTCGCCCGAATATCAAACATTATTTTCCTGGTTGGGATGGCGTTAATGCCAGCACGCTAAATATGAATCGGTTACCATTTCGTTTGTTGGCTATTATCAACCGAATTGATTTGGCAAGCATCGCAGCTTATGGCAATAGCAACCCGAATAAACCCGGAGAGATTCGTTTGGTATTTGGCTTGCTGAACATGAATTCGGCGGGAGTGTGTATTGGCAATGGTATTGCGAGTGGCATAAATCAAATGACTGCCATTTTGGAATATGGTGATGCGACTAATAGTTGCGGAACGCTCAAAAGTCTAGCGAATAGTTGGATCACTTTGGATGCGAATGTAATCAATGGCACTGCGCCTTTAGGTAGCCCCGCTTACATGGCTGCACTTAAAGCTATTACCGACACAGTCACAGCACCGAACGTCAATAGGCTTAATCAATTACGCACCAATGATTTTGCGTTTGACGGACGCAATGTATTTGTTCCTTTCTGGCAGATACGTGAATTTGTAATTGGCAATCCTGTTCCTAATCTTGTGACAACCACCATTAAGCAAACACCGGATTTTGTCAAATATCGCGGGTTTTTCGCGCCCTTTGCAAATGATTTGGCTGACTATGTAGCTGCGAATGCTGATGATTTATTACTTGATACACATACAATTCCACTCTCGTTTAACGGCTCGCCTATGTTGGGTGCACACACCGATTATTTCCAAAATACATCCTGGAGTGTCAATTTTACAACCCAAGTGTTGCCACCGGCATTCCCAGTAGGTTATCAACCAACTTATATTGCGGGAACCGATGCTGGTATGACCACTGATAATCTGATTCAAGCAGAGTTGCGTCATAAATTATCATTAAACGCTTGTGATGATTGCCATGCAGCAGAAACCGCGACCTTCTTTACGCATGTTAGCCCTGAAGATCGAAGCTTCTCTGGTTTTATGACTGGGATTGTGGTGAGTGATCCAGCTGGTTCGCCATTACAACGTCAATTCAGTGATATAGCTCGTCGGAACCAAGTCTTGGTTGGCACTGCCGCCGCTTTCTGTGGTCGCACCGCTGGCCCAATATTGCTTGATAGCTTCCAAGCAAAACAGGCCGCAATTAATATCATTCACTAAAAAAAAGTGGGTAAAGAATACCGCGAAAACTGAAAAGCTTTCGCGGTTTTTGGGACAATACGAAACGATCTAGACCGCTGAAGAATCTGTAGTTTGCAACACTCCGATTGTTATACTCGTGTATTGGTATGGAACGAAAGAGTTTTTTCGTAATGAGAGCGGAGTTTTATCCTTACTTTACTTAGTGGCGTTTAACATAAATGTTATTGATAAACCTTAACTCCTACCCATGAACAGCCTTTGGCTGTAGATACCCTTCTTTCTTTTGGGTTGGCCTACTTTTCAATGTGCACTATCCTTGTTGCACTTTGGGTAGAAAAGCCAGCTATTTCGATTGCGGTAATGTCCCAGGTACTGCAGCTTGTTCTGGATAAAAAATCGGTTGGTTTGGATCGCGGTGCCAATCATATTCTGCGGCAATGGCTGCAGCTTCTGCTACAGCACGCCCTGCAAGTCGTGACACTAAATGAAATGCCATGTCGGTTCCTGCGGATACGCCGGCAGAGGTAACATACTTGCCATCATCAACCCAACGCGACACATTGTTCCATAAAACCTTAGGTCCGAATGCGGTCACCCAGGCGAAGGCTTGATGATTGGTTGCAGCAGCGCGGCCATTTAATACACCTGCGCTCGCAAGAATCGCAGCACCCGTGCAGACGGAGGACATGATGGGAACGCGTTTATCCATCGCACGCACCCAGGTTAATAATTCTTCTAATTCTGGTGTGGGTTTTGAGTTCGCATTGGGATTGTATTGATCAATCGACGAAAGAATTGTTCTTACGCCTTGCCCGCCGGGAATCATTAATAAATCGAAATCTTGTTTGAGCGCCTCGTCGCGAAAATAATCGGCAACGACCCTCGGCCCGTTGTAACTGCGGACTAAAATCGGTGAGCTATTTTTTGTCTGCGGACTATTTTGATTGGCAATAAAGGATATTGAAAAAGGAAATTTAACGGGGGCGCTATAATTGGTGCCAATAAATCGCGCAATGGAAAAGGCTTCAATGAAGCCCCAAACATCGATAGGTTCGAAATCATCAAACACTAAAATGCCAATATTGATGGTATTCGCAAAACCCCTGTTGCCTTTTTTCATCATATTTTCCCTTCAAATAGGTCTTATCGAGATTGGCCTGTTGTTTTCAGCGTGCAGATGTCTACAAAACTTCAGTTTCTTACCACTCGTTGGACATTGGATTTTTTTAGCAGCGTTTATTTAAACTGCATATTTTTTTAAACATAGAGCTGTGTCTTTAAATTAGATAGACCTACCGTCTACAAGCACTTGGCTTAACGCCGATTGGGTTAGTTGGTTTACTTTAGCTTGGAGTTGTAAAAAAATGTATCTAATAAAGTCTCTAGTTAAATCGGCAGCCTTGAGTACTTTTTGCATGCCTAAAATGCTCATTATTTTGCGAATTAAGCAGAGCACTAAATCAGAAACGGCATTTGAAATGTCTATTCCTTTATTTAACACATAAGCAAGTTGATCCATAAGCGTAAATGAAGTGCCAAAAGTTGCGGAAACAACCCATGCAGCTCCCTTGAAACATTGTTTTAAAACATAGATCAATGCTTGACTTAACCACTCAAAGGTTATGATTGTAAGACCCACAGTGGGTATAGGTGATTTTAACCAGCGTATTGCATCATCATCTGTTTTCCTCTCTGAATCTATTGCAGCGAGTTGCTTCCAAGATTTTCCACTTACTGACTCAATATAGTGATCCATGCTGTGATACTCCGCCATAGGAACAACACCTGGAGATGGTAAGTAATAAGATTGACCAGCGTTAGGTGTATGTATAAACGGCCACGGTGGTATGCAGGGGACAATATCGGTTTTATGATAAGCGCGGAAAATTCTCTCTGAACCTACCGAAGTTGTGCAGCAGTCTGCAAATCCCATAAGGCCAACACGCGGGCTGCCAAAAGTATAAATGTAAGGCTTGATGCCGTAAGCACTGCGAATCCAGTCGCCGCAAATGGTTGCAAGGGCCCCACCCAAACTGTGTCCTATACAGTGAATAGCAGTAATATTTTGTTTAGCTAATTCAGCCATAAATTCTTGTAACATGGGCTTCATTGATTTAAACGAAAGATTAAAGCCGTCATGTACAGGTTGACCAGAAACACTGCGCGACACACTGATGTTTAAATTTGTTAGCCAATCTGCTAAATATTGGGTGCCTCTAAAAAGAATAATAGCCTGTCCTTTCAATGGGCCTTTACCGATTAAGGTAAAGCCAAATGCAGTTCGACATTTAATAAACCATGGGCCACCTGTTTTGGCTTTAAGCAATTGGTCTTCAGAGAAGGTGAGCGATTGTCCAAACAAGCGATTTAGTTGTGTGATCGCTATTTCTATCGATCCAGTTTTAGACAGAGCATAGACATTACTAGCAAGAGAGGAAGTGAGAGCGGGGTTCAAATTTGACATACTTGGTATCTCCTATTACACAACCATATTGATCCTAGCATCAGTTTTTACTCTTTATCGAAAAATCCAGTTTTTTCCCAGTCAATTGGTGGATCTGATTTAACGTCCCATATACAAAGCGTATGGAAGAATGATCCGCCAATATCTACGTAATTGACATCACTTTTAAGTTCACATTTGACTTTAAGTTGCTTTCCGCGTGCTTCCAGATTCTCTTCTGCAGATCTCTTAACTCCGTTCCAGATGACATATTCTTTTCCTTGGTAAAAGGAGACAATTTTCTGTGATGCGACAAACTCTTGTGGTAAATATTTCGTTACTGTTCGCTCAAATACTGCGGGGAATTTAAAATACCCTTTTTCATCGGTATGTGTCTCATCTGTTAAGGGGCCATTCCGATCAGCTGTTCGCACTAATCGAGCATTAGTAACAGGCACTCCATCCAGGGTAATAACACCGGATATTGCAGAGAACAAACAAACCTTTCCAAAATCGCTGACACTCATTGACCAAACTCCGCTTGCTAGTAACAAGAAAAATAAAAAGAATGAGAATTTAAAGCTAACATTTTTTTTCATAGACGCTTTTTTTATAAACGTTATCGTTGGTTCGGGGTTGGGTGGAGTCTTGTGCATTTACATTTTGTCGGATAAACATCTAGAAAGTATCAGTTAATTAATAAAGATTGAGGCGCCATTGTTTGTGATTTTACTTTTCAAAATGTGCGTAAATGCATAATACATTAGTGGGCTTTGGTTAAGTTTGCAAGTGCAATTGACGTAAAGCACGATAGGGGCACAAAAGCTCTTTTAGGTTGGCGAATACCATTGGAATGAGAAAAAATTAAAAGAAAATAGCATGCACAACCAACGCGGCAAACTGCGCCATTATAAATAAAAGAACATATGCCGCATAAGCACCAGATGCGGTTGGATCGTCGTGTTTGGCGGCTGCCATGCAGAAATAAAAAAACAGTCCAATATTTAACACCATTGCCCAGTAGGGATGATGAGAGAAAAAAGGCAACAGTAATAGGGTGGCCGCTAAAAAATAGAGTAATAGATCGTGTTTTCTGCCAACGATGTGCAGTAAGAGCACGCAGAATGCACAGGCAATCATCGCAGCAGCTATAGCCCACCAAGCCCACATGTTTATTTTCCTTTTTTCCGGTAATTTGACATTTTTATTCTACACTGAAGCTTCTGTAATGTGAGCGTAGTATTGGTGCGGCAGAAAATTTATTTTTGCAAACGGCAAATTTGTTAAAGTAAACATTTAGGTGACATATTTTCGTTGTGTGGTAAAGCTACTCGTGTAATTGGCTGTAATTTACACGCGCGCATCGCAACTGACATCATATAGAGGCTGACACCATGCGGAGAAAGTGCATGGAAATAAAAATAGCCTTGTAGTTAATGATGAACTGGTTTTTTTAATTCACTGAAGGAGGCGGTTTTTTTGCGTGAGAAAATTGTCAGTGGTGGTCAGGCATCGGTTGATGCGCCTGAATTTCATTGGGTGAATCGGGTATTAGAAAAGTTAAACAGTGCATTGCGCAGAACCTATCACGCAATATGGCTGGAATAGGCGTGCCCCCTAGGGTATTCACAGCGTGTTTTGAATTGAAGTATATTATGTTTGGGTTCTAGGTAGTACGTCTAAAAATGATAGGAGCAATAATGTCCTTTTTTAAAAACGATTTAGATTTTTAATTGAGAGATTTTAAATCAGTGCTAAGCATTGCAATTCAAGAATAAAGAAAATCGCGCCATTTGGGTTGAAATGGTATTTTCGTGCAAAGCTATCGTGATACAACTTTAAATGTAAATAACGTTGATTTATTTTAACGGCAATATTAACAAAGAGGATTCACCCTTATGGCACCTAAAAAATTATTATCACTTAAATGGTTAGGTTTATTTGGCTCCAGTTGTTTGATGGCTTCTATTGCGGCTATTGCCGATCCATTAAGTGAAAAATGCGCCTATAAAAAAATAGATGTGAAAAAATACGGTGGCGAAGACTTGCGTAACCCGCCGAATATTCGCGCTGAAAATGGGCGCTTGGTAACGGATTTAAATGTGCAATATACCGACCCTAATACGACCAGTATTGGCGGCTGTCCGGTGACATTGAGAACTTATAATGGGCAGTTGGTAGGCCCCACCTTGCGCGTAAAAGCGGGTGGCGTTATGAACATTACCTTGAATAATAAGTTACCGCTGGAAACGCCAAATGAAGTATTTGCGCAATATCAACAAGAAGCGACCAATGCGCATTTAAGTACCATGCCCGGTTCGTTTAATACCACTAATTTACACACGCACGGATTACATGTATCGCCGGTAGGTAATAGTGATAATGTATTGATAGGCATTGCGCCACAGAGTCGTTTTAGTTACGAAATAAAATTACCACTATCACATCCTGCAGGCTCCTTTTGGTATCACGCACATACTCACGGTTCCACCTCCATTCAAGTTGGCAGCGGTATGGCAGGCGCGTTAATTATTGAAGATGATGAAACAAAAATCCCTGCAGCCTTAGCTGCTGCCAATAAAGTCGAAAAGATTTTGGTGTTTCAAACAACGCTCTACAATACTCAAGGGCGTTTAGATAATATTACTGCCTTGTTTCCATCACCCACTAAGAAAAGCGATTGTAAAGATCCGGGCAATCAAGGCACTTGGGATTGCACTGACCGCCGCATTACTATTAATGGGCAAATTGTGCCAAAAATAAAAATGCGTCCGGGCGAGGTGCAGCGTTGGCGAATGATTGATACTGCTTATCGTGAATCTATCAACGTTTTATTGGAAAAGCATGAGCTGCATGAAATAGCACTTGATGGTTTGTATTTAGGGCGCGTTGATACTTGGCCTGCAGGCCGTGCTATTGAACTTGCACCGGGATATCGCAGTGATGTATTGGTGAAAGCGAATAAAAAGCCGGGCGTCTATCGCCTTATTGATGCAAAAAGTGCTAGTGCTGTTTCTCTGCGCGGAAAAGATGAGCCAGAAAATTTGCTCGCTGAGGTTGTTGTAGAAGGAGAGCCGATGGATATGAGCTTGCCTACAACACAAGAGATGGCAAGCCTCGCACCATTTGGCAATACTTTGTTATCAAACCAAGCAACCGGCGTGCAACGCGTACAGTTTGAAATTTACAATGATGTTAATAAAAATGCTGCGGAATCCAAACCCTATTTTGCCGTAAACAGTAGTGAGTTTGACCCAAGTCATTCGCGTCAAGTTACGCTTGGGGCAACTGATGTGTGGCAAGTTAATGCGGTGGGTGGGCGGCATGTATTTCATATTCACGTAAACCCTGTCCAGGATCAGCGTGTAGGCCCGAGTGGTAAACAAGAATGGGTATGGAAAGATACTCTGCTTATTCAAGCGGATCAGAAGCCCGTTAATCTCTACACAAACTACACCGACTACATAGGCAAGTTTGTAATGCATTGTCATATCCTTGATCACGAAGATCTTGGCATGATGCAGGTAGTGGAAGTGGTTGATAAAGCCAGCGGCGTTGCTCGTCACCATCACTAACATTAATCTTTAGCTGTGAAAAGGTATTCTATGACACAAGAGCCTAAAAAAAAGAAAGCATCGCCTGCGTCCGAACCCACTAAGCCTTCGCCAAGTCGCTATGAAAAAGTTAAAGCGATTTTGGATGCTGCGAGTATAGGTTCCTCAGCAACTTATCAGGGTTATGATCGCTTTTGGAATTTGCCTATCGCAGAATTATTGGTGTTGGAACTTTATGGCGTGGGTATGATTGCGCCAGAAAATTTCGCGGCAAGTGCTGAACAATCGTCACCCGTAGCAGCGCCCACAGGTTGTCCTCATTTAGCTCCGCCAACGGTGAAAGAATCCAGTTGTTGTCACGCATCTCCAGAAACTGTTGCCGTAAAAAATTCAGCATCTGTGCCGGGGCGAGGTGCTGCCTCAGGCTTAATCATAGGTTTAAAAGGCCAGTTTCCATTTGATGGAACGCAGTTTCCCCCATTGCCTTGGGGCGGAACGCGCGTTGCGGATAGTGATATCGAATTTATTTCGCAATGGATTGATGATGGCTGCCCTGAGAGTGATGCACATTCTGCAGCGAAACATGTCCACGGCCAGCAGCTCTTAGCCTTGGCCAATGGCACGGCACTTCACGCATCTTATGTGGGATCTACAAATGATTTTCACCAAGAAGCTGGCACTTTAAAAGCGCGTAAAAACATTAATTATTTAACGGCCGATGAGCTCAGTCGTTTCCGCGCAGCATTAGCGCAAATGAAATCCTTAGATCAGTATTTTCAAGATGATCGCAGTTTTGCTTATTGGGCGCGAATTCATGCAACTTCTTGCCAGCATGGTTGGGAAGAATTTTTAACTTGGCATCGCGCCTATTTATATTTTTTCGAAAAACAATTGCAGGATATAGATCCCTCAGTAACTTTGCCTTATTGGGATTGGGCCGAGGATCGCTTCAATCAAGAAAAAGCCATCGCGGATATGGGCTCCAAAGTGCCTTTGGATAACGGCATTATTCCCGAGGCCTATCGCTGTTGGATGGATCAATCCGGGTTGGATGCCTTGCGTAAAGGCGGGCTGGTGCCAGCGGATGTGCTCGCTAAATTGGAAAAAATCCTTAATCAAACTTTCTGTTCAGGGAACCGTTTATTTTTAGCGGCTGGCATTGAGTTCGGTAAAAACCGTGGCAGCGACCAAGCCATATTAAATCAACTCGCGCTGATCAATCCGCTATGGCACCCGCAACGTTGGCCGGGTGGCGATAGCAGTATTATTTTTGAAACCTATCCTACGCCTGAAGATGTCAGTCGCATTCTGCAGCTCGATAATTTTTTCAGTTTTGGTAGCGGCCCAACGGACGATCATTTTTTTGGCGCCCTCGAACAAATTCACAATTTAATGCACAACTTTACCGGCGGTGAAAATCCAAATTACAGCACCAGCTTGCCGGCGAGTAGAAACAACGTGCAGTACGGCGATATGGTGAATGCGGGTGTGACAGCCTTCGATCCCATTTTTTGGGCGCACCACTCCAATGTGGACCGCCTGTGGGCGGAGTGGCAAAAACTGCATCCCGGTGTCGGCCCTGACAATCCAACAGCGGTGTTGCCGCCCTGGCGCACTACAGTATCGCAAACCTACAGCACGGCGGCCTTGGGTTATGAGTACATGAAAGCCGCTACGCTTTTTCCAACGGATAACAGCCTACCCATCAAACGCTTTCACTCGGCGCCTGCGGGTGTTCATCCAAAAGTGGCGAGCCAACATAAGCGTGCGGAAATCCGGTTGCATTCCGTTCAGTACCCTGCGCGGGTTGGTTATCACATCCGCGTCTACCTCAATCAGCCTGATGCTAACGAGAAAACGCCGACGAAGGGCAATCCTCATTATGTGGGTATGTTGCACCTCTTCTCGGGCACCTGCATTGGTGGCCCTGGCCATTGTGATGTGCCTCCCGCCCCGCTATGTGAATCTAATGGGCGCCCTCGGTTTGATCATCGCGGTCGCGCCCACAAAGCGCCAGTGAATTTTCGTTTGGATGCCACCAGCGCCGTCAAAGCCTTGGTTGCCAAGGGTGCGAAGGATTTCCAAGTTCATTTGGTGGTGCTGAATACCAATGGTAGTGCCGCCTCTGACGCGCTGATTCTCGACGCAGTTTCGCTTAATTTTTTGGATTAAAAAACTATGGCAGCGACATACAAAATTCATCCCGCAATTGGCTTAGCGCGTGTCGGCAACAGTCCTAACGCATTTTATTTGGCACCGGAAAAAGAAGGCACCTTACCTATAGATTGCGATGCTCAGGGCAACCCCATTGTCAAAAACGGCGTGGAGCAACCCGTCACCCAATTTAAGGATGCCGATGGGCGCATCAAACGCCAAGCCGCGCGTTTTCAGGTGCATGTGTACGATGATGCAAACCCTTACGGCAGAGAAGTGGTGGTGGGCGATCAGCTGCAATTTGTGAAGGAAAATACGGGCCAGCTGATTGTGGGCGAGGTGACTGATATTCAGTGGAGCGTGTATCTCGCCAACAAAAAATCCAGTTGGTACGAATTTCAGCAAACCAATGGCGAGCATGGCTATGCACCTAACCATCCGCTGCGGAATGCGGCCATTACCGACACTCAACAACGGCAAAAATTGATTATCGACCCTGGTAGCCGCAGCGTTCAGTATTCGGCGGCTAAGCAGCGAATTGCACAGTTTGATCGCGCGGAAATGGGCAATATTGGCAGTTTTCCACCGCCGTTGTTGCCCAACAGTGTTGATACCTTGGGGGAAATTCGTGCGACCCGAGATCAAAACCGCAACCGTTTATTGGTTCTCGGTGGCTTGGGCAATTCTGGTTCCATGAGCACCGCGTTCGGCGCGCCGCAAACCCAAGATTATGCGAATAATGATGGCTGGTTTGACGATATTTCCGACGGCCCCGTAACGGCGAACATCCTGTATATGGTCATTTCTATCGACGGCCAACCGCCTGTCAAACCTACCCAAGGTTCAACGGCGGTGGACGTGCCAGCATGGGTGATTGTGGGCTACCCGCGCTACGCGCCAGAACTGGTGGATATCATCACCCTCAATGATTTGGTGTTCGATTTATCGCTGCGGCAGTTTGCATTTGATCCCGTTATGTTCGGATTAAAACCCTTTGATATCGCCAGCAATTCGCCCAAAACCGCGGACCAATGGCAGTGGTGGCGCGAATATGCGGAATGGAATAGTGACTATCGCCCTTATTTTTGGCGCGACCTCTGGCCGTTGTTATCGCGTCCGTTTAACTATCAATATGTGATGGATTTTGATGCGACTGTCGGCGCCGATCCACACGAAACCGCACCCGGTTCAGGCGGTATGTTTGACCCAGAGATTATTGGCGTTTCTCCTTATGCGGGGGAGGATCCCATCTTGCGTGAGTCGCGGCGGAAGCAGCGGCAATTTATCTACAATGTGATGCGTCAACCCGGCCAAGAAAATCTGTTAGCAGTGCCTGACCCTATGATTCCATCCACACAGTATCAGGCCATGCCTTTGCTCTGCGGTGATAATCCCCTGTCCAACACATCACCATCCAAATTTTTGCGGTTGACCGATACGCAATTGTTTTTGTTAAAGCAATGGGCGGAGGGGAAATTTATCAACGAGAAACAGGAAGGCATAGTGGCACCCGAGTATCCCAAAGGTGCGGGAGCGCAGCTGGATCAAGGCGTCCTCGCGGCGGGATTAGGTGGTGCTTTTTGTCCGGGCGGCGAGGTGAGTTGGATTATCCGTAACCCCGCCATTTACAGCGGGCCTTACCGTATCAATCAGAGTGCCAATGTCACCACGGGGTCGCTCAGTCAACCTGCGTCTCTCAATCCCGCGCCGGATACGCCAGCGCTGCTCAGCAATGGCTTAGAGCCAGGTGATTTAACCAAATACAGCGGCGTCCCTTGGCAAGCAGATTTCAACGAATGCTCCACGCAAGACATAGATATCACCTACGAAAACTGGAACAACCTTTATCTATCCAGCACTGGCGACCCGGCAGCCACCCAGACGTGGAACACCTATTGGTGGCCAGTGCACAGGCCCATGTATGTTGCCAATGTCCCTTGGTCGCCCACACCGCAAACCAACGCGGGCGATACCCAAATGGTCACCGAGTGGGCGAAGTTGGGGTTTATCATCAATACTAATGGCGGCTTTAATCTTGTGGAATCGGATACCTAAACCTCACGGAGAAATATATGAGTTTTTTACCTGAAACAGGTTCATTAGTAGGCGTTTGGACTTACCGCAGCCTCTTGAATGACCCAGATTTATCCACGGCCTTTAACGATTTGGAGTTTGGCCGCGGCAATATTTCCATCGAAGAAGCACCGATGGGAGTGTTGAAAGGCAGCATTTATGGCCCTGGTTGGAAGTTGCTACTCAGCGGCTCCATCAACTACGGCAACCCCTACACCCTGCGTTTTCAAGGGCGAGGGGTCGTCGGCGGTGAGGAATGGATCTACGATTATTTGGGCTATTTTTCACCGCCATGGCCCAATGGCATAGATCAACGCCCGGCGCTCGCTGGAACCATAGTTCGCACCATTCCCCATTCCAGCGGCAATGGCGGTGTCGCCCCCGCAGGTGTGGTTTGCACCTGGTATGCCGTGATGGACGACATTGTGTGACCAAGCCGGCCCGTTTCTGGAAGCGCAGCCCGCTATCGAGCCTGCAACATCGCTTGGCCGAGCGTGTCCGTTTTAGTATTGGCGTGGGCTAGTGCACTATGTCGCAACAAACCTATGATGTGGCCATTATTGGAGGTGGCCCCGCAGGCGCCGCTACTGCCTTATCGCTGAAGCAAACTAAGCCTGAGCTAAGGATTCTGCTTATTGATCCTGATGATAAAAAGTCACCTCGCATTGGCGAAACACTCCCCCCAGCCGCCGAGCCATTGTTACGTCGACTGGGTGTTTTTGAGCGGATACAGAGGGCATGCCATCTACCGGTTTACAGTAGCTCTGCAGCTTGGGGAAGTGCGCAGCCAGTGACCAATGAATATTTCGGCCAGAGGTATGGACGAGGTTGGCATTTGCAGCGGGCTGTTTTCGATGCCTCCTTGGTGGAGGCGGCGAAGGTGCAAGGAGCCCATTTTTGTGTTGGGAAATTTCGCCACAGCCATTACTCCGCGATGAAAATCTGGGAGTTGGCTATTCAGCAATCGGCTCGCGAACCCCTCCAAACCATGTTCGCGAAGTTTGTGGTAGATGCATCTGGTCGCCAAGGTGTTTTCGCTAAACAACAGAGCCTTGTACCCCAAAAGCAGGATCAGTTGGTAGGCGCTGCTTGCTTTTTTGATCGAACGCCGTGGGGCTTGGATGAGCGGAATCGCGATGCTAACCCGTGCAACATTACGGACAAAGGCACTACTTTGGTGGAGGCAGGAGAATCCGGTTGGTGCTACTCGGCCTTTTTACCCCAGGACCAGATGGTGTTCGTGGCCATGACGGATGCCGATATCGCTAGGCGAATGCGTTTGCATCTGTTCCCACAATGGCTTCGCTTTTTGAAAGCTTACCCTTATAGCGCGCAACGCTTGATGAAACAGGGGTTGCCGAGCCAGGTTTCACCCCTAGTCCGCGCTGCGCACTCGCAACATTTGCCAAGATGTACGGGCCATGCTTGGTTAGCAGTGGGTGATGCTGCCAGCTGCGTGGATCCCTTGTCGTCCCAAGGTATAGCCCGCGCCTTGCACTTCGCCTTGCTGGCTTCTTTTGCCATATGTGATTCGTTTGCCGGAAAGGCGCCGGGGCTGGCGCACTACGAAGCGCTAGTGCAACGGGAATTTACTCAGTATCTCGCGCAAAAACGCGAGATTTACACTCGCGAACAGCGGTGGCCGCAGGCACCTTTTTGGGCGCGCCGCCAGGAGCAAAACAATGCGCTTGTACAAGCTGCCTATGCCTAAACCACACCCTGTACACAACCAACAACCCATTACCCATTATCAGTGGTTAATATCTTGTGTGCTCAAGCATCCAACAGTTTTTGTGGTGTTTGTCGTCCTAGCGGTGCAGGTTCCCCCATGGCTTCATCACAGCAGCAGCTTTTGGGGCTGGGCAGTGCTTTCTGGAATTCTAAGCCCACTGGGGCTTTTCAATCACAGCCCAAGTCAACGGTTCAGTTGTGCAGCCTTGACCGCATTAGGCATGAGCCTAGATTTTCTGTTGACTGATCCGGAAATGCTGCTCGTTCATTGCAGCGAACATGGAACACAAAATCCGCTGTTAATGCATCTGCTTGTTTATCCGGCTACAGCCTCCGCTATGCTTTTCAGCTTGATCATGGGGACAAAGATCCCCTTCACCTCGGGGGGCATGGCGAAAGTATTCGGAATCCTTTTATGTCAGTTCCCACTTATGCTATTGAGTATGTGGGCGTCCATGCTGGCGTTTGAAAGGAGTGCGGTCGTGTTGAACTGGCCCTGGACAACCAACGCTTTGGTGGCTGCTATGTTAAGCGGAATGTTTGGTTACGTTGCGCTACAAGGTCTATTAATAAGGCAGTATCGAAAAGGATATCCACTCCTGTTTAAACAAGAAAACTCCATCCGTTAAACCTCAATCCAACTGCGCAGGCTACCTTTCCAAATTAATGTTGTTATGAAAACAACCCGCTCATTTCTTACAACACCCTATGCGCCATCTAGCGTTGATAAAAAATCCCGTTAGTGTTGTGTTTCAGAGCTTGCCCAAAAGTGACTTTATGTGTGGCTATTAGCCAATGTTTAATTGAATCAAATGCGGTGCAAAGATTGCGTTATCCCTGTGGGGAAGTTCCTGTTCTTTGAATTTAGATGGGATATTCTGTTCATGCGAGCTTTAGGTAGAAAAAGGAATAAGGCCGAGTATGTTTACATCTAAAATATTATGTGTTATATATTATATATATTTTAGATGTTATCCTTCATGGCCTAGTTCGCTACATTCTTCTACCTTTTTGCAAAATCGTTACTCAACTCCATTCGCTAAGAAATCAGGATTTAACTCAATCAATACATAGGGGATATCTATGCTTAATGATCCACACACACCACAAAGTTTAGTTCAGCAAAAATCCAAATTTGCGTTAACTTCCCTTTTTTCCGCCATCCTCTGTGCCAACGCTTTTGGTCAAGAAGTAGCTCCTGCTCCCGCAGCAAGCAACCTAATCGATGAAATTGTTGTAACAGGTGTAAAGGCTTCTATAAAGAAAGCCGTAGATGTTAAAAAGAATGCCGCCAACTTTGTTGACGGTATCAATGCTGAAGACATAGGTCAGTTACCGGATGTTTCTGTTGCAGATGCGATACGCCGCGTACCGGGTATTACATTCACTACCTCAAACGGACGCCCTGATAATGCAACTATTCGGGGCTTGGGCCCAGATTTAACATTAACAACCTTGAATGGACGTGTTCTTTCCTCTACTAACCAAGATAGTCGACGAGTTCAACTCGGTCGTCTCCCTTCAGAGATTTTACAGCGCGTGGAAGTTTCGAAAACCCCTCAAGCTAAAATGATTGAAGGTGGCGTTGCCGGTACGGTGCAAATGGAAACCATTAAGCCCTTGAGCCGAAACAAACAAACCTTGAGTATTAATGCTCGCGGTACCTACAACGAGAACGCGGCCGATATAGATACCCAAGATGATTTTGGCAACAGAGGCTCAATTACTTACATTGATCGTTTTTTCGATAATAGATTGGGCGTTGCGTTTGCTGCAGCGACGTTAAAAGAAACATCTCCCACGTATGAAAATAGAGGGGTTAATCTAAAGCAACGCAGTGCTCCAATTGTGGCGGCAACACCGCCAGCGACAGTGCCTACCGCTGCCCAAAAAGCCCAAACCGCTGCTAACGCTGCGAGAGCGGATTTGAACGCTGATGGCTCTAGAGATCTGATACTTACAGCATTAAGTTATGATGTTGTGGAACAAGATATTGATAGAAATAGTTTCGTTACCGCTGTTCAATTCGAAGCTACTGAAGATCTCACATTGTCATTAGATGCAACTTGGGTAAAAGAAGAGTTCAATGCGTTTAACAATCGTTTGGTGATGGACTCATTTTTGTCTCCCCTATATGGGCCAGACAGTCTTGCCAACACTACCTACAAAGTCATTGGCGGTGAAAGTTTTATTGTCGCTAGCGACAAGGCGAGAGCGCCAATTATAAATTTCCGCAATCTAAATGCTTACACGGATGAAACCAGTAATATTGGTTTTGGTGGTGTGTACCAATTAGACAATTGGGATCTAAAAGTCGATTTGAGCAGTTCTAAATCCACACGAGATAGAATGAATCCTACTGTGATAACTCAGTTATCAGCAGATCCTTTGTTGCCCAAACTCCCAAGTGTAGCCGCTGTGCAGCCTTTTATCCGAGCAGTCACCTTTGATATTTCTAATAGCGGAGAAAATATTGTTCTGGGTTTCGATCAAGCAGTACAAGATCCATCAAAGTGGCAACTACGAAACATTTTGGATTTAACTGATACTAGCGAAGATACAATCAATTCGTTGAGAATCGATGCTAGTAATACTATTGATGGAGACTTTTTCCAATCTGTCGAATTTGGTTTGCGTTTAGAGGACCATAAAGCGGAACGAATTCAGAATAGAGATAGGTATTTGTATGGTAATGACGCGGCTAATCGGCCAACCTTGAGCGGCGCTTTTTTAAATGCAAGTGTCTATCCTGTAGACGGCTCTACTACCCTATCAGACGCAGAATATACTGCAATGGTTGCCAACAACTTTCCGTTCAAAGGCTACTATGACGCCTTTGGTATTGCATCTACTTCAGTTGAAAGTGGTTGCGTCACAAGCGCGTCTACTCGTTGTATATTGACCACTCCAGCTTGGCCTATTTGGAATACAGAAAGTCTAATTAGTAAGGCGAAAGCCGATTTAAGCACTATATCCTTAGATGGCAATGTGACCGTTGGCGAAGGTGTAAAGGGTTTAGATCGCGAAGTTTTTACACAGGACTTGTTGAACAGCTACGTTATTGAAGAAGAATCTCAAGCAATATATGCTCAAGCAAACTTTGGAACAGAACTCTGGGGCAAAAGCTTCACAGGGAATTTTGGTTTGAGAGTGGTTAATACCAAATTAACAGCGCCTGGTGCTCAGTTTGATATCTCAAAACTAACTCAAGCGGTAAATGCGTCAGGGCCCATTTTAGATCCAGTTTCATTAACTGTTACCTTCAATCCGGTAAAAGCATCTGATATTACTCAATCAACTGTTGAGCACAGTTACACAGTTTTCCTTCCTTCCTATAACGGTAACCTCGAGGTGATGGAGGACTTGTTTGTGAGAACTGCTGTAGCGAGAACCCTCGCTCGAGCTCCATTCGTTAACTTGAGGAACTCAAGATCCTTTACCAATGTGGCTAATGACGGTGCTGATGAGTTGAAATTAGAGACTGGGAACCCAAAGCTAGACCCAGCAATTGCGGATCAACTGGACATAGCATTGGAGTGGTACCCAAGTAGTGATCTTTCATTGTCCGGTAGTTTGTTCTATAAACAGCTTGATAATTACGTCCAATCAGTGCTTCTTTCGTCTAGCGTTGGCTTGGGCACTGGTAGTGTGCCAGTATATGACCGCACTGATGTTAATGCCGATGAAAAATTCAGTTACAGTGGTTTGGAGCTGTCTTACCAGCAATCATTCACGTTCCTCCCAGCTCCTTTCGATGGTTTTGGTGTTCAAGCGAACCTTACTTTGACCAATTCTGATACAGTGGATTTCGCAAATGGAATAGTGGAGTATCCACCTCAACCAGCTGCAGTCCCCTTGCCGATCGAAGTTGACGCCGTTGATGTTTCAAAACAAGCCTACAATTTCGTTGTGTATTATGAAAAAGATTGGGGCTCGGTACGTTTCGCTTGGAATAAACAGTCTCCCTATAATCGTAACGGGGTGACTACATTCGGTATTCAAGATACGCCAGACGGCCTAATTGACATGACAGCCAATTACAATGTTATAGATAACTTGAAGTTAACACTGAGCATCACGAACCTTATGGATGTGCATGAGGAGCGCTACCAGTTCCTAAAGCCTCTATCTGACGATGCAGTTTTACCGCAAGCCTACACTCTCAATGGAAGATCTATTACATTAGGCGCAAGCTATAAGTTTTAAGTGCTTTTAGGTTATTGCCCGGCGAGCCACCTTAGGTGGCTCGTTTTTTTTTGCGCCTATATATTGCGTAGATCGCAGCGAATCGTACATCAGAATTTAGAAAAAGATTTTATCAATTTGTGATCATAAGCAATTGGCACCAAGTCTGTTATTGCTCGCGCTCTTAAGGATTTGTTTTGCTTAAACGGCTTTTTCGACGTGCCTTTATGGACGCATTTGGTTCAACTTTGCTTTTGTACAACAACTTACCCAAGGCGCAACCCCAGTTTTTGTTGAATCCGTTCGATAATTAATTTGGTTTGTGATGAGGCATAAGTAATATCAAATCCAACCTCATAAAAATCGGGGTTTGCACTCCGTCTGCAGTGTTTGATTTCGCAAATACAATTAATGAGCTTGCATTCATCAATGGGTTCAGGAAGCTCTATATTAATGCTCATGTTGGTTTGCGGTAGCAGTTCGCTGGCTGAAAGCAACAAAAAGCCTGCCGGTGTAATCTCTACAATATTTCCTATGGTGCAAGATGTGGCGGCATCTTTGGCGATCAAATAGAAAAATAAATTCACTCTTTTTCGGCTGCGTCTGTTCTGCGACAACGGCATACTCCTCGTAATCGTATATTCTATTCGGTCGGTAATTGCGATGCCGGCCAATTAATCATCCACAATGCAGCATAGGCATAGTGAATCAACTTATGTTCAACCGACAACTAAGATGATCTGGAGTTAAATCAGTTCCCCCTAGAAAATATAGCATTTTTTCAAGAGAGCCTATGTTGATAGCTGAATAGGTTACTCGTAAGTGATGGCAATATTTTTGTTCAGTATTAACTTCAAACTGAAAGCGGTGTAGCCTTCGGTTGATGCTGTAGAGAGATCATTAAGCACAATTGAAATTGTGCAATTATTCTGTTCTAGGTATTTTTTGACTGCATCCATACCTACACCCCTGCCTGAGATAGCTGTAATTTTCTCTGCGGTAGATAAGCCAGATAAAAATAAGCAGTTTGCTACTTTTTGCGGGTCAGTTCCGTCAGCATCATTCAGTTTGCCTGACTCAAACGCTTTCTCTTTAATCCGTTTTAAATTGACTCCGCGGCCATCATCTGAAATTGAGATTTGTACTCCTAGCTCGTGATGGCTTACATCTAAACGGATGTTGCCTTGAGGTTCTTTGCCCAAGGAAATGCGGTCATCCGGCAGTTCAATGCCGTGATCCATGCTATTTCTAAGAAGATGTGTGAATACATCATTTATTAAGGCTAGGTGTTCGCGTCGAATAGCTGCTGCAATACCTGAAAAAATAACCTTAGGCGCGTGCTTTCCAAGCTGTTTTGCGATGGAGGGCAATGAAGTCGTCAATTCTTCAATTGCCTTATCAAAGGGTACCGAATCCAAATAGGATAGCCTCCGCTCAAGTTGCGTTGCCATCTCCCGACAATTGAATTCCTGAGCGTATTTGTTAATATCTGTTAACAAATTATTAAACTGAGGGCGGTCGATATTCACGGAGTTTGGAAATAGGGATACATCGGCATTGGCGAAGCTCAATTTTTCTTGCTTAATATTGGTGTACACCGAAACTGCGCGCTTAACCTCATCTAGGTCAGCCAGTAAGTGATTTGGTTCCCACTCGTAATCAGCTTCTTTTCGCAACCTATCATAAACATTTTCCGTCTCATGAACTACGTCGGTTATGAAACTGAAGTTGTAGGTTCGCGCGTTCCCTTTTATGGTGTGCATGTTAACAAATAAATTTGCTATTACCTCTTCATTTTTTTCTGGGTTTGACTTGAGCAATGCAATATTTTGGTCAATCAGCTTAAATGCATTGTCAGAAAATAACTGGAATTTTGCTGGAGATGCTTTGAGTATTTCCCCCACAATTTTTAACTCCTTTTTGCCTTCTTCAGCGGCTTTTTGAATAACTTTTAATTCAGTTACGTCCCGTGCGGTTACCATTATTTTAGTGATTTCTCCATAGGATACTATTGGGTCCCAATCGAGTTCGATTATTTTTGTTGTGGGCCCATTACCGGTATCTATCGTGATTGAGTACTCGGAGATGAGTAGATGCTTGTTAAACTCAAACATCATTTCATCAGAGCCCAATAAACTTGTTACTGCAGTTTTTACTTGATTAAGTGTATCGCTGCCCAAGTTGGCGTTGGAAAATAATAGGTCGGCATAGTCGCGGCCACTCACGTTTTTAGTGGAAAATATCTGCTCTATGTATGAAGAATACTCGCGGTGAATGGTTTCTTTATCGGTAATCGTGAATAGACCTTGGTGCATGTTATGCATCATACACATAAGATCATTGGTTTTTTCGCGTAAATTTCCCATTAGTTTGTTAAAACTTTTGGCAAGGTTTCCGATCTCGTCGTGAGATGTAACCACAATGTCCTCTGATGCATTACTTCCTTCGCTTGCTAAATTATTCAATGAATCTGCGACATTATTAATGTTACCGAGTATAACCTTGGCAATGGCAAACACTGTGAGTGAGATAATCAGAATATTAACTATCCATATAACAAAACCAGATGTTAATAGTTGCTCTGAATTGCTATTTGCGGTTTCAATTCCGTTACTGAAATTTGATTTTGAGTTTTCAATGAACTCATCAAGTTGACGGGTAAATGCGGTAAGGCTCTTTTCTTTGCCTTTGACAGCGTCTGCAATGGTATTCATATCAGCAGTTCCCTGCGACATGGATTCCGCTATTTTTTTTGCGGTGGTAAAGAAATCATCAAAGCTTTTCTTAATTGCTATTATTTCAGGTTCTGTTTTGGGGGATAGCGCAACAATTGTATCAAAATTTTCTTCGATAGCAGCCGCCATGCTGGATGCTGCAGCAATGTATTCAGACTCTCCAGTTTGAACTGCGGTATTTAATAGCTCCGTAATTCTATCGAGCTTGACTCGGTTTGCACTGGCTCTCTCCAGTATTGGAAAGCTGGCATCACGAACATGAGATAGTAATTTTGCGTTTCCTATGTTTACCCACATGTTAAACGCCAAGTAGGCACCGAACCCAAGAACACTAACCAATGCGATGAGATAGATTTTCCACTTGACAGACAAATGTTTAAAAAGACTCACGTCAAAACTCCGCAAATGTTTAGTTAGCGCCTTTTCATAATCAAGGCGTTAAACGGATATTTGTAATTACATTTTTTAGCAACCCAATACTTTTCTTTGTTCGGAATTCACTTAGAAAAAATCCAAAGTTCCTTCGGAGACAGTGCCTGAAAGTGATTCGTCAGGTTCATCAAGAATAGCAAGCCCAGGGTGAATGCTTGTTTGTAAATCTATAAGTAGCGCCCCTGCGTCGCAGTAAAAGGTGTAATCCGTACTATCTGCAGAGTGCGAAGGTGTTCGCGTAATTTTGCTGCCGTGAATTAGCGACGGCAAGCCGATGAGAACTTTACAGTTATATGCGAGAAGCTTATTTTTTAACTTTCCAATTAATTGATTATTAAATTCGGCGCATAGGTCTTGTGCGCTATTTAGATCGGTAACGTCGTGATGCAGAGACATTGCGGTATCCACACCAATATTGAGTGTACAGCTAATTCGTAGCCCCTCTCCCGATGCAGTAATAACTGAAAGGATACTTTCATCACCAACGCTCAAGCGCTCATCGGAAGACGCATTGGCTTTATATGACAACTTATAGGCAGCTAACAATTCAGTGGCTGCATTAAGAAATAGGCCCTCGATAATGACCTTGATGGCGCCGCTTTCATTGTGCATTCTAGTTTTCCTGTATTAGTTGAATAACAAAAATTGTATTTTGCAGTTTAGCTGCGTTTCGGTAGTCGATAATAACTTATTGAAATTAGATCTCTTATTAATATAAATTATGGGGTCAAAAATTATTGCTGTTTGTGTAACTAAAATGCTTGATATATTAAAAATTAAGCTAGACTGATTTAAGAAAGTTGAAAGGTTAACTATGATTCAGTTTAACTATGTAATAATTTTTGTCCTGTTAGCGGCTTGTTTGATTCTTCTATTCCGCTCTTTTAAGGCAAGTCATCGCTCAGCTTTGGATGGTGAAGAAAGATTGAGGCTTGATCGGCAGTCTGCGCAGCAGATTTCCGAACTACAGATGGCCTTAGCTGATGCTAAAGAAAAAAAATCAAATGTCGAATTTTCAATGGCATCCTTAATGCGAGACTATGATAGCGTTAAAACGGAGCTGGCTGATTCGAAGCGAGAATCCAGTTGCAGAATTGAAATTCTTATCAGTGAGCATGATCGACACACGAGGGATTTAAACGAAAAGGTAAGGGCCAACGACTCCAGCTTAGAAAAATTAAAGCTTGATATGGAGTCTCTAAAGGAGTTACTGCTGGCGTTTGAGCGATGGAATAACGAACTGAGTAAACTACTTGAGCATAACAAAATTATGCAAGCGCAAAATCAGGCCTTTAGCACTATAGTTAAACAAACGATTATTCTTGCATTGAATGCCAGCATTGAAGCAGCCCGTGCTGGTGAGCACGGGCGAGGCTTTTCGGTTGTGGCGGATGAAGTCAGAGCCTTGGCTGTGAAATCGGAAGATCTTAATAATGAGTACAAACAGTATTTGTCGCGCAATGAAATTATTACAGTGTCAACCTTTCAGGATATACAAGCAAGCTGCCAATTCATTTTGACCTCCATTAACAACTTGTCAAATTATCTTGATCGACTCAAAGAGTAGCTTAAAATGGAAGCTGGCTCTGAAAGAACAAGATTGGTTATCGAAAATTACTTGCGCGATTCTATGCGAGTATCAACTAGAGGTATGTCTCCTTTAGAGGAGCTTACTTCATGTCACAACATTGATGGAGAAAATTTTTTTTCTCACTTTATGCTAACGATTTCTGGCGTTGATCTTCGGCTTGCAATGCTTCTGCATCATCCTGTAGATCAGCGTGGAGTGGATTTGTATAGCTATCTAAAATCTGTCAATAACGCACATTCCGAGGATGACGCAATGGCCTTTTTTCAGGAAATGGCTAACCAAACGTGCGCCGAGATAAAACGCTATCTTCACCTTCAATTTCAATATCTTGGTATGTCTACTCCCTTGGCATTATCTGCAACTACGTTTTTATCGGATCTCAATGATAAAAATTGTATAGCTGCAGGAGATTTTTATCTTGCGCGAGACGGTAAGCCTGTATTGGGAGCAAGCGCATATTTATATTCTTCTACCCAAATAGTGCTTCATTATGATCAGGCATCTACCGCTGATATAGACAATTCGGGAGAGCTTGAATTTTTTTAACCTTAATAGAGAGGAAAAATGTATGGCAGATGTATTGGTAGTCGATGATTCTCAAACAGTAAGAAATGAAGTCAGCAGTTTTCTAAGTGCGAATGGTATTAGCGTAGACATAGCAGTTGATGGCCAAGATGGATTGTCGAAAATTCAGAGCAACAATCATTACAAATTGGTGATATGTGACGTCAATATGCCTAAAATGGATGGCTTGACTATGTGTGAAAAAGTGAGGGCATCAGGAAATACCAGCTTGCCGATTATTATGCTAACAACAGAGAGTGATCCAAGTATGAAAGAACGAGGTAAGGCTGCAGGTGTGAAGGGGTGGATAATAAAGCCCTTCAATGGCACAGCTGCACTGAATGGTATTAAGTCGTTGTTGGGAAAATAGTTGCTATAGTTCATTTGCACCCAGTTAAGCTATCAATCAATTTTCTGAAAGCCAAATACAACAAGGCTTTCAGGGGTGTAAGTGTGTACCCAATTTTACAGCCTGCCAAGATTTGCGAAAACCAAATATTCTTCTATCCTAAAAAAGTATTACTGATTTGTGTCAATTGAAATTTTAAGGAAAAGTATATGAAATTATTTTTATATCCGTTAAAGGCGTTAGGTGTTATTACAACCTCTTTTTTGTTGCCAATCCATGCGTTTGCAGAAGACACCTCTGCAAGTCCTGTTGCTGCAGAGGCAAAAAATGGTTATTTAATATTATCTTCTACGGATGGTAATTATGAATTGAAATTAGATGGCCGAGTCCAACTTGACTTTGGTGCTATAGATTCAGATAAAAACCCTGATCAGTCCGATACCAATTTTCGCCGTATTCGATTCGGGATTAAGACAAAATTGTGGAAGGAATGGCAGTCTGAATTCGATGTGGACTTTGCTGGA
>JACCDR010489648.1_pt1 | contig 24630 bp, 34 predicted proteins | sample 7446431 | NCBI WGS metagenome assembly JACCDR01 (sample SAMN15323443, study PRJNA562643) | freshwater metagenome | isolation source: river surface water | place: USA:Blue River Watershed | collected 2017-08-17 | reverse complement strand
GTCATCTGTGCCGCGCTGACCGCGTTGCTCGGGCCGCCCAACGTGTCGCACGTCCCCCTTGAAATGTTCGGCAAGGACTTCGTCCTAACGCAGACGCTGGGGAAGCTCGCGAACATCGCCGCCGAGGTGGGGGAACTCGACAAGGCTGCCGAAGGGTGCCTGAAGAGCTTCACCGCCGGCGACCGGATGACCTTCAACCGCAAGGGGAAAGACCTGATCGAGGCCACCCCAACGGCCCGGCTGGTGCTCTCCGCCAACAACCGCCCCCGCTTCTCCGACCGGTCGGACGGTATCTGGCGGCGGATGCTGATCCTGCCCCTCACCGTCACCATCCAGCCCCATGAGCGGGTGTTCGGCATGGACAAGCCGGAATGGTGGGCCGCCCAGGGGGAGCTTCCCGGCATCCTCAACTGGGCACTCGCAGGTCTCTGGCGGCTCCGGAATCAACGCTCGTTCACGATCCCCGAGGCGTCCCGAGAGGCAATCGAGGAATTCAAAACCGATGTCAGCCCGGCCCGGCGGTTCCTTTTGGACCATTTCGAGGAAGACCCGGACGGCTCGATCATCACCGAGGAGGTGTACGGCGCGTACCGGGACTGGTGCGAGAAGAACGGAAACAAGCCTTTTGCGTCAAATATTTTTGCGAAAGAAATTGTCCGCGTTTTCAAAAACGCAAAACCAGCAAAAATTCGGAATTGGGAACGCAAAAGGAAACACGGATTTTCCGGAATTGAAAAAAAATCTGACTCCGAAATCGTTCTCGGAAATTCTGAAATCGAAAATAACGACGAAAAGTTGCAACAAGATGAATTTCCGTTCAGCTAGCTGTCCGGGTTGTCCGGGTTGTCCGGGTTGGCTTTCCGGCAACCCGGACAGGGTCAAACCGTTTAGCTGCAATGACTTATATCTACCTGTCCGGGTTGTCCGGGTTGAATCCCTATTGCTACGTGTAGTCGGTCAAAAAAACACAGGAATCCTATAAAGGAGCGTTTATAGGAAAAGGGTGTTTTTTTAAGCGAGTACGGACCGGAATAGGGGTTGAACCCGGACAACCCGGACAGGCAGCAGTTAAGTGATTGATACATAAGAACTTAACCCTGTCCGGGTTACTTTTGGACAACCCGGACAGCATCCCACAATCACCAACCCTCCCATCTTCACAGGAGTAATTCGCATGTCACCCGGCGTTTTGGATTTTTCGGAAGCGAAATTTCTCGCGATGCAAAAACAAAATCAAAACTCAAAAACCAAAACTGAAAACCCGCTTGGAACAGAACCCACAACCGACCTCCGCGCGATCGAGTTCGACACCAGCAATTTTGATCCAAGTGGGCTTGACGACGACGCGGCGTGCTCGGACGATGCTCACGCTTATGACCCAGAGTTCTGGGTTGGCGATGACTTCGACACCAGCCTCAATGGCATCCTCGACCTTCGCGACGACGAACCCGCAACACCCCTGGACGAACCCGCAACGCCGACCACGCCACCCCAGGAACCCGAGCATGTGACCGCCACCCTCACCGCCACCCCGGCGATCATCGCGCCCCTGGACCCGGAGATCGCGGCGTCCGTCGCGGGCTTCCAGCACTTGTCGGGCACGCTCTGCGATCCGTCGTGCGAGGCAACGCCCGAGGCCGATCCGACACCCGAGGCCCCTACCGAGTCAACCGCAACGACCACGGCAACGACCGCTCCCGCCGCCCCCACCGTCCGCACGAAAGGCGATGTTCTCCTCGCCCGAATCGAAGCCCTCGAAACCGACATCCTCGACCTCGACCGTGAGGAACACGACCTCGCCGAGCGGCTGTCGGCGACCCGCAAATCCCGCAAGGAACTGCTGTCCGACCTCCGCGACACCGAGCGATCCTTGACCACTCTCGGGCCTCGCGCAGACGAGCCGGACGAATCGCACGCGGCAGTCGCGACGGCGCTCCGGATGGATGGCAAGGCAACGATCTCCATCGGTGGTGTGGTCGCTGAATTGGCAACTTGCTCTATCGAGTGTGGCACCGCTTCCGCCCCCGCCGTCCGGGCCGCAGTCCCCGACCCCGCCATCACGGCCTCGTTGTCGCAGCTAGGCCTCAACGAGAAGCAACTGGAGAAGTTCGCCGACGAAGGGATCAACACGATCAAGGACTTTGAGGAAGCCCTCAAGGACCGCTCCATCGAAGCCGTGAAGGGCATCCAAGAGCGGACGATGGACAAGATCAAGGATCGTCTGATCGACTGGCGCAACAAGCACGGCTACGGCAGCCCGGCGGAGGAAGAAACTCGAGCGCCGGAAACTCGAGCGCCGGAAACTCGAGCGCCGGAGGCAACGGCGACGTCTCCAGCGTCAGAATCACCAACGCCCGAGGCTCCCGTCTTTGAACCGCTTACGGAGTCAGAGTGGTGCAACGCACTCGGATTGACTCCAACGCCCGAGGCTCCCACCGCCGACACCACGCCCGCCGTCGAACCCGTCGCACAGCCAGCTTGGTTCAACGTGACACCGGACGATCCGGCGCCGGTCCCCGAGGCTCCGACCACAGCCCCCGACGATCCGGCGCCGATCGATACGGCTCCCACCCCGACCGCTGATGCAACGCCGGCTGATCCCATCCCGACCGGGACAAAGGCACTCAGCCCCTACGAACTTGCGAAACAGGCTGGCCGGGACGCTCGCGCCGCGGGACTGCCGATCACCGCGAACCCAATCAAGGACTCAACGTTCCGGGCCAGCTACTGGGACGACGGATGGACTGAGGCGGACGAACAGATCGCGGCATCGGATCGGGATGCGAGCGTGCCACCTCCAGCCCTCACGCCGGTCCTCGCGGCCATCGACGACCCCGCCGCTGAACCGCCCGCGAAGAAGAAGCGAGGCCGCAAACCGAAGGCAACGGCAGAGACCGCAACGGCAACCGCAACGGCGGAGTGAGTGTCCGCAGGGTGCAGGGTGCAGTGTGTGCAGGGTGAGCGTAGGCCTTCGTGAGTGATTTGGAGCGGGGGTCAGGGGCGTGGAGTGTCTGGTGAGCGGAACGGAGGTGCGGAAGTGGCAATGACGCATGAGCAACGGGAATCGGAAGGTGAGAATTGGGTGCGGTGGCTGAGCAAGCAGACGGGAAAGTTGTCTAGCGCGGACGGCTGGTACGCCCGTGCCGAGATCGCCATCGCGGAGCGTGAGGAACTGAACGCCGAGATCGAGCGGCTGCGGTTGGAGATCGAGGGCGACAAGATGGCTGGATCGATTCTCAGTGGATTGACAGCGGCGCTGTCGGGGCAACCGCGAGAAGCGAGGGTGCAACCGCAATGACCAACGGAACGACCACCAGCGACGACAAGAGCATCGCGGACGCCGTCGCCGAGTTCCGCGACCAACTCCGCAGCTTCCTCGCGCGCCAACGCTACGGCGAAGTGTCGGCAACGGTGAGGATTCAGGACGGCAGGGTCGTCATGGTGACGGTCGACGAAAGCCGAACGAAGAAGCTCTCGTGACGTGGCCCCGTGAGGGACTGGCGATTACTAGACAACCGGGCTTGATTTTCGGTTGCGTTCCCTACCACAATTCGGCCTGAGCGGTGAGCAGAACAACTGCCCCGGTCGTCCTGACGTTTGTCGGGGCGTCCGGGGCTTTTTTCGTTTGTGGGGTTGGGAATGCCCGTTGGCTCGAAAGCGGTTGGCCTGTTTGTCGCTACGTGCGGGGTCTCTCCGCTGATGGTGCTGAGCGCGGTTGACCTGTCCTCGATCACCGGGGATTCGAGTGTCGGCGGCGTGGTGGGAGCATTGGCGGGTGGGTCGTTCTCGCTCTGGTACGGCTGGTACGTGACGACAACGACCATCCCGCGAATCGTGCGGGAGGCCCACGAGGAGTCAGTGTCTGAGCGGGCGATGTACCGCGAGGAAATGAGGGAAGCGAGACAGGCAAACGCATCGCAGTTGTCCGCGTTTCTGGCAGAGTTGGCGAAGGAGCGTGAGTCCCGCGAACGCCAAAACGCCTTGCTCGCGGACCAAATGGCAAAGCTCGCGGGAACCCTCGAAAAGGCCTGAGTCATGTTCTCCACGTCCCGAGCGTTCTCCCTCAACACTACCGACCTGTGGAAGGCCACCCGGACTGCGATTCTCAGCCTGGCGGCGGTCATCTTGCTCGCCACCGGTCAATGGGCCACGACCTACGACTTCGGGCCGCTGTCGATGCTGATCGTGCCTGTCATCACCGGCGCTGTCGATCTCGGCCGGCGCTGGATTTCTGACCACTCTCCGCCGCCGGTGAAACCATGAAAAAATGGCTCCCTCTCATTCTCAACATCGCGGGGATGATCCTCGCGGCCATCAGCGGATCGAACGGCGGATTGATCGCCAACGGGGCGGCGGATGCCACGCTGACAAACGCAGCGATCACCGGCGGCACTGGCTTGGCGGCGATTGCCAGTCTGGTGGGTGCAACGTTCGTGAAGCCCGGCGCGACTCGCGTTGACGAACTGGTTGCCGAAGCCGCGAGGCTGCTGATCCTTGAAGGGCGTGCGGACAAGGCGGAGAAGTTGGCCGCGTTGGTCAACGCCGAGTTGCAGCCGAAGGCCTTGGACAAGGTTCTGGACAGGGTGGCGAAATGAATCGAGCGATCATCGTCGTCCTGTGTCTGCTGGCGGGCTGCGTGCAATCGGGGGGCGGTGGCACCGACCGCGTCCCGGCTCCGCAGCCCGCCACGGCCACGGTCTGGACCGCTCTCGCCGATCGGATCGACGGCGGCAAGGTCAAGACGACGGACGAACTGGTGCTGATCGTGCGGCAGTTGCGAGCCGACGGCGATATCGACGAGGGGCAGTTCGCTGCGTTCAACGGGCTGGGGCTGGAGAAGAAGAACGAGGCGGCGAGTAAGGCTGTCGCGGATCGGGTGAGGGGGTTGAAGTGAGTCGCACCTTTTGGGAATGGAAAGTGATTCGCTGTTGTAAGCAGTTGCGCAAGAAGAAGCCGAACGGTAAGTCAATCAGGGCCGTCTAGATGATCTTCCCAACCGGCTGGGTCCACAGTCCTCGTGACATCGCCGAAGTGTGCGAATACTTCGCGCGCACTGGACCCGGTCCGTATGCGTCCGACCAACGGCCCGAGATCAAGGGCTTTTGGCGGAAGCTGGTGGCGAGCGGTGTGCGGGGTGTGTTTTTGTGGGAGTGGGAAAAAAAGCTGCTGGGCAAGTCGCTTCCCGCTGATGCCCAGTGGGCTGGTGTCGATCCCGGAAGCTGCGTTGGGCGCGGGACGTATCGGGCGATCCAGGACACCCACGGGACCGCGATCCTCGAAAACCGGATCGTTGGCGTCCCCGCGTTGCTGTGCTGGGAGACGATCTACGCCGGGTCGCGGATCCGCATCGGGAAAGGGGCCTTGGGTCGCTCCGGGGGGAGCATGGGGGCTTGGGCCGCCCGCTACGTTCACGATTTCGGCGTGCTGCCGCGAGGGCTGTACGGGGCCTACGACCTAACGAAGTCGCGGGAAGACCTCGGAACCGCGTGGTCAATGCCGGGGGTTGGAACCCCGCAGCCGCTGGAAGAGTTGAGCAAAGCCCACCTCGTTCCGTCCTCGGCGTTCGTGCGGGACACGGAAGAACTGGCCGACGCCCTTGCGGCTCGGTTCGCCGGGACGTGCTGTTCGTCCCATGCGTTCGGGCCTCGCGACTCCAACGGCGAGTCCCGGTACGCGGAGCAAACCGCACACTGTGAGGAGTGGTGCGGGGTCTATGTCCGCATGGACGGATCGACGGGATTCGTCCGGCGGAACAGCCACTCGGATTCCACTCCGCAGGGGCCGAAAGTGCTGCGGTACGACGGCGACATGATCGAACTGCCGAACGGCGGATACGGGATCACGGAAGCGGCGGCGGACGCTGCGATCCGGACCGGCGAGAACTGGGTGTTCGCGCCGCCAAACGACATTCGGGGGGCCTGACATGCACGGATTGTTCCTGACTCTCGCCCTCTGTGCCTCGTGGTCGGACCGCGTGGCCATCGCCGACGCGGTGGTGACGGCACGGATCAACGCTCTGCCGGAGCTTCCGGACTCGTTCGCACCGAAGCCGGGTCCGAATCCAGGAGCAACAACGAGTACAACGACGGGAACGCCGACACCCGTTCCACCGCCGGCTACCGGCCCCGTGGTGAGGGTGGCTCCCGCGCGAGTCCAGCCACGCGACCAAGGCCCGGAAGTCGAAGTGCGGATGTACGTGCGACAGCCGTGCGAGCCGTGCGACAGGTTCTTGATCGAGATCAAGCGGGGCGGCGGTCGTCGGCAGATCCGTTGGGCGGTGCAGGACTACGGGTACGACGGCCCGATGCCGTACTTCACTTGGACGGCACGGGGCAGGCTCCGGTCGCACACGGGCTTTGTCACCCGGGCGCAACTGGAAGACTTGATCCGACGGACGGAGAACGGCGAATGAGGGTGGGCCTGCTACTGCTGGTCGTCGGCTGTGCGTTGGTGTGCCTGACCGGATGCGTCCAGAACGCCGCGCCGGTGATGCCGAGAGTGGGGCCAGCGGGGCCGGTGGGGGACACTCCCGTGTTCCCGCAGGTCGCGGCAATGGTGGACGGGGGGCGGTTCTCGCTGACGGTGAATCCAACGACGTTCGAGGCGGGCAACGGTGCGAGCCTGGCTGTTCCGCAAACGGTCTCGGGAACGATGGAACGAAGCGGCGGCGGGATCGTGCTGGTGTTCGACAAGCCGTTGCCGACGGGGGCGGCGAAGCGATTCGGGATGAAGTTCAGCGTGGGAATCACGCGGCTCGAAATCGAAGCGGATCGGATCACAGCCGTCACGGACACGATGGGGAAGCGGTTCACATGGAAACTCACCGAAACGCCCTGAGTGATTGGGGTTTCGAGTTTCCGCCGGAAATGGTGCAGACCATGAACGATAAAGAAACGTTTCTGGGCATCCCCACGAACGACCAAATGTCGGTCGCCTACGAATCCGTGCAACGATACTGCCGGGCGGGGAAGCTGCCGGATCGTGTGCGCGATCGGTATTCCGACGCGGTCTGGCTGGTTCGTGAATCGCCGCTGCTGAGTCCCGCCATCGCCGCAACGCGACGAATTTCGACAACGTTCGGCAGCACTCACGGACTGGACCTGCTGCCGGTCGAGGCCTCGCGGTTGGTGAATCAGGTGACAACGGAACTGCGGGCACAAATGGGGCTGGGGCTCTTCGGCTGGCTCCTGTACCCGGCGGTGTGGCGCGGCGTGGAAATCCTGGTGCGGTTAATCGTGTCGGGGCTGCTGGATGACTGGTGGCAGACGACCGAGGAACCGAAGCGGGAACGGCGGGTTGGGTGAGGGCGTGGGGTGAGTTGACGATCGCGCTTTGTGCGAGAAAAAGCGGTCCAAACAGTCGAAAGCGTCCCGAAATAGGAAAAGTGGACGATCGAAGTTTGAATATCGAAAGTTTCGTCTATGTCATTCATCACCGCCGACAACGTCCGCGAAACTTCGACGACCAGCGGTACGGGTGCGCTCACGCTCGCCGGTGCCGTCTCGGGGTATCGTCGTTTCCGCGACGTTGTGTCGGCGGGGGACCAGTTCGACTACCGCATCACGGACGGTACGGCGTGGGAAGTCGGGGTCGGAACCTACTCCGGGACGGACACCCTCACGCGAACCAACGTGCTGTATTCATCAAACAGCAACGTGGCGGTGAACTTCTCCAGCAACTCCAAGGATGTGACGTTGGCGTTCCTCGCTGATCGCGCGGCGGCAATTGGGAATCGCAACGTGTTGGTCAATTCCTCGTTCCGGTTTTGGCAGCGGGGGAACCCGATCACCTGTGCCGATGGTGCGATGGGTCCGGACGGCTGGTTCCTGTTGTCCGAGAGCGGGTCTGTCGTTGTGTCTCCGGGGAGCAACTATTACGGGACCGGGATCGGCAAATTCGCTGTTGCGTCCGTCTCCTCAACGCAGCGGATTGGCTTCGGGCAGGTGCTCTGGGGCACGGACGTTTACAACTCGAACGGCGGGTCCGATATATGGTGGTTGCAGTGCCGCGTGACCGCACCATCAGCGGTGACCGTCCGGATCGCTGTTCTATACAACGGCGGAACCGCCGACGCCGCCGCGCGGGATATGGTGAACAACTGGGCGAGCACGACCTACACGGCGGGGAACTTCTTCCACGCGAATTGGGCTCCGCTGGCTGTATCTTCGATGGTTCCTGGGTTGTCTGGAGGCGATTTCTCGTTGCCAGTGGAGATTGTGAGCGGACTCAAAAACATTGGCATCCTGATTTGGACGCAGGATCAACTCACGTCCGGTCAGGAGTTGACCATCAGCGAGCCGATCCTGTCGCCGATTGGTGTTCCGCAGAGGTATTTCCCGCCGGACTACACCGCCGAGCTTGCCGCGTGTCAGCGGCGGTTCTTCAAAACCTTTGAACCTGATGTCGCCCCGGTGCAGAACGTGGGCAACGGGCGGGGGGCGTTGCGTTTCACGACTTACGGGGCTGGGGTAGGACATCTCAGCCAGAACTTCCCGGTCGTGATGGGGAAGATTCCTACGATCACGACCTACAACATCGGGGCGGCTGATGCGAACTGGCGAGACACCACGAATTCGCTGAACCGCACGGCGGGCACGACGGGAATATCACGCAGCGGGCTGGGCATCACCTGCGACACCCCAGCGACTGCGATGGCCGTCAACGTCATCCATATCACCGCCGAAGCGGAACCGTGTTCCTGATTCCAGAAAATTGAGAGAGGTGAGAAATGGCCCTGTTGGTCCCGAACGTCGGCGAAGTCGTGCTTCTCTCGAACCTTCTCGCGGGGGGCACGCTGGAGAACTGGACGCTCAAGCTGTTCAAGTCGAACACGACTCCGGCGGAAGGCGATACGGCGGCGTCGTACACCGAGGCCGACTTCGCGGGGTACTCCGCAAAGACCCTGACGCGATCCGTGAACCCCGGAACAACGTGGGGCACGCCGAGCACGTCCGGCGGGACAACGAGTTCTTCGTACGCCGCCCAAACGTTCACTTCGTCGGACGCCACGGCACAAACGATCTACGGCTACTTCGTGGTCGGGGCAACGTCCGGAACGCTGCTGTTCGCCGAGCGATTCGACACCCCTCGCACTATCGTTTCCCCGGACACGATCACCGTTACCCCGCGCCTCGAACTGGCCTGATCCCCCGGAAGCCTGATCCCCATGCTCGGTCTCTACTCACTCGGCGAAGCGGCCTTTACGCAGCACCCTCGCGACTACGCGGACGCTGCGACGGGTGGCGTTGCGCTCGGTGGGGCGGGGACCGTGCTGTACGGGGCGACGTTCGTGGGGGCCGGTGGGGTTGTTGTCGGTGGGGCCGTGGCGGTATCGGCGGCGCATGCGGTGACCGGCACTGGCGGAATCGTACTGTCGGGGGCTGCTGACGTTGCCGTTGATGCCAGCGTGACCGCGTCCGGATTGATCGCGCTGGCGGGGGCGGCTGACGTTGCATTCGCCGGGATCGTCACCGCGTCGGGCGGGCTGGTGCTCGCTGGTGCGTCTGGCGTGGCGCTGGATGCGTCGGTCGTCGGGGCTGGGGCCATCGTGCTCGCTGGGGCGTCTGACGTGGCTTACGCGGCGTCTGTGACTGTCGCTGGGGGAATCGTCGTCTCTGGGGCTGCGGATGCGGCTGCGGGCTACAGCGTGACGGCGGCGGGGGGTTGCGTGCTCTCCGGAGAGTCGACTGTCAACTACGCCGCTTCGGTCGTCGCCCAGGGGGGGCCGGTGCTCGCGGGGACGGGAGCGACATCTGGGGCCTACTCGGTCACCGCAGCGGGCGGGATCGTCATCGGCGGAACGGCAACGATCGCTTCGACCGCGAGCACGGCGCACGCATTCCGATTCTTCGCGTCTATGCAAAGTCCCTTCGACCGATGCCCTGTCTCGCGGTCGTTCTACGTTTCGACGCGAGTATCCGGGTTCCGCGGCTGTTGTGCGCGATCGGAATTCGAGTCCGGGCGGCGTGCGTCGTTCACCGGGCAACGTCGAACGGGATTCACCGGCGCGGTCCGGATCAAACTGGCAACGTCCGGGGGAGTGGCATGAGCGATTACACGAAGGTGACGGCCCCACAGGTCTACACGAAGCATCCGGACGCGATCCGCACGTTGCCCGCGATATTCTCGCGCGAACTGGCGACGGGGGAGACGTTGTCCGGATCGCCGACGGCCAGCGCTTCGCCGTCGGGTCTGACGGTGGACAACGTCAGCATCGAATCGAGCGCGTTCACGACGGAAGAAGGGGAGTCGATCCCGGCCAACGAAGCGGTCAAGTTTCGGGTGTCCGGGGGGGCTGCCGATACGGATTACCTCGTGCTGGTGAAGTGCGGAACATCAGTCGCAGGGGAGTTGCTGGCGATGCAATGTCGCGTGCAAGTGCGCGACCAGTGAAGCGGATTGGGCTTCGGTCCGACCAGTGAGGCTGGAGAATGGCGAATGGGAACGAGCAAGCGGCGGCGAAAGCTGGAGTATCTCGCGAAAGTGAAGGCCTACGAACTGGCCGCGCAGTCAGATCCGGGCCAGTTTTTGGGCGGACAGGACGGCGAGAACAAGGTTTCACGTTCCGACATGCGGTTGGCTCGCAGGGCTGTCGTGAACCGCTGGAACATCAGCGACAAGACTCGGCGGCTGGTGGTCGACAAACTTTCGGACGTTGTGCGGACGGGGGATTCGCGGGAAATCGTTGCCGCCGCTCGCGTGCTCGTCTCCGCCGACGCCCTGAATCTTCGACAGCAAGAGTTGGACACGCCGAAGGGCAACGCCGGGAACGCGGTCAACGTCAACGTCATTGGCGGAAACGGCGGGGTGTCAGTCTCGGTCGGGGAAGTGGCGGCGATGGTGCGACAGGAGATTTTGGCCGATGACGACTACCTCGACTATCAGCGGCGGACGTTGGTCGGGGAATGCCGCGTTGTTCCCGCCGATGAGCCGCGACGTGATTCGGAAGACAGCAACGCCAGCACTGTTTGCCAACACGGTGAGCCGGGGCCGGTGGTCGCTGGCTCCGCACCTGGTTGAGCTTGACCGGGCGATTGTCCGGACGATCCGCAAGCCGTCTGGGCGTCTCGTGGTGTCGATGCCGCCGCGTCACGGGAAGTCGGATTTGTGTTCCAAGTACCTGCCCGCATGGTACACGGGGACGTTCCCGGATCGGCGGGTGTTGCTCACGTCCTACGAAGCGGGTTTCGCCGCGCAATGGGGCCGCAAGGCTCGCGAGTTGATCGAGATGCACGGCAACGACACCTTTGGGGTGCGAGTGTCGGGGGCCTCTGCGGCGGCGGATCGGTGGGATATCGCTGGGCGAGAAGGGGGGATGCAGACTGCCGGGGCCGGGGGTGCAATCACCGGGAAGGGGGCGGACTTGCTGATCGTCGACGACCCCTACAAAAACTGGGAGGAGGCCATGTCTCCCAGCATCCGGGAGAAGGTTTGGGACTGGTGGACATCCACGGCGTACACCCGGTTGGAACCTCGCGGGTCGGTCATCATCATCCAGACGCGATGGCACAACGAGGACTTGGCGGGTCGTGTGCAACGTCCCAGCGTGGACGACTTCGGCGAGGAGTGGGAGGTGTTGGTTCTCCCGGCGATCAACGACCGCGGCGAAGCCCTCTGGCCGGATCGGTACGGCATCCAGCGATTACGGCAAATCGAGTCGACCATCGGCCCGTACAAGTGGGGCTGCCTCTACCAGCAACGTCCGACGCTGGCGACGAAATCGGAGTGGCCGGAATCGTACTGGGGCGGAATTTGGGCGGACCGCTGGCCGGATCGGTTCGACGTTGCGGCGATTGCGGTCGACCCGTCGAAGGGCAAGGACACAAAGAAGGGGGACTACTCCGCTATCGTGTTCGTGGGGCTGTGCGGCGGGCTGCTGTACGTTGACGCCAACCTCGAGCGCCGGCCGCCGTCGAAGATCGTGGCTGACGCGATTGAGTTCCACCGCCTCAACCCGGCGGACGGTGTGTTGTTGGAGTCCAACCAGTTTCAGGAACTGTTGGCTCCGGAGTTCCAGACGCAGAGTGCCGCGCGATCGTTGCCGCCGATCCCGCTGCACCTTGTCGAGAACCGGGTCTCGAAGGAGACGCGGATCGGGCGCCTCGATCCCTATTTCGCCCGGGGACAGATCCGCTTGCGGCAGACGCCGGGCAGTCGGTTGCTGTTGGAACAGTTGCGGGAGTGGCCCCTGGCGGCGCACGACGACGGCCCGGATGCCCTCGAAATGGCGATCCGGTTGTTGGACCAGCTTTGTCGAGGCACGGATGCGGGCGGCTTGGTGCCGTCCGGAAACGAAGATCACGGCTACGCGGTTCCCTGAAATGCAGCTATCCTTCCCCGGCATGCCGCCGCCCGATGCGACGATGCGAAAGCGGAAACCCCGCTATCGCATTCAACCGCAGCCGGTGTGCCCGGTGCACGGGGTGCCGATGCTGGTCGGCAGCACAAGGGAGCGGACGCGGTACTGTTACTGCCCGGTCGAAGGATGCCGTCAGTCGGCAAAGCAGTCGCGGATTTCGCGGGATGAGTTCGAGGCGAATCTTGATTCCCAGAAATCTCCCGGCTTGGTTATCTGAACCTGTAAACGGTCGGTTCTCCGGCGGTCTGGTGCGGTCAATCATGCTCGCACCATGTCCGACACCGCATCCATCACCGCCGGGGCAAGCTCCTCGCAAACACTCGTCGAAGAGTGGGGCGAGTGGATCGATCCGCGCGAGCGGCTGCGGGAAGATGCAACGTTCATGGGCGTCGGTCGTTGGGCCGGAATGTCCCGGATCGAGGACCGCGAGGACGGCAAGTTCCTGCCGATCTACGAAACCGAACAGGACTTGCGGCTGATTCGCGGCCAGTGCCGGAACCTCGCGTTGTTCGACGCCATCGCCATCGGAGCGTCGGAGTCGCTGGCGAATTACGTACTTGGCAACGCCGGGTTCGAGTTTACGGTTCAACCCGCCAAGGGGCAGGAACTTGGGGTCGATCTTCGCTCGCGGCTGCAAGCGTTGGTTGATCTTGCGGTCGAGTCGCTGGGGATCGGCGGCGAAGTTGGCCGAGAACTCCACCAGCGATCGCGCGAGGACGGCGAAGCCTTCCTGAAGCTCGAAATCAACGGCGGGAAGATCGACGCCGAGAGCATCGAGCCGGATCAAATCGTTCAGCCCGCCAACGCACGCCCGATTGAAGACTGGCTCGGATGCGGTGACGAATTCGCTTCGTCCTGGTCGTTCGGGGTTCACACGCGACACCGGCAGCCGCATTCTCCGCTCGGGTATCACGTCGTCTACGACGGGGCCGGTCGCGATTGGGATTATGTGCCCGAAGATCGGATGATCCGGATCAAGCGGAACACCTACCGATCCGCCAAACGCGGCGTCAGCGACTATTACCCCGTGCTTGCCGACATGCGTTCCGAGGCCAAGCTCGCGACGAACATGGCGACGGGGGCCGCGCTGCAGGCGGCGATTGCATGGATCGAGGAACACCCGGCGGGCACGACGCAATCGCAGGTCCAAAACCTGTCGTCCGCGTTGGCCGAAGGGCGGGTGAGTCGACCGACAACGGACAACACATCGCGGACGCAGCCCTACCAGCGATACACCGCCGGGAGCATTCTCCGTCCGTCGCCGGGGAAGACCTACAAGCCCGGCCCGATGGGGTCGGAGCGGAACAAGGACTTTGTCGAGGTCGCGGGCTACGTCATCCGCCGCATCGGGATTCGGTGGGTGTTCCCGGAGTACATGATTTCCGGGGATGCCTCAAACTCGAATTTCGCGTCGACGTTGGTGGCGGAATCTCCGTTCGTGAAGGCGCGCGAGGCGGACCAGGCGTTCTACGGCGCGGCGTTCAAAACGGCGGTCCTTAAAGCGGTCAAGCTGGCTTTCGACGCCAACGTGTACGGGGTGCAGGAAGTCGCCCAGGGCGAGCCGTGGGAAGCGGTGCGGCGGCTGATCGATATCAAGGTCGATCCGCCCGAGGTCGCGACCCGTGATATCGCCGTCCTCACCGCAGCCATCGAAACACAAATGCGGCTGGGCCTGCTGTCCGAGCAAACGGCGGCAGCGAAGCTGGGTCTGGACATTGAAGAGGAGCGGGCGCAGGGGGCGAAGCCGAGTCCTGTGGCCGTTCCTGGGGCTGTTGGATTGCCCGGCGCTGGCCCGCTCGGGAGTGCGTCCGATGCCTTGCAACGAACCATCGAATCCGTTTTCGCGGGATACCCATGATGAGGAGCTTCCCGCGTGGAGTTGGCGAATCGAGCACAGGTCGAACAGGATTTTGCCCGCAAATTTGCGGCGTTGTCCGCTCGGCATCGGAGAGAGTTGGTCCGGTTCTTGGGCAATCCGCCTGATCCGGGCCGCGTTCCGCCCGAGTTCTGGTCCAGAGTGAGGCGAGAGACCGAGGAAGAAGCGGCGGCGTTGATGCTGCTGGTGATTCTGAAGGGATCGGAACAGTACACGAGACGGCTGGAACCGGTGATTGCCGAGTCCGGTCGCGACGTTGAGCAAGTGCGACAGCAAATCGAGGACGGTTCCCGGCGTTGGGCGGCTGATCGGGCGAGGGATTTCGCTCAGGACTACGTCGATCACGGGATTCAGATCGTTGGAAAGATCGGCAGCGATCCGCTCGCGTTGGTCGCTGACGACTACATCGAACAGACATTCGGACCCGCGCGGGTCGATTCCATCGCAGTGACTGAGACAACGTTGGCGGCGAGTGCCGCGGGCGAAGTCGCGGTTGATGCAACGGTCGGACGGAGTGAGGGGGACACCTGGTACACGGTGGAAGACCAACGGGTGTGCCCGATTTGTTCTCCGCTTCACCAGCAACCCCGGAGCAAGTGGTCGAGGTTCTTTCCGGTCGGTCCGCCCGCTCACCCGCGTTGCCGTTGTTGGATTGAGTACGCATTCGAGAAGACGAAGCAACCGAAGTCGACCAATTCCCCCGCGCTCGCTGGTGCGAGTTGATTCGACAACGTGAGGTCCAGAAATGGCAGCGATGACAACCGCCACGAAATGCCAGTTGATGGAAACCGTGTTCAGCGATTCGCCCAAGGTGGATCGCGAGGCGGGGGTGATTCGTGGCGTGCGCATCCTGGGTGCCGAGTCGAAGAACGGTCGCGAGTACAGCGAAGAAGCGATGCGGCAAGCGGCAACGATCTACGAAGGGCTGGGCGTCAACACGAATCACCCGGCACGCGACAAGGCGAGCATGGAGCGCCCGGTCGAGGACGGGATCGGCTGGTTGTCCAAAGTCGCCTACGTGCCCGAACAAAAGGCCGTGGTCGGCGAACTCAACGTCCTGAAATCGCATCCGTTTGCGGACCGGTTGTTCGAGGCGGCTGAGCGGAATCCGCACCGCTTCGGGTTGTCGCACAACGCGGACGGGAAGGTCGTGAAGAGAGGTCAAAAGCGAATCGTCGAATCGATTGAAACCGTTCGGTCGGTCGACGTTGTCCAGTCTCCCGCGACGAACGCGGGGTTGTTTGAAAGCGAGGAACCCCGGATGAAGTTGCGCGAGTTCGTCGAACAGATCGACAAGGCGAATCCCGGCAAGGCGTTGCTGGTGAAGCTGCTGGAAGAAGACGCGATGGCCCCGATGGCGGTGGCGGAGATGCCCACCGAAGCGTCCGGCGGCGAAAGCGAGGACCAAGTCAAGGCCGCGTTCCGGGCGATGGTCGTTGCCGCGTTCGACGATGAAAAGCTCGACACGAAGGCCACGCTGTCGAAGATCAAGGACATCTTGAAGGCCTACGAAAAGCTCAACGGCGGCGGGGACTCCGGTGCGCCCGCCAAGGAAGGTGGCGGGGATGCCGGTGGGCCGCCCAGCGACACCAGCGAGAGCGTCAAGCAACGCCGGGCGTTTGCATCCGAACTGCTGGAAGCGGCGGGGATTTCCAGGCCGACCGAATTGCAGGTCTTGACGCTGGCAATGATCGAGAACAGCAAGCAACGCGCCGAACTGATCGAGAGCTTCAAGGCGGCGGCGGGTGTCGGCGCGATCGGCGGGGGCTTCGCGAAAGGCAACGCCGGGATCGGTGGCAACGCTGCCGGACGCTTCGGAGTGGGAGTCAAGCCCGCCGTGTCGACCCCGCTGTTCGAGGCGAGGGGCAACGGCGACGCAAAGTTGTCCGAGTCCGCCGAAGCGTTCGCGCGGGCCGTCAAGCGTTGATCGGCTGATCGGCTGATCCGTCGGTTCGCCTCACTTCATTCAACTGTTCACGTTCAACGGAAGTCAAACACGAAAGGTAGATCATGGGCGTGAGCCTGTTGCAAGATTTGAGCGAACTGACGACCAAGCGGCGGCAGTTCGGATTCTTCGACGATTTTTTCGAGCTTGTCACCGGCGACTTGTGGACCGACACCAGCCCCGACACGGGCGCAACGGTCGTTTCGTCGGACGCCGCTGGCGGTGTTGCCGTCCTCACCACGGGGGGCACGGACAACAACGAGGCCTACCTCCTCACGACGAAGGAGTTGTTCAAGTTCGCGAACAACAAGCCGCTCGTGTTCGAGGCCTGCGTTCAGTACGCGGAAGCCAACACGGACGACGCCAACGTTGCGATGGGCTTCATGGACGCGGTCGGGGCGAACTCGATCCTGGACGACGGGGCCGGTCCGAAGGCCAGCTACTCCGGGGCCGTGTTCTTCAAGGTCGACGGGGGCACGAACTGGAACGTCGAAACGTCCCTCGCGGGAAGCCAGACGACCACCGAACTGACCGCCGCGAACTCCCTCGACAAGACCGCCAAGACGGCGGGCGGGGCGTCCTACGCGAAGTTCCGGATCGAGGTTATCCCGATTTCGTCGACGCAAGCCGAGGTCTCGTTCTGGATCGACGGCGTTCACGTTGCCAAGCACACCCTGACCTACACCAGCGCCACCGAAATGATGGCGTTCGTCGGGGTGAAGGCGGGTGGCTCGAACAGCGAAGTCGTCAACGTCGATTACGTGGCGGCCTATCAAACCCGCTGACAACTCCGCCAACCCGTTGACCGGCGTTGCGTTCGCCATTTCGCACGCCGGTTGACGGGCTGGCTTCACCGCTCACTGAACTTGAAAGAATCCTCTGCGGAACAGTCGCCCGCAGTTTCTCAATTGCCGGAAAGGGCAAAGCATGCCTGTGAACACGAAGGGTCTGCGGCGACAACTGGAAGCCGCGTTGAAGGATCGGACGCCCGAGCGGTTCGACTCCTTGCTCACGGAGTCGCTGGAGTCGAAGGCCCTCAAGCCCGCCGACTTCTCGATTCGCGAGTTGATGGAAAACTTCATCTTCGATTCGCACGGCAACCCGTGCGGTCGCGAGATTGTCGACTCGTGGAACCCGCGACAAGGCGGCGGTGAGGGCATCAACCTCACGAAGCTGATGGAGTCCGATGCGGTCAACACGGCGTTCTTCTCCAACATCATGGGGCAGATCGTCTACACCGAGACGATGGCCGCGTACCGCGCGGAAGACTTCGTGTTCTCTGCGATGATTCCGACGGTCTCGACTCCGTTCAACGGCGAGAAGATCGCGGGCGTTGCCGGTCTCGGGGACAAGGCCGAAGTGGTTGACGAACTCGGCGAATACCCCACCGTCGGCACCAACGAGGACTGGCTTCAGACGCCGATCACGACGAAGCGCGGGTTGATCGTGCCGGTCTCAAAAGAGGCCGCATACTTCGACCGCACCGGCCAAGTGCTGGAGCGTTGCCGCGAGGTCGGTCAGTCGCTGGGCCTGAACAAGGAGAAGCGGGCCATCGACGCGGTGATTGACGAGAACTCGACCCGTCACCGATACAACCGGAAGAACAACGGGGCCGTGGCGACCTACGGCAACAACTCGGGGACTCACGACTGGGACAACCTCGAAGCGTCCAACGCGCTCGTGGATTGGACCGACGTGGACAACCTGATGCAGTTGTTCTGGTCGATGCGTGACCCGAACACGGGGGAGCCCATCGTCATCGAAGGGCAGATGAAGCTGATTTGCACGCGGCAACTCCAGATGACGGCGCTGCGAATTCGCAACGCGACCGAGGTCAACCACGTCACGCCGGGTTACGCGACCAGCGCCAACCCCATCGAGACGCGAGGGGGCAACCCGGTCGGCGGTCAATTCGAGGTGGTCACCAGCCGATTGCTGGCCGACCGTCTCGCGACCGACACCGACTGGTTCATGGGCGACCCGGCGGGCGCGGTGCGGTACATGGAGAACTGGCCGATGACGGTCGTCCAGGCTCCCGCGAACTCGGAAGTCGAGTTCAGCCGCGACATTCCGTTCCGCTGGAAGGCGAGCGAGCGAGGTCAATACTTCGTCCGCGAGCCGCGTCTGATGGCGAAGTCGACGGCCTGATCGTTGGCCCGATGGTCACGCAAGCGACCTGACGGCCTGATGCAACGACGTTCACGCCCCGCCGGGCAGTTCCGGCGGGGCCATTTCCAACACACAACACACAACACACGGCACACTACCCCATTCAACGCAGGTGAGACAATGGCGGAGAAGCAAGCCACAACGCCCCCGGAGCCGCAGGTCACGAAGGCCCCGGAGCCGCAGGTCAATCTCGGCATCCATGACGTGACGCGGATCCCGGTCTACCCGGACACCCCGCCGAAAGAATCGCCTCTGCCGGAGGCCCGCGCGGAAATCGGTCAAACCGCCTTCGAGCGGAATCTGCCGCACAACCGCAAACCGCCCGCGAAGCCTCACCGCTACAGGGTGACCTGTGAGGGTAAGACGGGTGTCTACACCGCCACGAGCGAAAGCGACGCTTGGGCGTTGCACTGTGACGCCAGCAAGTCTTGGCCGTCGCGGAAGATCGTTCGCCCGGTCATCGAAGATTTGGGCGTCGAGGGCGACGCCTGATCCGGCAACGGAATCGAGCAACGTGAACCCCGTTCTCCGCCGAGGTCATTCCCGTGGCAACGTTTTTGGAAAACCTGACCGCGCGCCGCAACGCCATCGCTGCCGAACTGGCTGCGCTGACCGCGACCACTGCGGGCGGGAAACCCAATGCGTCCGCCACGGGAATCGACCACGTCGGCTACAAGATGGGTCTGTACCGCGAACTGGAAGAGATCGAAAAGCGGATCGCGGCGGCGGGTGGATCGATCACGGACAACGGACCGTGGGAAGAGATGACCATCGGGGTGACGTGACCGGTCGGAAGCCTGCCCGGACCGAGGTTCAGGAATGATCGACTACAGCAACGACTATCTGCACTGGGACAACCCCCAAGAGGTTGTCGTTGCAACGATCCGCAACGGAGTCAAGGACGAAACCAACGTGTCGCACGCGCTGGCGGGAGACCCCTCGCGGCGGCTGCTGGCTTCGTCCGGAGTGCAGGTCCAGGGGGACGAACAAGTCTGGATGATCCCCGTCGCCCTCTTGCCTGAGGACGCGGAGATCGGACAGGGCGACGAAATCGCCGAGCGTTGCGGGACGAAGTGCGGGCCGGTCTGGCGGGTGTTGTCGGCAACGCTTCGCGGGATCGGATCGCACAACACCCACTGGGAATGCCTCTGCCGTCGGTCGGTGACGTGATTCAAGGTGACGTGATGATCGACGGAAGCGGAAAGCGAGGAATGCAACGTGCCGTCGGCTTCGATCCTTGAGGACGTTCTCCAAGCGGTCAAAACCGGCGTCACCGGACTGACGTTGTCGGGCTTGTCGTCGTCGAACGTGTTCGTGTTGTCTGTCGCGACGGCCCGACCCCGAGACCTACCGAAGATCGATCCCCCCACCCCGTTCGTGATGATCGCCCCGTTTGGCGGCGAGACCATCGACCCGGGCGCGGGGACCAACCTTCGGGACGACATTGTCTACCCGGTCTTGATCGCCATCCTCGATCCCAACGGGCAGGCCAACGGTCAGACACAAGGCGCGGCGGATCGCGACCAGGTTGCGGGATGGCGGCAACAGATTCGACGGCTGTTCAACAACAAGATCACGGCGTTCAGTGGGATCACGAGCGTCTTCAATTCGGTCGTGCAACCGCAAGCGATTGTCGATCCGCCCATGTGGATCGAGCGTTCGATGTTCGTGTCGGGGTTGGTCGTCAGGGTGAGTTCACGGGAGGCGAGGACGACATGAGCGAGGCAACGACACCCAACGCTGTTAACGAGCCGGAGACGATCGCGCACACGGTGGCTGGAAAGACGATCACGGAAGTGTTCGATCCCGCCGGCTACTACGCGACCTGTGACGGGCAACGGTTCGAGACGTTGGGACTTGCGCGGCGATTCGCTCGCGGGTTGCCGCCCGATCCGAAGCCTGCGCCCGAAGTGAAGCCCGCGCCGGAAACAACACGCGAAACGGAGGTCGAAGCGAATGGCAACGGCAACGACGGCAACGCCGACGCGGGTTCCGACTGAGCAAATCGACGGGTTCGAGTTTCTCGGCGGAGTGTTTTTGGACGTGGAGCAAGGGTTCGACAACGCGGACTATTCGACCGCGTTGGAACCTTTCATCACGACGTTGGAACAGACGCACGCGGCGGGGTTCGAGAGTGAGTCAACACCGGGCGGAGAGAAGTGGCCGCCACTCGCACCGTCCACCGTTCGCCGCAAGGGGCACGATGTAATCCTTCTTGAAACGGGGCGTCTGAAATCCTCGCTGGTCGCTGGTGGGGCGGATGCCGTTCGCGAGGTGTCGCACCGGGGGCTGCTGTTCGGGACGCAGGTTGAGTACGCAGGCGTCCACCAAAACGGAACGAGTCGAATCCCGCAACGTGAACACGTCGGGATGAACGAAGAGACCTGTCAATCAATCGTCGATGCGGTGGCCGATGCGGCGGTCGCGTCGATGATGCTGAATTTCTGAACAAGACGTTTTTGAATCAGGGCTTCCCGGAAAGAGAGTGAACGATGGCCGCTTCGATGGGTTGGGCTTCCCGGCTGTCCGCCGCCGCCGCTGGGACCGCAATCGGCTCCTATACCGAAGCGATGGAAATCGTCTCGGAGAGCGTCAAGAAGACCGGAACGATCCTCGACACCAACGGCATCCGGGGCACGCGGTCGCACGCCAGCGAGCGCACCGCCGAAGGGACGTATACCGTTGCCGGTCAAATCACGCTGCACCCGACCCCGGCCGTTCTCGACCTGTGGTTGCCGCGCATCCTGGGGGCGAATGAATCGACCGACACGTTCGCCTTGGCCGACACGTTGCCCGAGTTCGATTTGCTGATCGACCGCGTGGCGAAGCGGTTCGTGTACGGCGGCTGCAAGGTCAACAAGGCCACGTTCTCGGGATCGTCCGGACAGTTGATTCAGTTGGTCCTCGACATCATCGGGAAGACGGAGACTGTCAGCGACACCGCGTTCCCGTCGATCACCGCTCCGACCGATCCGCCCTACGTGTTCCATCAGGGGGCGTTGACGCTGGTCGGTTCCGCGCGGGCGTTCAACTCGTTCGAGACCGTCATCGACAACGCCCTCGCGACTCGGTTCAGCAATTCGCAGGCGGCAACGGACATCACCCCGGCGGATCGGATCGTGTCGCTGAAATGCGAGACCCCGTACACGTCGTCCGAAGTCGACCTGTACAACCAAGCGTTGCTCGGGAGTGCGGGGAGCCTCGTGTTCACCAACGGCAACCGGTCGCTCACGTTCACGTACGGGAAGGTGCAGTTCCCGGACAACTCGCCGGTCATCGCCGGGAAGGGCGAGATTCCGTTGACGTTGGATGGGATCGCCCGCATGACGAGCACGACGCGGGAACTGGTGGTTGTCAACGACCCGACCGCGTAACCGGTCCCAAATGGTCAACTTTTTCGACACCTTTCCGACACCTTTTGAGAATGGCGCAATGTCCGAACCACCCGAAGCGAACCTCACGAAGTTCCCGTTCAAGCCATGCAACTTCATCCCCGACGGCTGGGACCGGACCGACACCATCCCCGGCAGCGAGGACGGGTTCTACGGCCCGATGACGATCACCTATCGCCCGATGACGGACCTTGAGCGGGAGACGATGGCCGCTCGGATTCGCCACAACGGCACCACGGAAGCGGGGGTTGTGAAGTCCGCCAAGGTGGTCAACCAGGCAATCGCCGAGAAGCTCGTGGCGTGGGACGTTCGGCATCCGGACACGGGCGTCGAAGTCCCGATCACGCCGGAGAACGTTGGGCGACTGGAGCCGCATTTGTTGGCCGTGTTGCTGGCGACGATCACCGGCGAGCGACGGCACGCGGAAGAGGTGGCGGCGGAAAAAAACTGACGACGGGGGTGTTCCTGATTCTGGCGCACCCCCAAGTGGCAACGCGGTCGTGTGAAGACTGCCAACAGTTCATGTACGACGAAAAGACGGGACGCCGGGAAGAGTGGCCGAAGGGTTCGGGTCAGCCGATGCCGAGACCGAAGGGAACGTTTCCGCCGTGCGGTTACGGTCCGACGCGATGCCCGAAGGGAAGCCCGACGGCGGGGCGGGAATTGACGCCGGAAAATCAGTTGGCCTATCTGCACTACCTCGAATGCCGAGCGGTGGGAGTGTTCCCCGATGACCCGGTTGTGAGACGCAACGCCGCGTTGATCCGGAGTGTGGAAGACGGACTGAGGGACGCGAGGGAACGTGAGTCGCGGGAACTGATGTTGATGATGATGGGCGTTGGCGCGGTGAAGTGACGGCAGCGGGGACACGGCAACGAACGAAGCCGCGGCAACGCAAGAAGTGACGGCAACACGGGCGGAGAGGTGATGCGATGGCCGAAACTATCCGCGACGTGATTATCCGGGTGGCGGTGCAACAAGTCGATTCGACGTTGCGAGTGCCGAACTTTGAGCAGATTGCCGCCGGGGAGAAGACCGCCGCCGCCGAAGCAAAGAATCTCAGCGGGGCCATGTCGAACCTTGGCACGGATTCGTTGCTGGTCCGTCTCCGCAAGATCGAGGAGAGCATCAAGGGGATCGGGGACCGCTCGGGGGAGACCGCCCAGAAGGCCGGGCAGGCGACCGCGTCAACGTTCCAGCTTTCCAACGTCGGCGACAAGCTCAAAGCGACCGGCGAAGGTGCGTTGCATCTCGCGAAGGGTATCGGCTTCATCACGGCGGCGAACGAGGAAGAAATCGCCCAAGTGTTGAAGATGGTCGCGGTCGCGGAAGGGACGTTCTCCGCGTTCAAGGGCGGGCTGGAACTGTACAAGAACCTGTCCGAACTGCTGCCGATTGTCCGGGCGGGTGTGCAGGGCGTCACGACAGCCGAGACCGCGCGCGGCGTTGCCAGCACGGCGGCGAGCACGGCATCGGTCGCGGGGCTGCGGGCTGTCTCGGCGGCGTTGGGACCGCTGGCGATCATTGGCGCGATCGGCGGGGCGGCGTACCTCGCGTTCGGGCAGATGCGGAGCGGTGCGTCGGACGCGGGCAAGGAAATCGACGACCTTCGCGGGAAGCTGGAGAAGTCGACGGACGCGCTGGTCAAGATGCGCAACGAACAACTCGGCGGCGAGGCCGATCCGTTCGGCAAGGTCCGCGCGGGAGTCGAAAAGGAAGTCAGCGAACGGGCGCTGGCGGTCGCTGAGAATCTGTCCGTTGTTCGCCGGGGGGCGGCGGCGGACCGCGAGCGGGAGTTGCTGGCCGCCGAAGGGATGCTGTCGCTTCAAGAACAACTCTTGCAACTGACATTCGAGCGCAACCAATTGACGGCAAGAGCTCGCGCCCCTGGTCTCGGCGAGGAAGAGCAAGCCGTCTTCATCGAACGTGCGAAGGCGATTGACGAACAACGGCTGCGGATTCTGGAGCGGCAGGGGGAACAACTCCGCCGCAACAAGGAAGAGCAACAAGCCGCGATCAACGCCGCCCGCGAAGCCCTACGGAACGAGGAGAACCGTCTCCGCTCGCTGGATGAAATCGTGGGGCGGATGAGCCAGATTGATCGGCTGGAGTTCACCGCACTCGGCAAGCGGGCCAAGGGGGGCGGACAACTCAACGCCGGGGAACTCAACCGGATCGAACAACTCGGCGGCGCGGGTACGGCCGAGTTCGTCAGCGGTCAGTTCGCGGGACTCGGGCGGCAGGCTGGCGGGGCGGATCTGTTCGCACCGTTCGCCGGGCGGGCACAACGTGGGGCCGGAAGCGAGGTCGAGAACATCAAGGAACAATTGCGGATTCTGACCGACCAAGAGAATGGGCGGCTGACTCCGATTATCGAAGCGACTCGCGCGATCGAGGAGAACGCGAAGGAACGCAGAAAGGTGATGGACGATTTGGTGAGAGTGCTGCGGACTGAGGTGGCGGGGAAGAGGGAGGTTGAGGATTTGAGGGCGCAGGTCGTTGCCGTGCAGGAGAAGTTGCGGAACGGAAGACTGAAAGACCGCGACCGGGGTTTCTAATCCTTTCGGCTTTCGATCCTCGCTTTGATTGCTTTCGCCTTCTTGCTGAAAAACTCAAAGTTTTCGTTTTGGTGTTTCACAACTTCTTGAAGCTCTTTGTCGTTGGGTGTGTGGATGAGTTTCGTTTCCGCTTCCAAGCGAAGGTCAAGAGAACGATCCATCAACTCGACCGCCGCCGCCAATTCCTGAATGTCGTTGTTCGGCCCCTCACCCTTCCCCCCGCATCCTCCGCACCAACTCAACGCGAGCATCACGACCAGCCAACCGCCGCCCTTCGTCCAGTTCGTCCAGTTCATCGCTCAACCTCACAACGTACCCCGTCATCCGCATCC
>JACCDR012518538.1_pt1 | contig 24633 bp, 23 predicted proteins | sample 7446431 | NCBI WGS metagenome assembly JACCDR01 (sample SAMN15323443, study PRJNA562643) | freshwater metagenome | isolation source: river surface water | place: USA:Blue River Watershed | collected 2017-08-17 | reverse complement strand
TAGATCATGAGAAACCAAAATCATCGACATCTTGCTCTCACGACGCAGTTTCTGCAAAAGATTGAGAATTTGTTTTTGAATCGTAACATCCAAGGCTGTCGTTGGTTCATCCGCAATCAAAATTTTGGGTGAGCAAGCGATCGCCATCGCAATCATCACTCGTTGACTCATACCTCCTGAAAGTTCATGAGGATAACTGGTCAAACGAGATTGAGGATCGGGAATTCCTACCTTCTGCAAAACTTCGATCACTTGATCTCGGACTTGGGATCGACTCAAGCCCTTGTGAATTCTTAAAACTTCACCGATTTGATGTTCCACCGTAAAGCAAGGATTCAAGCTAGACATCGGATCTTGAAAGATCATGGATATGTCCGCGCCGCGAAGATTTTGTTTTTCTTTCTCCGTCATCTTAAAGATATCACGGCCTTTAAAAAGAATTTCTCCACTGCGAACTTGGGCATTATTGGCGAGCAGATCAAAAAGAGCGAGACTGGTCACACTTTTTCCAGAACCGGATTCACCAACAATTCCTAAAGCTTCACCTTCATAAAGATCGAACTCGACAGAGCGCAAAGCTTTAACGAGACCATGAGAAGTTGTGAAATCAATACTGAGATTTTTAACCTGCAATAAGGGCTGACTCATGATCTTTTCACCTTCGGATCGAGAGCATCACGCAAACCATCCCCTAAAAGATTAAAAGAAATCACGACAAACAAAATGCAAAGACCTGGCAAGGTCACAAGCCAAGGAGAAGATTCGATATAGGCTCTCGAATCAGAAAGCATAGTTCCCCACTCCGGAGTCGGGGGTTGAGCACCTAAGCCTAAAAATCCAAGAGCAGCGGCATTCAAGATTCCGTCGCTAAAACCCAAAGTGGCTTGGATCAAAAGAGGCGCCATACAATTCGGAAGGACATTGATAATATAAACTCTAAACCAAGAAGCTCCAAAGCTGCGAGATGCCACCACATATGTCTTTTGCTTCTCGACCAAAACGGAAGCTCGAACAATTCGAACCATTTTTGGCAAAGAAACAATTCCTACCGCAATGATCGTATTAAAAAGACTGGGACCTAGAACCGCGACAACCACAATCGCCAGAAGAATCGAAGGAAGAGCCATTAAAACATCCATGACTCGCATGATGACAGCATCAATCCATCCGCCCAAGGATCCTGCGATAAGACCCAGAATAACTCCGAAAAAAGTCATAAAGGCGACAACAAAAAATCCAATTCCCAATGAAACTTGAGATCCATGAATCAATCGAGATAAAAGATCTCTCCCTAAATCATCCGTTCCTAAAAGATGTCCCGGCTGAGAACCTTCGTGCCAAAAAGGTGGCAAAGTCAGCCCTTCAGAAACAGCGCTGGGATCATGGGGCGCGATCAGAGGAGCCGAGAGAGCAATCAAGCTCACCAAAATAACCAGAGCCAGTCCAATGACAGCTCCGCGATTTTGTTTAAATAAATACCAAAACTCTTTCATCTGTCTGCTCTCACTTACCGTCCCGATCTCATTCTTGGGTAAGCCCACAAATAAACTAAATCGACGATCAAATTAATCATCACTATCAAAAAAGCTAAATACAAAACTCCGCCTTGAATCACAGGATAATCCCGAGCTTGAACACTGGTCACAAGCCAACGACCGATACCGGGCCAAGAAAAAATAGTTTCTGTGAGCACGGCTCCTGTGAGAAGAGCACCAACTAGAAGTCCAATCACCGTCACAATAGGAATCATGGCATTTCTCAGAGCGTGAATATAAACCACACGAAATTTACTCAAGCCTTTGGCTTTAGCTGTTCGTACGTAATCTTCACCTAAAACTTCGAGCAAAGAAGATCTGGTCATACGAGCCATCACTGCCAAAGGAATGGTTCCTAAAACGAGAGCTGGTAAAGCCAAATGTCTCAGAGCACTGCAGAATGCGGCCCAACCATCTGCGCTTTTTAACGAATCAAAAAGCAAAAATCCCGTGATCGCCGGAATATCGTAAACGACATCAATGCGTCCAGAGACAGGAAACCAACCCAGATTAACGGAAAATAAAATCACAACGATCAATCCCCACCAAAAAATCGGCATCGAATATCCGATGAGAGAAATCCCGATCACGCTGTAATCGAAAAAAGAATTTCTTTTAATCGCTGCCAAGATTCCCAACGGAAGACCTAAAAGCACCGACCATAAAAGAGCAACAAATGAAAGCTCCATGGTCGCAGGAAAGCGAGACCAGAACTCTTCAGAGACGGGCTGTTTAGAGACAATCGAAAGACCCATGTCCCCGCGTATAGCATTTTTCACAAAAATAAAATATTGCTCTAACAAGGGCTTATCGAGACCTACCTGAGCGCGCATTTCAGCGACCACAGCAGGATCAGCTCCTCGCTCGCCTAAACGATTCAGGATAGGATCTCCCGGGACGAGACGGATCAAGCCAAAGGCGATGATGCTCGCCCCGATCAAGGTTGGAATCACAAGAAGAAATTTTCTTAAAATTCCAAAAATCATTATTTGAGATCTACTTTTTCAAACATCTCTGATCCAAATGGATGGATCTGATAGCCAACAACTTTGTTTGACATCGCTCTGAAAACGCGGGCGTGGGCCAAAGTCACCCAAGGTGCTTCTTTTTTGAAAATCACTTGAGCTTGCTTATAAAGATCTGTGCGTTTTTTCTGATCGGCATTGATCTTCGCTTGTTCAATCAAATCACTGAAAGCTTTATTACACCAACGAGCCACGTTCGATCCTGTTTTGACCGAATTGCAACTGAGCAGAACATTCATGAAATTATCTGGATCTCCATTATCACCAATCCAACCGAGCTGAATCATTTGGTGCTCACCTTTACGAGATTTTTCCAAATAAGTCGGCCAATCATAAGTCATCAATTTGACTTTGATGCCTACTTTCGCGAGATCGGCTTGCATCATTTCACCCATTTTTTTACCTGATGGATTGTAAGGACGAGAAACTGGCAATGTCCACATCTCAGTTTCAAAGCCATTTGGAAATCCTGCTTTTTTCAAAAGCTCTTTGGCTTTCTCAGGATTGTACTCATAGTCCACGACCGCATCATTATATCCCCAAATTGTCGGAGGAATTGGATTCTTCGCCGAGGTCGCGCGGTTCATGTAGATTGCACTCAAATAAGCTTTTTTATTCAAGGCCAGACTAACAGCTTCACGCAACTCTTGTTTTACGAAAGGACCTTTCTCTGCATTGAAAGCAAGGTAACCGACATTTAAACCTTCTTTTTCCATCAACTGGAGATTGGCTAATTTTTTGATAGCGTCGATATCTTGAGGAGCTGGCTCAGCGATGAAGTGACATTCTCCTGCTTTCAACTTTTGAAAACGGACTGAAGCATCTGGAGTGATCGAATAGATCAAATTTTCAATTGCGGGTTTCCCGCGGAAATATTTCTCGTTCGCTGTGTAGCGAATCATTGTGTCTTTTTGATAAGACTTAAAAACAAAAGCTCCTGTCCCAATAGGATTGGTATCTACTTTTTCCGGAGTTTTCGCTTTCATCATCGCATCCGCATATTCAGCCGAAAGAATGCTGGCGAAGTCCATCGCAAGGTTTGCCAAAAAAGGAGCTTCTCTTTTGCTCAATTTAAATTCGACGGTATAGTCATCTTTCTTCACGATGTCTTTGATAATATTGGCCATGTCCATACTCTGGAAATATTCATAACCACCACCAGAGACTTTGTTGTAAGGATGGCTCGAAAGGCGCTGACGGTTATATGAGAAAAGAACGTCGTCCGCATTGAAATCACGGGTTGGTTTAAAGAGATCATTAGAATGAAATGAAACTCCTTTTCTTAATTTAAAAGTATAAGTCAGCCCATCTTTTGAAATAGTCCAACTGTCAGCAAGAGCAGGCTCAATTTCCACGGAACCTTGTTTGAATTCCACAAGACGATTGTAAATCGCATGCGAGCTGGCGTTGAAAGTCACACCGTCAGTTGCTAACTGAGGATTAAATCCGCTGGGGCTCCCTTCCGAACAATAGACAAAAGATTTCGCCGCCATGGCTGAAACCGAAGTCAGTGAGAAGCTTGTCAAAATTGCAAAAAGAAGAGTGTTTTTCATACGTTCCCCCGTGTGAATCTAGACAGAAAGTATCACTTAGTTTTCATCAGACAAAAACCTGCGCGGTGTCAAACAAGGTCTAGTTTATGTTTCCCTTATCCTCAAAAAAACTAGCCCTTTGCAGTCAAGCTCTCTAAGCTTTGTTTAAGATGAGTTTATTGAAATCATTTTATGATCGCTTTCCAAGCTGGCTGCAGTGGTTTTTTTGGTGCGGCCTTGTCTTTTTGATCCAATTTTTACTGACTGAAGTTTTTGATTATTCTCATCTTCACTGGCTGGCTTTGTTCGGTTTGGGGACCGCCATTTTTATTTTTCTGGAAAGACCCTTGATTCGATGGGGATTTCCAGAAGCTTTAGAAACCGGAATCGCCGCTGTCCTTTGTCTTGTTTTTATTTTTCATTTAGCTTGGATTTTTTTAACACCGAGATTAGCTCAAGAAAAATTAATGGCTGAAGCCTGTAATCCACAAAGCATTGAGATGAAATGCTATCTCTTCACGCGAGAGAATTGCTTGGCGGTTTGGAATCAGTACGATTCAATCTGCAAAGAAGAAGTGAAAAGAAACCAAGATCCATCTCGCCTCAGCGCTCTGATGGGACCCACAATTAAACTTTGTACTTATAGAAAGTTCGATCAATCTTTTGGAACAACTCGAAGAATTGAACCCTCTGATGATTGCAAAGATCACTTTGCCAAAATGGACGCCCCCTCTCTATAAGGTACCAGGTCCTGTTTGGGAATGCGGCGCGTGATTTTATATTATTCTGATAAAATTAAATCCTGCATATTTAGTAGTTTAATTTTTATCTAGGTTGACCAGCCAAACAAAAGCACCTGAAATGCGATTTATGGGAACTCTGAAAGAAGTCCTAGTTGTAATTTCGGCTGTAATCCTATCTGGTGCTCTATTCAGTATCGGATTGATTAGCCCTCTGACTCCAAGCGAAGGATTTCCATCACTTGTAGAACTCTCCGTATTTTGGATAACTCCCTTGATGATTTCGTTCGCTGCTGCCAAGTTTTCAACTAGGCATATTTCAAAATTTACCCTTTATTTCATGTCTATTTTTATTTTCTTTTCATACGGGTCGCTGCTTTCATACATGATTCTTGTGTAAATAAGTTTGTCTACAACCAGTCACTTAAAGAGGTATAAGCTGCTACGTGATTCACTAAACTCAACTAAAAATAGTGAATCAAACTCTGCATTTTGTCGCGTCGCATTTACAAACAGGACCTGGCACCTTTTAGGAGATTTGCCAGTTGATGGGCTGCTGGCCGTGAGCCTTGAGATATTCGTTGGCTTTTGAAAAGGGTTTTGTTCCGAAGAAGCCTCGGTGTGCTGAAAGCGGTGACGGATGAACGGATTCGAGAACCAAATGTTTTTTACGATCAACAAAAGCGGCTTTTTTCTGAGCGTAGCTCCCCCACAAAACAAAAACCAGATTTTCTCTTTCCTCGTTGAGATGGCGAATCACTGAATCCGTAAATTGTTCCCAACCTTTTCCCTGATGAGAAGCCGCCTTGCTCTCTTCCACTGTTAAAACTGAATTCAAAAGCAGCACCCCTTGATCTGCCCAATCTGTGAGACAACCATGTTTTGGAATTTCCATTCCGAGATCCGCTTTGAGCTCTTTGTAGATATTCTGCAATGAGGGCGGAAGCTGCACGCCTTTTTGAACCGAGAAGCAAAGCCCATGAGCTTGTCCCAATCCATGATAAGGATCTTGTCCAAGAATGACGACTTTGACTTGGTCAAAATGAGTATGATTGAGAGCTGCAAAATAATGCTCGCCCAAAGGAAAAATCTTTTTTCCTTTTTTCTTTTCGGCTTGCAAAAATTCTTTGAGCTTTCCCATATAGGGAGCCGCAAATTCACTTTGTAAGCGGGTTTTCCAGGATTCGTGCAGTTTGATGTCAGACATCATTATTTTTTATGGCAAAGAAAAAGCTTAAAAGCAAACCGTCTCACAATGACACGCGAACTCGACGAAATGCGAGATGAAATTCTAGACCTCAATGACGACCTTTTAACCTTTCACACATGCTATACTAATCATAACAAAGGAGGCCCGCCATGCAGACCCCCTTCAAACATGACGATTTACTCGAAAACGTCGATCCCGAGGTAAAGTCTTATATCTGCCAAGTGTTAATGGAGTTAGAGCCTTATACAACTCCGGAGACTGTGATTACCGTCACTGCGAAAGATCCTTTGAAGTTAATTTCAAAGTTCGAAGCCGATGGCGTTGAGTTTGAGCGAACCGAGCTCAAGAAAATGCATCGCATTTCGATTTCGATGGCCGAAGACGGAGCTAAGGTTGAGGAAGAAGGTCTTCATGAGGATATCTTTATGGCGATTCGTTCAGCCAAAGATAAAATCGCGAAAACCTTGAGTGAAATCCAAGACAATGTGATCAGCAGTCAAGACAGGCAATCTCAGATCAACACCGCTCTCAAGAATGGGAGCGTACACTAGTTATTTTTTTGCTGGAACTGGCAAAAATTTAAAACTCGAGAAAATATTTTTCAAGGCAGTCTCGTAAGAGGCTGCCTTCTTTTTTTGCCAAGATGCCGTCAGCACGCGAATTTGATCTTTAGCTTTATAGCAGGCACTCTTCTGCATGACTGGAAAACCAGGGCCTTTTCCTTGGATCTCGTATTCACCTAAAGCAATTTCATCTGAAGCCGCTTTCTTTAAATCTTCCGCGGAAATTTTCTGTTTCTCAGCTGTCAGATTGTTCTTCGCTCCCCTCGAGCTATCCATGCTAGCCAAAAAATCTTTGCAAGACATTTTGCTTTCGGTCGTCCCCTGGACAATCAAGGAGGCTTCTTTGTTCTTTTCCAAAGCCGATAAGACGACAGGTTCTTTAAGATCTTTCTTCCCTGCTAAGGCCCAGGTTTTAGGAACAGAGACTTCAAAAGTCGCATCACTTGATTTCACCAAAGTCATTTCTGCAGATTGCGCAGCGAATGCAGAAAAGAGGATCAGGATTGCAGTAAGAACCTTCATGTTTGATTTTCCTTTATCAAGTTGTCGATCTCGCGATTATCATTCTCAAATAAGCTCTCAAGATCAGCTCTAGCTTGTTTCGATGTTTCCACCAGGTCGACTTCGTTCTGATAGACAGCGTACTGTTTTTTCAAAAGCTCCTCATCATAATTGCGAAACTTCTCGACCATCTTCTTGCTTTGATTCTCAGGAACTCCTAAATGCTCAATAGCTTTCTGGGCCATCTCTAAACTGGAGGCCAAGGTCTCTCTTGAAATCACATCAATACCCAGGTCGAGCAATTTATAGACGTGAAACCGATTTCTCGCCCGAGCAAAAATAGGGACACTGGGAAAATGGCGTCGAATCAGTTCCGCTGTTTTGATGGATTCTTCAACATTATCAATAGCAAGGACAATAAGCTTGGCTGATCCCGCTTTAGCAGCCAAGAGAAGATCTAAACGACTGGCATCTCCGTAGAAAATCTTATTACCAAATTTTCTCACAAAATCGACATGAGATGCGCTCTTATCCAGAGCTGTAAAAGGAATTTTTCTGATCGACAACATACGACCGACGATCTGACCAAAACGACCGAAGCCTGCGATAATCACGGGACTTTCTTCAAAGTTTTTATCATATTCTGGTTCATCAGGTTTATCCATTTTGCGTGAAAAAACTTGATCTTCTAAAACAAAAAGAACGGGAGCTAAAAGCATCGAGACTGTCACGACGATAACAAAAAGATCCGAAGTCTGAGGATCCATAATTTTCAGAGTCACCGCAGCCGCAAAAACGACAAAGGCAAATTCACCACCTTGACATAAATAAATCGCTAACTTTCGAGATGGAGATTTCTTCTCACCGGCGATTAATTTCATGATAAAAAGAATTCCGCCTTTAAGAAAATAGAGACCAAAAACCAAGAGCATGATCTTCCAAGGTTCATTCATCAATAAATCTATCTTAGCCGTCATCCCAATCGAGACAAAGAAAAGACCCAGCAATAAGCCTTTAAATGGAGCGATATCGGATTCAAGCTCATGACGATATTCAGAATCAGAGAGAAGAACTCCGGCTAAAAAAGCGCCTAAGCCCATCGACAATCCCACATTATTCATGACGACGGCGGTTCCTAAAACAATCAACAAGGCAGCAGCAGTGAAAATTTCCCGGTTCTCGATTTTAGCGACCCATTTAAATGCGGGTTTCAAAATAATTCTTCCCAAAAAGACAAAAGCTAAAATCAAGACCAAGGGAAGAGCAATTTTTTGCCAAGTAAAATTATCAGAATTCTCCGAGGCACCTGTTGCCAAAGCCGGCAGCAAAGCTAAAACCGGAATCACCGCCAAATCTTGAAAAAGAAGAACCGAAAAAGAATCTCTTCCATGCCTTGACGTTAACTGATCTCTTTCTGCTAGTGATTGCAGAACCAAAGCCGTTGACGACATCGATAAGCCAATACCTAAAAGAAAAGCGACCTGCCATGGGACGGAGAAGAAGAGGGCAATACCTGTGACGGCAGCCGTTGTTAGGATGACTTGTAAAGCGCCCAGTCCAAATACAGAGCGTCTGAGTACCCAAAGCCTTGAAGGCTGGAGCTCGAGACCAATTGTGAACATGAGAAAGATCACTCCGAGTTCAGAAAAATGCAAAATGCTTTCGGTATCAGAAACCAGTTTCAATCCATAAGGTCCAATAATGATTCCCGCAACCAGATAACCAAGAACGGCACCCAGCTTTAGACGATGGGAAATAGGAACTATGAGCACCACTGCCAAAAAGAAAAGAATACTGAGAGTCATCAGCTGCATAATTGATCCTTAAAGGTCTCTGGGCAGAGGAACCGGAGTATATTTAGATTCAACCAAAGACTGTAAATGAGCGGCAATTGTTCGACGTTCTTCTTCGTTATTAACATGCAGCTCTTTGCCAAATTCAATATCAGCCTCGATAGATTTTAACGTAAAAACGCGAAATAGAAATCCAACAAAAGTTTGATCTCCATACCAAAAAACATATTCGCGCCATTTATGTGACATCGGCTCACCGTTGACGCGGCGGAAATTAATAATCACCGGCTTAATCGGAACACCGGTTCCTGCTGCCGAGGTCAACAATGTCTTTTTAAAGGGAAGAACTTTGGTCCCGTCTGAAGATGTTCCCTCGGGGTACAGGGCGACACTGAGACCCTTTTTCAAAGTTTCTCTAATTTCAAGCAATTCATTTTGAATATTACTGCGATCACGTCTTTCAACATAAAGACATCCGCCCATTTCAGTCAGCAATCCTAAAAGTGGAGTGTTTCTCATTTCTACTGAGGTCACAAATAAGGTCGGCTTCACCGACGCCAACATGAGAATATCTAATATACCCAGATGATTACTGATGAGCAGATAAGGTTCACTTTCATCAGGAGGATTGATGGCATTCAGTTTAAAACTCATGAGCCAAAGAGAAAGTTTGCAATAAAATTTCACAGTATGTGTATAGAGATGCCTGCGCTTAACGTGATCTTTGGTCCACAATCTCCAAAACAGACAAGCTGTAATAAAAGAAAAAACGAAAAGAACGAAAAGAGTCAGCTTCCAAGCTAGACGTAAAGATTTCGCAAAAATATTCATGAGCTTATTTTAGGACGAGAGAGGCGGCCTTGGTCAAGCGGTCCATCAAAGCAAGCCAGGCTTCTTGCTCATGCTCAGGCATCATTTTGAAAAAGAGAAGATCCAGGGATTTATTTTCAGATAAACGGCGCAGTTCTGAATAAAGCAGGCGCGCCGACAATACTGGATCCGAAGGCAAAACAAGCTCTGCCATTTTATTGACCCGTTTTACTTTCTTAATCTGAACACCTTCCACCTGATCAGGGAGTTCTTGAATTTTGTTTTGAGCAATTTGACGAATATCTTGCTCAGTTAAATCAGGGTTTCGCACTAAAACCAAGGGAATCTCCGGCATATAATGATGCTTCATTTGGCCTGGAGACTGGCGACGATCGATATCTTCTGTGAATGAAAATTGAAATCGCGCGCCCCCGAGAGACTTTTGCAATACGGACTGTGTCACATGACCCGCGCGTAAAACAGAGAGCTGATATTGCTCTCCTTTTCTCTTGATCAAAAGGACTGTGGATTCCAGGCCGACTTCGCAGGCTCCTCCATCGATGACTAAAAGATTTTCTTCTCTGAATTCGGAGCGAACATGTTCGGCTGTGGTCGGGCTCGTTTTTCCAAAAAGATTGGCGCTAGGTGCAGCCAAAGGCTCTTCTAAACGATCGATGAGACTGAGCGCTAAAGAATGTTTCGGCATTCGAATGCCCACCGTCTCAAGCCCCGAGGTGATCATGGGATCGACCCTCGCTGCTTTGGGCAAAACCATGGTGAGAGGACCTGGCCAAAAATGTTCCGCTAAAAAATCAGCCAAAGGGCTCCAGTCGGTCGTCAAAGTCTCTGCCATTTTTTTAGAAGAGACATGAACGATCAGTGGATCGAAGAAGGGTCTTTTTTTCGTCGAGAAAATGCGTGAGATGCCTTCTGGTGAGTTAATCAAAGCAGCTAAGCCATACACGGTCTCAGTGGGTATCCCCACGACCTGACCCTTTCTAAGAAGCTCAACGGCTTGTTCAATTTGGCTCTCGCTCATGCGCTAGGCCTAACACAAGCATCAGCAAAAAAAAAGGCTCCGAATTTCTTCGAAGCCTTCTTAAATATTTTAAGTGCTAAAGCAGATCTTAGAAACGACCGCCGCCGCCACCGCGACCGCCACCGCCGAAACCACCGCGACCACCGCCGCCACCTTCACGTGGAGCTTGGGGACGAGCTTCAGAAACGTTGATCTCGCGACCACCCATTGAAAAACCGTTCATTTTTTCAATAGCTGTGTTGGCTTCATCATCTGAATCCATTTCAACAAAGCCGAAACCTTTGCTGCGGCCAGTTTCACGGTCAGTGATAACTTTTGCTGAAGAAACTGAACCGAACTTAGCAAATTCTTGCTGAAGACCGGAATCATCGATTGAGTAAGGAAGATTCCCTACATATAATTTTTTACCCATGGTACCTCCTGGGACTGTTAAAAACCGACGGAACCATGAGATCAAAACACTGACTATGGAACGCGAACGGAACTCTTTATTCATACTGACTTTACCTAATTTATTCATTTTTGTCCAAATGCATTTTTACGACCTCATATTATTGAACTGAAGAGGGACTTTGAATCCCGCCCCCTTGACGTAGGTCATAGTTGTTTGCAACTCATCGATACTCTTAGAGGTTACGCGGACCTTATCATCCATAATTTGCGCCTGAACCTTTAATTTTGAATCCTTGATGCTTTTTGTAATTTCTTTAGCCACTTCTTTTTCAAGGCCTTGCACGATCTCAACTTTTTGTCTTAAAAGCTGACCACCAGCTGGCTCAATCTCATTGAATTTCAAGGACTTAATGTCAATTCCACGACGATGCAGTTTGCTCTGAAGGATGTCCTTCATCGCTCCCATTTTATAGTCGTCATCGCCCAGAATTGTGATTTCTTTTTTATCCCATTTGATTTCAGATTTACTGCCGCGAAAGTCATAGCGCTGTTCGATCTCTTTGATCGCTTGGTTCACAGCGTTGTCCACTTCCTGCATCTCTACTTCTGAAACAATATCGAACGAAGGCATGTCTCTTAAATCCTAATGATGGTGGTGTCCGCCGGGACCGTGTGCGTGGCCATGGGCCATCTCTTCATTCGTAGCATCACGGCTATCAACCATTTCCACATCGAATTCGAGATTCTCCCCTGCTAAAGGATGATTTCCATCCAGAGTCACCATCTCTTCCGTCATCTTTGTCACACGAACGACTTTGATCTGATCTTGTAATTGCAATTGAAGAAAACTGCCAATTGCCAAATCTTTTAAATGAGCCAATTCTTTTGCTGGAACATCCATTTTCATTTTTTCTTCTGGCATTCCGTAAGCGTCTTTAGCGTCCAACTTGACGTTCTTTTTTTGACCAATAAGCATGCCTTTGAGCTGCTCCTCTAAGGCCGGGATGATTTGGCCTGCGCCTTCCAAAAAAGCCAAAGGTCCATCTGAAGAAGCGTCGATCACTTTTCCTTGGGAATCTTTAAGCGTATAATTGAAGCTGATCACTCGACGTTTCACTGGGTTCTCTCCTGTTTTTCATTAGTCAAATTTCGGTCTGATATAAATCATTCTTATGTCGTCTCAGCAAGAGAATTCGACTTGAAAATGCTTTAAAAGAAGGCAATCCTATAGATGCATGCACGTGGAAGGCGATACGCCCACCCCCAGTTCATCGAACACCCGGTCAGCAAGATCTCTGCTGCTCAACGCTAGCTATGAGCCTATGAAGATCATCTCCTGGCAACGAGCCCTTATCCTTTGGTTTCAAGATAAAGTTGAAGTGATCGAATACCATAATGTCTTCGTTCGCAGTGTCCGCCATAGCTTTCAGATCCCTTCTGTGATGCGACTGAAGCATTATGTCAGGCCGAGAACCTTGGGAGCCGTGCGCTTCTGTCGTGAAAACGTCTATATTCGAGACAATCATACTTGCCAATACTGTGGGTACCAATTCTCAGCTAAAGCTCTGACCCTCGACCACGTCGTTCCCGTTTCCAAAGCGGGACCCAAAAGTTGGACCAACGTGGTCACAGCTTGTCGTGAATGCAATCAGAGAAAAGCCAATCGCACTCCGAAAACGGCTAAAATGCCCTTGTTGAATGAGCCCGTCGTTCCTACATGGCTTCCAAGCCCAGAGCTCGATGTTAAATCTGGTCAATTTCCCTCGGTGTGGTTAGAGTACCTGCAGTTCAAAGCAGGCTAATGAAAACTTCGATTCAATTTTTAAAAGCAGACGAGATTCTTTCTTTGCGTGCCCAAGTTTTGCGTCCAGGACAGGACGTTTCAAAAGCAAAAATGCCACAAGATCAGGATCCTCGAACTTTCCATCTCGGTCTTATGAATGAAGGTCATTTGGCAACGATCGCGAGCTTCCATGTGGATTCTCACAAAGATTTACCAGCACAAAATCCTTATCGCTTACGAGGAATGGCCACAGATCCCCGTTTTCAGAGAAAAGGTGGCGGACGGCAAATTATTGATTTTGGGATTCAGGAATTAAGACAAAGAAATTGCGATCTTTTGTGGTGCAATGCTCGAGAATCAGCCTTTTCTTTTTACGAGAAGTGCGGTTTTTCCTTCTCCGGCGATATGTTTGATATCGCGGAAATTGGACCGCATAAAGTCATGTACAAATATTTAAGCGAGAGCTAGTATACTCTCTTAATGATCGACAAAAAAACCAGCCTCGTTTTATTCAAGCATCTCACAAGAACAATCGGAGAAACTAACGGAATTTCCCTTCTAGATACTTTGGAGCTGATGGCCCATAGCAGTTTAGAAAAAGAAGACAAAAAGGCCTTCGGCCTCGTCTTGGAATTCATTGGTCTACTTTCGGACTTTCATCAAAACAAAGTCTCTATCCATCTTTTGATGGCTCATCCCTTCAATGAAACTTTGTTCCAATTTTTTAAAAATTTTCCGCTTAAATATTCAGAAGAACACATTCATTTAACCGGAGCCCTGACCGCTGAATTCATTTATCCACGATTGAAAAAATTGATCGAAGGCCCTAACAAGGATCTCTATAAGAAAAAGATCACCGAGGTCTACGGTGATGATTCTTGGCCGATCAGTTCCGTGGAAGATGTTGATAAGCTGATTCGCCTAGAGCCCGGCGAAGGCTTTATGACGTATTTGCGAATCCTGTATCTTCCAAAATTGATTTTGGTTGATAGAAAAGCCCACGAAGAAAGCGCTTATGCAATGGCAGAAGAGCTTTACACCAAATACAATGTGGGAAAAATTCGTCTGAAATTTTCTTTAAGCCGCGCCTCATCGACTTCGACAGAACAAATTCCAGGAGCCGATGATGTTTCTTCGGAAGATGTGGTTTTGGGTCTTTATGATGGCTTTAAGAAATTTCAAGATCAACATCCTGGTTTTGATTTTACTCTTTCTCCTTCTTTTAGAAAAGAAGCGAGCTTTTTTGATTCTGTGAAATACAAAACTCGTAAAGAGCACTTTGAAGCGCAGGTCGATGCGCTCGTCAAAATGTTGGATAAATATCCTCAACTGCAGAAACATCTGACGGATGTCGACACAGTAGGAAATGAGAATGATCTTTATCGAAAAGAACATTTCAACGAATTTCAAAAAGGTTTTAGAAAACTTCAGTACCGAGGATTTAAAATTAGATCCCACCATGGAGAAACTTTTCATACTCTGAAAAAAGGCATTCAAGCCGTCGATAATGCGATGAATATTTGGCATATCGATACCTTGGAACATGGATTGTCTCTAGGAATTAATCCGAATTTTTATTTTCATAAACTTTTTCAGCGAGTCATGGAAAAGAATGAAGCTGGCCAAGGAATCACCTCCAAAGATCCAGAATTCAAAGAGCTCACGGAATTGGATTGGGGCGCTTACAAACCCGTTTTGGAAAAGCTATTGGCAGGAAGTGCGCTTTCTCAACCAGAAATTATCTTGTTTTTGAAAGCCAAGTTTCACACGGCTCGTGAAGTAGAACATTATCAACATGATGTTTTAAATCGTTTGATCCAAAAAGGTGTCTCTTTAGTTTCTCTTCCTTCGTCGAATAATAAACTGACAGGAAGATTTGAAGATTATAAAGATCATCCCTTTTCTTGGTGGGAGAAAAAAGGCGTTCAATTAGGCGTAGGAACAGATAACTACATCACATTGAATACCAATTTCATTCAGGAAATGCTGATTGTGCTTTATACGGATCCGACGGATCTAAAAATCACTAAGCTCTTAATGGTTGTCACCGGCGAAAACCGTCGTCCTTATATCAGTCATCTTCTCTGGAAAATGCGCAAGCTCGATCTGTAGTTAGCTTTCCCAAAAGGTAGGCCATTACTTTTCGCCATTATCTCTAATCATAATGGAATCTATCTCAAATAAATAGAAATTGGTGGATAAAAGTAATGGCCTACCTTTTGGGAATCTGAAACAATGTTCGAATGAGCACAACAACAGCAAAGCCAAAACTGTCTTGGATCGATACTCTTAAATCTTTAAAAAAACCCAAAGTCGGCGTCATGGCTCTTTTGGGATTTTCTTCGGGCCTTCCCTTTCTTCTGGTTGGAAACACACTTGGTTTTTGGCTCCGAGAAAGTGGAATCACCTTAGCAACGATCGGGTTCTTATCTTGGGTGGGGCTTGCTTACTCTTTCAAATTTATTTGGGCTCCTTTTATCGATAAAACGGATGCCCCCATTTTGGGTAAGTTATTGGGCCGCCGTCGCGGTTGGCTGATTTTTTCCCAACTTCTCGTCGGTATATCATTGATCGGAATGTCGATTGTGAAGCCCGAAGGTGGTTTGATGCTATTTACAGCATTGGCCGCTTTGGCTGCCTTCGCCAGCGCGACTCAGGATATCGTCGTCGACGCATGGAGAATCGAAGTTTCCGACAACAGCGAAGAGATGTCTCTGCTCTCTTCGGCTTACCAGTTGGGCTACCGGGTTGCGATTTTACTGACGGATTCGATTATTCTGATCGTTGCAGCCTCTGTAGGATGGGCTGTTTCGTATTTCGTGATGGGTGCCACAATGGGATTGGGTCTTTTGGGAACACTCCTCGCGATTGAACCCAAAGCCCTTTTGCAAAAATCTTCGATTCTTGCCACGGAATCGACTCAGAACCTCGGAAGAAGAATTTATGATGCAGTCGTTGGACCCTTCCTGGCATTTTTTAAAACTTATGGGACACATGCTGCTTTAATTTTAGCGGCAATCAGTCTTTATCGTCTGCCCGATTTTGTCATGGGACCTATGGCGAATCCTTTGTATGCCGATCTCGGAATTGCCAAAGAATTTATTGGCGCCGTTCGAGGTTCTGCCGGATTGATTGCTTCCGTTGTCGGAATCACCCTGGGAGGACTTTGTGCCGTTCGATTTGGCTTTCGCACAGCTCTTCTTGTAGGTGCTATTCTCGGACCCGCTTCGAACATTGGATTTTCTTTGTTAGCTTGGTATGGACATTCGCCTGAGCTTTTCACAGCAGTGATGATCGTTGATAATGTGTCCACGGGATTTGCCGGAACAGCCCTAGTAGGATATATGTCGAGCCTGACTTCGATCGGGTACACTGCAACTCAGTATGCTTTGCTCAGTTCTTTTTATACATTATTAGGAAAAACTTTGAAGGGTCTTTCGGGCCAAGCCGTCGAGTCCTTGCAAGCAAGCCATTCCCTGATGGAATCTTATGCGATCTTCTTTATGGGGACTGCAGCCGTTGGAATTCCTGCATTTATTCTTTGTCTTTTCTTAGTGAAAGATTCTGGGGCAAATAAGGCCTAACCGCCTTGGCCTTCTTTAGAAAGAACATAGTTATCACGAATCCAAATGCGAATTCGTTTGAGAAGATTGTCGGTAATTCCAAAGAAAACAAAGTGGCAATTAAATGTTCCTTTTTGTCCTTGGTTCTCTTCTACGTAATTGCAAGTTGCCAAGAATTCAGGTGCTCCAATTTCATAAGGCTGCCAAAGAATCATTTCTCGAAAGCTCCCCACTGTGATGGGTCTATAGTATTGCATGACAAATCCCGCTTCAGAGATCTCACTCACGGTCACGGGATTCACGGCTTTGATAATTTCAACAGCTGGCACTGTTTTAGGGACAATCTTGTCCATTCCTTTTTCAACGAGTTTTGGAAATAAGGCTTTTAAACGATGTCCAAAGTAGATTCTATCCAAAGGTTTAAATAAAATATCATGAGTAAAAGTTCCAAAGAGCCTTTCCTCGGCATCTGTAAAATCTTTTTTTGAGGTCATAATAATTTGAGGATCGACATTGAACTTTTTCTTTAAAGCTTCCTTAACAAATTTCCATCTTTCGGCAGCGCCTTCGCCAAAAAAACGGTGGCTGGCAATAATCAAATGAACAGGTTTTTGAATCCGCGAATCTTTTTGCATCCACTTTATTTGCTCTTCTTTGCTGGGCTCTCCCAAAGTAATATTAAACTTTCCACCCTCTTTAGAAATAGCTTTCACCGAAACCATAAATGAATTTTCTCCCAGATTGAGAGAAAGATAGTTGTCCTCGGATAAATTCATTGTTCCAGTCGAGATATATCTTCGAAGTCTTTCACGATGGTTCATGATCACTGCTTGATGAAACCAGTTACTTTTATTCTTCAGATCATTTGCTGAGGTTCCAAAGAATGTCGCAAGATCTGCTTTGTCTGATTCAAATCCCAAGTAGGTGGACCCTGAGGTGTCAAAATGAAGAGTCAAAGAAGTCGCCCCACCCAGCGTTTTCAAGTTAGCATCTTTTTGCTGAAGAGCTTGAGCGGGATCGATGTCGCCAATTAAAGCAGAAACACTTTCTATGGAAATTAATTGTAATCCTCGAAAAGTTTTTTCCAAGTGCCCCTGCAGCCCTGAGGGTCCAATTTCCTCGTCATCCATCAGAAGAATCTGAGGTTCAGAAACGCTCTGTCCACAAGTTAGATGATCCCATTTTGCAGAGAGAACTTTCGCATTCTTGTCGTGAGTTTTTTTCCTAAAGTTACTGATCTGAGTTTGATCCGCTGAAAAGTAGGTGAAATGAGCGCGAAAAGCATCAGGAAACTCGGGGTGCTTCACACAAGATTGGCAAATTGCAAATAAAGATCGGTGCCGATCGGAGAGAAACTGCTTTCCGTAATACTTGGAAACAGCTCCTACGGGAATTTCCCGATAACTTTTCGTGATAATTCCAATATCGGAGATGGCTTCCAACTCAACATCTTTCAACATTTCCACAATCGCTGTCGTCTTCTGATTGGCGATAGTATTTTTTGAAGGAGGATGGCGCCCGTCGATTGCGAAAGTCAAATCTTGGGCCAAAATCAATCGATCAAAGGGCTTAAATATCACATTGTTTAAAATTCGATCTTCAAGCTGTGTAATTTTAAAATTAGGATCATCAAAGGCCGTCAGCACAAAACTTGTAGGATCTTCTTTTGTACATATTTGTCTTTGAATAAAGAGATCTCTTGTTTTACGTAAAAGTCCTAGCTGCTCAACGCCAAGAAACTCTATTTTAGAAATCACCAGAACAAGTTGATGGGTCTCGCCTTCAGCTAGCGGTTCTTGCGGTGCAAACGAGGGGACAACACCCCCTTGAGCGATAGCTGCTGGCCCTGTGGTCATCATTAGCTTCATCCATGCAGCAAAGGTGTCGAGCTGAGGAAAGAGACGGACCTGAATTTTTGGATCCGTAATTGCAATAGCTTCCACTATTTCCTGTTGGAATTTAGGATCATCTTCAAGAACGTAGACAAATTTCATAAACCCCGAGCCTTTTCAGTACTATAACTGAATTTAAGCCAAAGTCCTAACGCTCAGTTCTTGGGCCGCCTGAATAGACGAGACAAAAGACTAGGGAAGCTTATTAATAGCATCGAAGCGAATAGAAAGCTTCTCGGAAAATTCGTTGCTCTCCCGACTGAAAATCATCTCAAACTCGTCGTGAGATGTTTGCAAAATGCGCAATCGGATCCCTGACTGAGCTAGAGATTTTTTTATATCTTTTGAATTATACAATCGCGTCTTTTGATTCCAAACACCCAGCTTTGTCTTCCCAACTGAAATGTGGAATTGCCAAAAGCTATCGCCGATTTTCTCGTTTTCAGTTAAATCAATCAAAGTCGGCGCATAGATTGAAAAACTTTTTTCGACAACATCAGAGGGAGTTGAGCAAATAATCTTTGACTCCCCTTTGACAAATGATTGATGCGATACGAGCTGAAAAGAATGTTTCTTGCTCTCGATTTGAAAGCGCGCACGCTTAGCAATAAAAACCATTTTAGGAAGTGCTTCTAAATTTTTAATACTGGTTCCCGATTCCTGAGAAGAAGAAAATTCAGGAAAATTTTCACAAGAAGGAACGACAACAGGGGGATTCGCGGCCTGCGAAAGCTCTGCTAGTAGAATCAAAACGCCGGTGATTAAAATATAAATTCTCATTTGCTCTCCACATATTTTATCGGAAGTTCTTCCGATTCAATGAAAGGATTGTGAAATTTTACAGACTTTTGTCGAAAAAAAAGCTGTCTCAATAATAAACAACATAAAAATATCCGAACATTTTTGCTTTTATGCACTATAATTTGAGTCAGTGAAAAACACAGCTCGTAAAAATTCAACTACCTACCAATCCTTCGATCAACTCGATGGATCGCATCCGTGGATGCAAGTAGTCGCTGATGGATTTGTTCCTTACCGAGTTCGTGAATTGAGAACTGGTGAAGTTGCCTATTTTAATTTTGTCCTCGCGAAAGAAATGGGTCTTATCAATTCAGATCATCCTCATGCATTGAATGCTGAACTAAAAAATAAACTCATCGAAACTTTCTCTATTCAGATCATTAATGAATATGACGAGTTAACAAAAAGAAAAATCGCTCCAGAGACAATTAAGCCAAAGCCTTACATGGCTTCTCGCTATCTCCAACTGCAACATCCCGGCCGCAAGGGAAAAACCTCGGGTGATGGCCGTGGTATTTGGAATGGAATCATCGAATTCAAAGGCAAAGTTTGGGATATCAGCTCACGCGGAACAGGAGTGACTTGCCTTTCCCCTGGAGCTGTTGAAGCCAATCGCCCTCTGAAAACAGGTGGCGAAGAATTTGGTTATGGCTGTGGTCTTGCCGAAATTGATGAGCTCTACAGTGCCGCAATTTTAGCTGAAGCCATGCATTTGCAAGGAATTGCGACTGAAAGAGTTCTCTGTATTATCGATTTAGGTAAAGGTTATGGAATCGGCGTGAGAGCTGCACCTAATCTGATCCGTCCTGCCCACCTCTTTATTTATCTAAAACAAAATCGTCATGAAGAGCTTAAAAAAGCTGTCGACTATTATATCGATAGAGAAATTGCAAACGGCTCGAACAAGCTAAAAGCAAAAGGCGCCGGCAAGTACGACGATTTCGCCACCGAAGTAGGCCGTTCATTTGCTGAGTTTACAGCGATCCTTGATATTGATTATATTTTTGCTTGGCTTGATTGGGACGGTGACAATGTTTTAGCAAATGCTGGCATTATTGACTATGGAAGCGTTCGCCAATTTGGAATCCGTCATGATCGATATAGATATGATGACGTTGAGAGATTCTCGACTAATTTGAATGAACAAAGAGCCAAAGCTCGACTTTTGGTCCAGGTTTTTGTTCAAATTGCTGATTATTTAAAAACAGGAAAGAAAAAGCCTTTGAAAAGCTTCGCGAAACATCCTGTGGTGAATCAGTTCAATAAAGATTTTCAAAAATATCGTGCTCATCGTCTTTTGTACCGTATGGGATTTTCACAATCTCAACGCAATAATATTTTAGCGGTGCCAGGATTGTTTGAACAGTTTGATCGCGAATTTTCATATTTCGAAAGGGCTAAAATCAGCGGAAAGATTTCCAAAGTCGCTGACGGTGTTAATCATCCTGCCCTTTTTAATCTCCGCAGTATTCTAAAGCATCTTCCCGAGTATTACCTAAAGAACGGCTTTGATGAAAGCCTGATGCCAGAGAAAGATTTCTATAAAATAATTATCTCTAGCTTCGCAAAGAGCAAAGATATGAAGCCAAGAGAGAAACACGTCAGACATATCCAAGATTTTCAGAAGCTTTATAAACAGCTTTTGACCGTCGCCGCGGGGACACAAAAACCACAGTCCATACTAAGAGCTTTTTCTGAGCGCGCCAAATTCTTGAACCGCGAAGATCGTATGACTGGAAATGCGCTGATCCAAGTTGTCTTTGAGATTATGGCCCAGATCAAAAAGGGAATGAATTATTCCCAAGTCCAATCGGTCATTGATCAATTGGTTTATTCTTATTTGGGAACACCCGAGGTTGTGACTTCACGCCATTATCAGAAGAAACCTCGTCTTGTTGTTCGCCCTGATGTTTATTCAAAGCTTTTGAACTTGGTCACAAATCACCAAGAAGATATCTAGAGGGACTTGAGCTTTCCCTGAACCCATTTACGAATCAGTGGGTATTCTTCTTCCTTAAAGACATGCTTTTTATCAGACTGAATAAAATCGACTTTCATTCCTGCTGAACGAAGCTTTTCAATTCCAAATTCTGTATCTTCGATAGGGAGCACATCATCTTTAGATCCATGGGTCAAAAGCCATGGCGTTTTCTTATTTTTCTTTAATCCTTTTTTCCAGCGTGGGAAAAAATGAAAATAGCCGCTGATGCCAACGACTCCCCCTAATTTCTTAGGATAATTCATCGCCACATCTGCGCTGACGAGACAGCCTTGAGAAAATCCGAAAAGAAAAATATTTTCTGGTTTCCAACCTTGAGCTTCGAGCTCCGATAGAAGACGCAGCATTTTAGCGCGAATTTTAAGAACTCCGCCTTTTTGAAATTCTCCATCACCATACCAAGAATAACCATCGAGATATTTTTTAGGAGCATTTAAAAGAAGATAGTTCATGTCAGGAATGCGAAGCTCTTTATCAAAAGCCAGAAAAGGCTTGGTGCTATCGCCCTTTCCATGAAGGACGATCATCAAGCGCTCGGACTTTTTCGCCGAAGCGATAAAGCTAGATTTAAAGAGAGCCGTTTCGATCATTGTTTTCCCCACATGTTAACCATGCCTGAGCTTTTTGCACCTGAGGGTCTTCTGCCGTCAAGTCATTCTCACTGCCCGCTAATCCCATCAAAGATCCCGATATCTGCGACTCGCATTGGCTGTTATTATTCATCAACCAAGCTAAATTCTGAGGACCCAACCAGCTATCCACTGGCGTGATTGGATTGAGATAAAGCTCTTCCTCACGCTGATCACCTGAATCATTAAAGCTGACAGTGATATCGGGATTCAGACCCACCAGCTGCGGAGTCCAACCTGATGGAAAATAATAAAGACCTTCTGTGCCAAAAAGAGCGATTTTCTGATTCGGTCCCCAGATTTTTCCATCTTGAAAAGAGCCCTTACCAAAGGATCTCTCGCCCACCAGTCTTGCACGGTCTAAATCTTTCAAGGATCCAGCCACGATTTCTGAAGCTGAAGCCGATCCGCTATTGATCAGGACAGCTAAAGGACCTTTGAATAAAGCTTCTTTTTCTGCAAAGTATTGATCTGAAGGTTTTGAAATATCGAGATATCTAGTTTCAAAAAGAAGAGTTCCTTTTTCAACAAAGAGATTAATCACACAGGCTGCCTCTTCAACTTGGCCACCAGGATTGTCTCTCAGGTCTAATAACAGGCCTCGCATCCCCTGTTCTTTTAAGGAAATGATTTGCTCCCGAGTATTTTCACAAACATTTTTGGCAAATTTATGAATCGTCACAAGTCCAATTCCTTGAGACCCTTGAAGGAAGCTAGAAACAACACTTGGATAAACTTTCTCTGATTTAAAAACTTCAATCGTTTTCTCTTCGCCATTATGTCGAACGACCGATAGCTGCAATCGACCTGAAGAGCGCATTTTAAACATCTCTGAAACTTGGGATGGCAAAAGCTCAGAAATTTTTCTGTTATTGATTGAAACGATGCGATCACCTTTTCTTGCTCCCGCGAGATCGGCCGCAGAGCCCGAGAAAACTTTACGAACAATCAGTTCGTTCCCAAGACGTTTAGAAATCAATCCAATGTTTGCGTTGCGGCTCTCGCTGCTGGCGATGACTTCTTCGTACATGGCCAAAGGCATGATGTAGGTATGTGGATCTTTATATACCGACAGAAAACCATTAATTCCCAAGGCGGCCGCTGAGCTTCTCTCTGTCTCTTTAACGAATTCTTTCTCGATTTTCTTCCAGATATTGAAAAAAGAAATCTTTGTTCCTGATTCTTTAAAAACAGGAGTCCATTTCGACAATTCTTTTTTCTCCGTCAAGCGATCTGCGATATCGGCGACTTCAATTTTCTTTAAATCACCCGATGTTGTGATAACCAGATTATACTTTTCAGCAATTTGGCTAACGGCGTTCACGCAGGCTAAAAACATTTGCTGAGAACTGTGACAAGAATCATCCAAGATAAGGGATTCGAGCTCAGATGTTCCTAGGCCCGTTTCGGCCCAGTACTGATCACCGGTTTTAAGACCACGATCGGTTTTTTGCTGAACGCAGCTAGGAACGAGGAGCAAAAGCTGCAAGTTAAATATTAATAATGCTTTCAAAAGACGGTTCATGAATGGGCTCCCTCGATGGGTTGTGAAATAGCAAAGCGTGGACCAGCCAATATGGCACCTAAGACATTGAAATGACGCAGAAATTAAGGATTTTTTTGAAGGCATTTCAGGGCTGTCTATAAGATTAACAATGACTCTTTTGGGGGCTTTCGATAGGCTTTCCCGCATGGTGATTGTAACGGGTGCCAATGGCTTTATCGGCAGTGTGATGGTGTGGGAACTGAATCAGGCAAAAATACCTGTTTTAGCCGTGGTAGATACCATCTCCCTGCAGCAAAGACCTGAGCTTCTCAGGGACAAAAAATACGAGCATTTCCTGCTGAAAGATGAGCTTTGGGCATTTTTAGAAAAGCCTGAAACCATTCAAAAAACCACATGGATTATCCATATGGGAGCTAACTCGTCGACAACTGAAACAAATAAAGAACATCTCTGGGAAAACAATACTCATTATACTCAAAGAATTTTCGAATGGTGTGCTCGCCACAAAAAGAATTTTATCTACGCGAGCAGTGCTGCGACCTATGGTTCTGGCGAGCTCGGTTATGATGATACGACCGATGCAGAAAAATTAAGACCTTTGAATCTCTACGGCGAGTCCAAAGTTCTCTTTGATCGCTGGGCTCTCAAACATGAAACCAATGGCAGCTCATGTCCTCCTCATTGGTATGGTCTCAAATTTTTCAATGTTTATGGGCCCAATGAATATCACAAAGCTTCAATGACCAGTGTGCCTTTTAAGGCCTTTGAACAAATCACTGCTCATGGAATGATGAACCTCTTCAAGTCCTATCATCCTGATTATGCTGACGGTGCTCAAATGCGAGATTTTGTTTACGTGAAAGACGTGACGGGCTGGATGAAAGAGCTGATGGAAAAGAAACCTCGCAATGGTGTTTATAATATGGGTTTTGGAAAAGCTCGCACCTGGAATGATTTGGTGACAGCGGCTTTCACGGCATTGAATAAAACTCCAAAAATCCAATATATCGATATGCCTGAAAATCTGCGTGGACAATACCAATACTTTACTGAAGCCAATATGAACAAGTGGATGTCTGCAGGGATGTCGGCTCCAAAATGGTCCATCGAAGACGGCGTGAAAGATTATTTACAAAACTATCTTTCAAAACCTCAACGGATTTTGTGAGGTCCCATTTTGCCACATACTGCTGCTAAAAATCTTCCTCATCATCTCCAAAAATACGTCGTCGAACAGTATTACGAAAATTACACTCCTGTGGATCAAGCTGTCTGGAGATACGTTCTTCGCCAACTAAAGTCTTTCTTACAGAAGCAC
>JACCDR010307394.1_pt1 | contig 24633 bp, 30 predicted proteins | sample 7446431 | NCBI WGS metagenome assembly JACCDR01 (sample SAMN15323443, study PRJNA562643) | freshwater metagenome | isolation source: river surface water | place: USA:Blue River Watershed | collected 2017-08-17 | reverse complement strand
GTCTTCCGTTCCAAGATCCTAAAAACACGGAGCGTCATCATGCCCCTGACCAGGCATTACTACGCAGAGTGAAGCTAACCCAGAGTGACTGCCTCTCGGCCATCCCATCCCCCATCACAATCCGTCACTTAACTCACTGCGAGCAACAAGGCGCCCCGCTCACCCTCACCCGGGTGGGAGGGGTGGCGGGGCGCATGCCTTACTCTATGGAGTTTGCCCAGCCCAGGGCCATGCGCATGAGCTAGCGCCGGGCGTCATTCCGCGGACCGTCGGCCTTGCCACGTGGCCAGCGCCAGCCATGCCGCGGTGATGGGCCAGCCGAGGCTCACGATGGACAGGAAGGCGTGCACCTCCCACGCGCCGAGCGGGTTGGCGACGACCTTTCCGCGGATCCGGACGGTGCTCTTGGCGTACATGATGACCGCCATCAGGGCGGCGTACATGAACGCGGCGGCGACCGCCCATGCAAGCACGGCGACCTCGATCATCGGGCGTACCGCCTTGTGGGCTGCCGCTCCGAGACGTCGGACCGGATCTTCTTCGGCTTGGCGGGGAACGGCGTGTGCCGACGCTCAGGTCGGGCGTGGTGCGGCGCCCACACGGTGGGCAGTTCGGTCAGGTCCCATCCGAACTGCTGGTCGATCCACGGCGCGCGGTTGTTCAGGAACGACCACAGCCATGCGTGCGAGTGCGCGGTGCGCCCGTCGGCGTGACGGTGCAGCACGAGCAGATCGTCGGCGTGGCGGAGGCAGAACAGCAGCGGCTGGCCTGACCAGTGGCCGAGGCGGAGCGACTGCTGGGCGTACAGGATGATGTGGCTGGGTTCCGTGCACGCAGTCACGGTTACGATGCAGGGGGTCGTCGGGAACTTCATGCGTGGTCCGTTCTGCAAGGGCCGCACGCCCGAGATGGACGTGCGGCCGGATGGATGGTGCTATTCGCCCGCGAGCAGGTCGAGGGTGAGCAGGTCGTCGGCGGCCATCTCGGCACCGGCACGGTCGGCCATCTCCCCGCCGCCTTCCGCCTGACGTTTCTTGCCGGTGTCGCCGGCCTCCAGCAGCCCGGTTGCGTCGTTGGGCGCCGGCGGGTACGGCGTGTTGCGCCAGAAGGTGGGCGACGACGGGCACAGTTGGCACGACAGCATGTTGCCCGCCCCGGTGCACACCGGCGGCGCCCCCGCAGGCCTGCCGTGTTCGTCGGGCGCGCCCGGACGGCACTCGCCGGCGGTCACGGCGCGTCCGGGTGGCCGTGGCGGAGGTGGTCGGACAGCTCGGCCCGGCTGGTGTACCAGCGACGACCTTCGCATTGCGGGCACATCCAGTACAGCCCGGTCCGTTCGGCGTTGAGCCGGTCGAGCTGCCTCGTGCCCGTCAGGATGGCGAGGAACAGCCCGAGCGCCATGGCGCCGACGACGACCATCACGAATTCCATCAGGCCACCCCGGCCCTCTGGGGGCGCTCCATGTTGATCCGGTGCTGGCAGGTGCAGCCGATGCCCGCGCACTCTGCGTGGGCCCGTTCGGCACCCTCCTGCACCACGGCGACGTCGAAGACGTTCACCAGGAAGGACTCTTCGGAGGCGCTGCGCCATCCGGTGGCGATGTCGGCGCCGATGGCGCACGGTCGGCAGATCATGCGATTCTCCTATCAGGCGGCACTTTGGCTGCCGACAGCATAAGGGAAGGTGGCACTTTTCATGCCGACGGTGATTCAGAGACAGCAGATGGCGCATCATCCCCTGCTGGGCCGCAACGTCAACCACGACTCCCGCTCCCGCGCCTACCGTGTCGCCTCGCCGACCGGCACCCCGCTCAAGGCGGTCCGGCACCGGTCGCACATCGACATCCTCAACCAGGGCGACATCGGGATGTGCACGGGCGCGTCGGGCGTGGCGGCCATCTACCGGGAGCCGTACGGGCACGACCCGCGGCGAGAGACCGGACGGTACTCGCCGAACCTGGCCGGTGCCATCGCGCTCTACCGCGCGGCCACCGAGATCGACCAGTTCCAGGGCACCTACCCGCCGAACGACACGGGCAGTGATGGCCTGTCGATCGCCAAGGTGCTCAAGAAAGCGGGCATCATCTCCGGCTACCGATGGGCGTTCACCATCGATGAGGCGCTGGCAGCGCTCCAGGAGACCCCACTGATCACCGGCCTGCCCTGGTACAACAGCATGTTCGAACCGTCGCCGATGGGCCTGATGAACATCGACCGGGCGTCAGGCTCGGCGGGCGGCCACGAACTCTGCGTGGACGAGTACATCCCGGACAGCCCCGCCAACTTCACCCCAGCCATGGTGGGCGGCCCCAACTCGTGGGGTCCAGACTGGGGCTACGGCGGCCGCTGGTATCTCACGGTGGAGGACTGGGCCTCCCTACTGGCCGAGCACGGCGACGTCACGCAGTTCGTCCCGCTCAGCAAGCCCGCCCCCGCGCCGTTCCCGCCCGCCATGGCCCCGGACGACAAGCTGTGGGCATCGATCGAGACGTGGGCAACGGTGGGTCACACCGAGGCCGAGCGTGCCACCTCCACCGACCCGCTGATCGTCTGGGCCCGCGAGACGGGACGCCTGTGACCGCCGAGCTGATCCTCCGCATTCTCGCGCCATGCCTGATGATCGGCGGGGTGCTGGTGGGTGGCGTCATCGGCAACCGGTTCGCGCCGCTGCCGGGCGACGACCCGCGCGAGGTCGAGCCGGAGCACATCGACATGCTGCCGTGGCGGCCGTAGTGGATTGGGGAGTGCTGTGGGTGGTCCTGGTAGTGGCCGGAGGCCTGGGGCTGGTCGTGCTGGCGGGCGGAGCCTTGCTGTGGTGGGCGGTGGCCACCCTGTGGCGGATGCTGAACCGCTGAACTGTCCGTGCGGCACAGGCTTCACCGTTGACGACGCGGGCGACGGGCACGCCATGGCCCACCTGGACTGGCTGACCCGGGAAACGGTGCGCCGTGGGCTCCGGGAGCGCGAGCCCGGTCCGATCGAGACCGCCCTCGAGGACGACCTGTCTGCGGCAGACCTGTCCGGCGCCGGCCGGAAGACCATGGCCGCCATGGCCCGCAAGCTGGCCCGGGTCATCGACGCCCGCGGCGAGGATGAGCCCGCCAGCCAGACCGCCAAGGCGATCGAGACGTTGCGCATCACCATGGACAAGATCCTGGCCAAGGAGACCAATGACCCTGACGTCAAGCGGCGACTCGAAGAGATCCTCTCGACCCCTGGTGATGGAGGATCTGCGGTGCCCCCCGCGCTTCGCTACCCGCCGGAGTCTTGACCGGCTGACTCTCGGCCCGGCGGTGGCCCGCATCTCGGCGGCGTTGGGTAAGCCGCTGCTGCCGCACCAGCAGTACATCGCCGACGTGGCGCTGGAAATCGACCCGAAGACGGGTCGTCTCGCCTACGACGACGTGACGATCGTCGGCCCCCGCCAGGTGATGGGAAAGTCGGAGTTCGTCCTGCCGCTAATGGTGCACCGGTGCACGGGCTTCGGGAAGGCGCTGATCGACCAACTGGAGGCCGAGTTCGGCTTCAGGCCGGTCGAGCCCGGCCCGCAGTCGGTGGTCTACACGGCCCAGACCGCAGACAAGGCCCGGGAGAAGTGGCGGGACATCCACGTCAAGCGGATCAAAGAGTCCCCGCTGGCCGCCTTGTGGGCCCAGCCGCCACGGCTGCGACTGAACGCCGAGACGATGTTCTGGCAGAACGGCTCCACATGGGCCCCGGGCAGCACTACCGGGAAGGCCCTGGATGTCGATACGCCCATCTGGTCCGACCGAGGGTGGGTGACCATGGGTGAACTCAAGGTTGGCGATCGTGTAGCGCATCCATCCGGTCGTTTTACGGCGGTGCTGGGAGTCTCGCCAGTCATGAACGACCATCCGTGTTTCACGGTCCGCACGGCTGACGGCCGTGAGGTGGTTGCCGATGCGGAACACCTATGGACGGTCACCGACCGAACATCAGGGAGTCGTCCGCGCGTGCGGACCATGACCACTGAGGATCTCCTCGCGGCCGGGCTTGTCATGGACTCTGGAGGGTCTCGATTCAGCCTGCCTCGACAGGCTGCCGTAGCTACTCCTGACGTAGCACTCCCTGTCGATCCGTACATCTTGGGGATGTGGCTCGGCGATGGGGATCGGAATTCCGCCCGATTCACCGTGGGGTCCGAGGATCGGGCGGAGATGTGTCGCCAGGTCGAACTGTGCGGGTACCGAATCACTGGCCAACGCCAGGATCCCCGCTCGGATGCATGGGCCGTGAACTTCAACATCTACAAGCCTGAGCGGGTTTGCCCGTGCGGGAAGGCTGTTCGCCGGAACGGCCTTTGCGACACATGCTCACACCGGGCCGCCCGGGCGGGCACGCTGCCGCCCGGAATGGGCAAGGACGGCATCGAAGTCCGACTCCGGTCGATAGGCGTCCTGGGCGCCAAGCACGTACCCGAGGCATACATGCTCGCCGGCACGGGACAGCGACTAGCGCTGCTTCAGGGATTGATGGACACGGACGGGTGCATCACCGAGAATCACGGGTCGTCGCCGCGGTGCGAATTCACCTCGACCAACCAGGGCTTGGCCGAGGCCGTTCTCTTGTTGGCCCGATCGCTGGGGTTCAAGGCGACGGTCATTGAAGGTCGAGCAACCATTCAGGGCGGGGACTGCGGCCCGAAGTGGCGGGTCGGGTTCACGGCCACCACGGAAGATCCGATGCCGTTCAGGATGGCCCGCAAGGCGGCCATGGTGCGACCGCCGATGAGATTGAGCGGGCGACGCCACACCGTAACCATCAAGACGATCACACCGGTTGAGTCCAGGCCGGTTCGATGCATCAAGGTTGCCGAGCCTGACGGGCTTTTCCTGGCGGGCAGGGACCTGATGGTCACCCACAACACGGCGGGTACCGGTGACTCACTGGACATGCCGGTCATCGACGAGATGTGGGCCAAGGAAGACTCCCGCACCGAGCTGGGTTTGCGACCGGCCATGATGACCCGCCCGTGGCGTCAGTTCGTCCGCATGTCGATGGTCCCGGGCATCACCCGCGCAGTGCCGGAGAAGTGGCCGTACATGCGCCAGAAGATGACCCAGGGCCGCTCGGTGGTGGACCTGGACATCCGCAAGAAGGTGGCCTACTTCGAATGGTCGGCTCCGCTGGACGCCGACCCGCACGATCCGGCCACCTGGTGGGGCTGTATGCCCGCGCTGGGCTACACGGTGCCGATCGACAACGTGCAGACCGACCACGACCAGATGGGCAACGGCGACATCGATTTCCAGGCCGAGTATCTGGGCTGGATCCCGGACGGCGGTATGCCGCTCTGGCAGACGATCGGGGAGCAGACGTGGCGCGATCTCGGGGTCGAGCTGGTGCCGGACGCTCCGCCCGCCTACCGCGACCCGATCGCGCTCGGGGTGGACGCCTCCCCCGACTTGACGGTGGCGGCGATCGGCATGGCCGCGCTGCGGGAGGACGGGGATCTGTACGTCGAGCTGATCGAGCGGCGGCCGGGCGTGAACTGGGTGCGGGACGCGGTCCTGTCGATCGTGCGGGCCCACACGGTGTGTGTGGTGGCCATCGACCGGAACGGGCCGCTGGCCGGGCTTATCATGCCGCTGGCTCGCGCTGCCATCGAAGAGAACCTTGACCTTACAATCCAGGAGATGACCAGCGCCGAGGTCGCCGCCGCGTGCGCCACGTTCTTCAACCAGACTGGGGAGACGGATGAAGCGAACACCACGGGTGAGGGCGATCCGGACGCGGTTGCTGCCGACGTGCGCCGCGCACGGCACATCAACCAGCCGGAGCTCACTCGCTCGGTCGGCACGGCGCTCAAGCACAAGCAGGGCGACCGCTGGCGCTGGGAGCGCGACGACACGAGCCCTCCGCTGTACGCGGTATCTCTGGCGGGGTTCGCCGGCGAGGTCCACGAGTGGATCGGCGGCGCCTACGACATCATGGATTCGCTCGGGTGATCCGAGGCTCCACTTTCTGCCTGAGCACATCGCACTGGCAGGCATGGCATGAGCGGCGAGACGGCGGGTCAGACGCTCCAGGACGTGATGGGCAGCCTGATGGACGTGGCAGGCATGCTCGCAGTCACGGTCGGCATCGGCTGGGGCACCTGGGGTTGGTGGGGCCCGTTCGCGCTCATCCCGGCCGGCTTCACCCTCATCTTCCTGTCGGCGATCGCCGCCGGGATGCGCAACCGCCCGGATCCGGTACCGGAGGCCAAGCGGTCCGCTCCGCTGCCCGGCCCCGGCCACCCGGGCACCCTGCATGTCGGAGGCTGACGCATGAGCATGTTCCGCCGGGCCTTCACCGGGATCACCTGGGACGAGCGCACCGGAAACCCGCGGGTGGCCTCACCCGGCGCCCGGTCGGTGAACGTCACCGAGGACAAGGCCATGACCCAGTCGGCGTGGTGGGCTGCGGTCCGGCTCCGCGCCGACCTCATCTCGACCTTCCCACTGGACGTCTTCCGGGACTTCACCTTGGGTGGCCAGACGGTTCCGGTGGAGATGACGAAGCCGCCGATTCTGGTGGATCCGGGCGGTGTGGAGTGGCCGCTCATCGACTGGATGTGGGCCAGTCAGCGTGACCTGGACACGGCCGGAAACGTCGTTGGCATCATTCGGGCGCGCAATGGAGCGACCAACAAGTACTACCCTCAGGGCCTGCCCGCGATGATCGAGCTTCAGGACACCCGGAAATGTGCGGTGATCCGCCACAAGGGCAAGCTCATCTATCGCATCGACGGCAAGGAGTACGAGCCATGGGAGGTGTACCACGAGAAGCAGTATCCGATGTCGGGCTGCCCAGTGGGCCTCTCCCCCCTGCTCTACGCCGCCGATACGCTCGGTGAGCTGCTGTCGATGCAGCGGTACGGGCTGGAGTGGTTCGGCAACGGCGGCGTGCCGAAAGCCTGGATGCGCAACACGGTGAAAAAGCTCGGCGACGTGGAGCGCGACGGGGCGAAGAAATGGTATAGGGACACCATTCAGAATGGTGACCTGATGGTGACCGGTAACGACTGGGAATACAACATGATTCAGGGCGAGCAGGCCGGAATGGAATGGCTGAATGGCCGCCAGTTCGGCTCCTCGGAAATCGCCCGGTTCATCGGTGTCCCTGCCGACCTGATCGATGCCGCCATTTCCGGCCAGTCCATCACCTATGCCAACATGACGGAACGTAACCTACAGTTCCTCATCATGAATCTGAACGCCGCGGTGATCCGGCGCGAGGCGAGCCTCTCCCGGCTGTTGCCGACCCCGCGGTACGTCAAGCTGACCACCGAGGCTCTGCTGCGCATGTCGCCCCAGCTTCAGCAGACGATTCTGCGGTCTCAACTGGAGACGTGGCAGATCACCCTCGACGAGGCCCGCAAGCTGGGCAACCGGGCCCCGCTCACCGGCGCAGAGCTGATGGAGATGCGCGACATCTACGGCAAGCCGACGATCGGCGGCAACACGGCGGCCCCGACCACCCCGACCCCGGACGGCGACCCCGCCCCCGGCGACGACAGCACGGCGGAGAACGAGCCCGCCGAAGCGAACGCGTAGGAGGCAAGGATGTCAAGCAACCTCCGGCGGGCCGCCGAGGCCCGTCGTGCGGCGGCCGAGCAGCGCGCCCAAGGCGAGCCGGATCAGCTGAAGCGGTCGCTGGTCATGCGGCACGCCGTGATCGGGGTGGGCCGGTCCCGTTCGATCGGGATGCCCACCGAGCTGCGGGCGGTCGCCGAGAAGCGCAACGGCAAGGACATGGTCCACACCTCCGGCTACTTCACCCGCTACTCGCGCTCCTACCCGATGTGGGACGAGTTCGGCGAGTACGAAGAGGTCATCATGCCGGGCGCCGGCCGCGGCACCCTGTCCCGCTCGCCGGACGTGGCATTCCTGGTGAACCACAAGGGCGTCACGATGGCCCGCACCAAGTCGGGCACGCTGGAGCTTCGCGAGGATGCCACCGGCGGATTCCACGATGCGTGGCTGAACCCCGAACGCCAGGATGTCAAGGATCTGGTGACCGCGATCAACGACGGTGACATCGACCAGATGTCGTTCGCGTTCATGATCCCGGAGTTGGCCGGGGAGTGGAACGACGACTTCACCACCTTCTCGATCCGCGCGTACGACATGAACCGCGGCGACGTGTCGGCCGTCAACTTCGGCGCCAACCCGTACACCGACATCTCGGCACGCTCCGGCGAGCTGCTCCGCGAGATCGAGCGCCTTCCGGTCGGCGCCCGCCGCGAGGCCTACGACCGGCTCACCCGCGACACCGACGTCCGGCTGAACGCGGAAGCGGAAGGCGTTGCCAGCGCATTTGCCAGCATGGTGGCCCGCGGCAACGCAGAGGCCAGCCGTCCGCGCGAGTCGGTTCGCATCTCATGGCGTGCCGCGGCCCCCGCAGTCGACCCGAAGGCCCCGGCATGGGAGCGGCGGCTCCGCGCTCAGCATGTCGACGTGGCGCGCCGGCTCACCGACTACGCTGCGGCCCACGACCTGTCGCCTGCCGAGCTTCCCATGGTCGCCCTGCCGTGGTTCGAAGTGCAGAACGCCTACGAGGACCCGGAGACGGGCGAGACGGCCACCGACATCCTCGTGTACGAGTCGATCGGCGGCAGCTTCGGCGTCAACGCGAGCAGCTTCGCCGAGGAACTGGCGGCCATCGACACCGACGTCATCAACCTCCGGATCAACTCGGGTGGCGGCAGCGTGTTCGATGCGCTGGCCATGCATTCCTCGCTGCTGCACCACCCCGCGCGCATCCATGCGTTCGTCGACGGCTGGGCGGCATCGGCCGCATCGGTGCTGGCCATGGCCGGGGACCGGATCACGATGATGCCCGGGTCGGAGATGATGATTCACAACGCGTCGTCGATGATCGAGGGCGACTACCGGGACGCGGATAAGGTGGGTGAGCGGCTGTTGCGTCAGTCGCAGAACATCGCCGGGATGTACGCGGCCCGCGCGGGCGGCACGGTCGATTCGTGGATGGCCCTGATGGACGATGAGACGTGGATGTTCGGTCAAGAGGCCGTCGACATGGGCCTGGCCACCGACGTCTACGAGCGCCCGGCCCTCGGCGCCGACGTGCAGGAGCGGCACCGTGCCGACCCGCGTCTCACCCGTCGCCACGACGCCAGTCACCGGCGGTACAACGGCCGGTCGGTGGCCCCCGCGCCGCGCCGCATCAAGCGGGCGGGTGTCGGCGAGTCGGAGCAGGCGCGCCCGGTCGTCGACATGCTCAACGAGATGGCCGAGCAGACCCTCGACCGGTACGGCGTCGATGTTGAGGATGCCGCGACTACCCCCGTGGTGGCGGGAGGCCGTACGATCGAGCTGATCGAGGCCGAACTCAAGCGGGACCAGCGCCTCTGATCGGGACGTGGCCGGATGTCAGACCGGGGCTCGTCCACCGGCAGTCAGACCGGCCACGTACCGACGCACCACCGAGCACGAGCCACGCGGGCCACCCAGGCAGTCAGACCGGGCGGAGTACGACCACCGGCAATCAGACCTGGAGGCGCGTCCCCAGCGGCGGCGGATCATTCCGACGACCGTGAGGAGTGGGCAGAATGCCCGCAACGATCAAAGACCTCATCATCAGCCAGGAAGCCGGCATCGAGCTGGAGCAGCGCAACCGCGACCGCGCCAACGCCGAGATCCGGATGATCCTGGAGCGCGCGAAGGCCGAGGGCCGGGCCCGCGTCTCCGAGCAGGAGGACAAGGACATCGTCGCCTGCCAGGAGCGGGCCGCGAAGTCGACCGACAACATCGCCGGGCTGGAGCACCAGCTCGAGATCTCCCGGCGCCAGATGGCGGCCGAACTGGAGACCGACGGCCACCTCGCCCAGCGGATCCCGGTCGCCTCCGGCAGTGCCGAGCGTCGCACGCCCCAGGCGTACGACCAGGTGGCCCGGGTCGGCCAGGAGGAGCGCACCTATCACCGGGGCAACACCGGGCGGGGCGGGGCGTTCATCCGCGACATCGCCATGCGGGCCATGTACGGCGACATCGAGGCCGAGCAGCGGCTGATCCAGCACATGCGCGAGGAGCGGGTGGAGCGCGGGGCCAAGTACTTCGAGCGCGCGGTGGGAACCGGTGCGTTCGCCGGCCTGACCGTGCCGCAGTACCTGACCGACATGTACGCGCCGGCGCTGGCCAACCTCCGGCCGTTCGCGGACGCCTGCAACAAGCACGACCTGCCGGAATCCGGGATGACGGTCAACATCTCCCGGATCACCACCCCGACCAGTGCGGCACTGCAGGCCTCGGAGAACACGTCCGTCAGCAACACCGACATCGACGACACGCTGCTCACCGTGAACGTGCAGACGGCAGCGGGCCAGCAGGTCATCTCCCGGCAGGCGATCGAGCGCGGCACCGGAGTCGAGGGCATCGTCATGGACGACCTCTTCCGCCGCTACGCGACCACGCTCGACAGCACCCTGATCAACCAGGCGACCACCGGCCTGATCGCGGTCTCCGTGGCCAACGCCTACACGGACGGCACCCCGACCGGTGCCGAGCTGTACCCGAAGATCCTGGGTGCGGCCTCGGGTGTCGAGCAGGCCCTGATCGGTGCGGGCTCGGCCGACATCGCCGTGATGCACAGCCGCCGGTGGTACTGGCTGCAGTCCCAGTTGACCAGCACCTGGCCGCTCATCTCGCAGCCGGGCCTGGGTTCGGGCTACGGCGGGGCGATCGGTCAGGCCAACGACACCGAGTACGCGCGCGGCATCCGCGGTCGGCTCCCGAGCGGCCTCGGGGTGGTCACCGACAACAACATCCCGACCAACCAGGGCGGCGGCACCGAGGACTCGATCCACGTAGTCTCCACTCAGGAGTGCCACCTGTGGGAGGACCCGTCGGCCCCGGTGTTCATCCGGGCCGAGCAGCCGAACGCGGGCTCGCTGGGCATCCAGCTCGTCCTCTACGGATACTTCGCCTACACCTTCGGGCGCTACGCGAACGCCGTGCAGGGGATCTCTGGGACTGGCCTGATCGCCCCGACTTTCTGATCTGTCCGTTTTTGGCCCGAATTCGTCCCACGGGATGGGTTCGGGCCGACCGGGTGGCTCAGAAGGGAGCCCCAGATGCCTTTTGGACTGGAGAACGCCCGCGGCGATCTCGCGCTGACGCTCACCGCACAGGGGGCGGGCACGGTCACGTCCGGCCCGGTCGCGGCGAGCGGCGAGGCCGGGTTCGTCATGGTGGGCGTGCACGTGAGCGCAACCGGCGGCACGCCGACGCTCAACGGCGGGCTGGAGGAGTCGGACAACGGCAGCTCCGGCTGGACCGCTGTGGCGGGCGGCGCGTTCGCCCAGCAAACCGCGGCGGGCAACACGGTGGCGTTCGCGCGGCCGACCAAGAACTACGTCCGGGTCACCACCACGGTGGCCGGGACCACCCCGTCGGTCACTGCGGCCATCGCGGTGCTGGTCTTCCGGGACTGACCGTGGCGAGCCTTCCCGGAACCATCATCGACCTGACCGACGATCCTGTCGGCTGGGAGATGTGGCGTCGGGAGGGCTTCACCGTGGTGGCCGTCTCGGCGGTCACCCCCGACTACATGCCCGAGGGCATCACGGTGCTTGCAGGCGACCCCCGGGATCCGGTGACGGCCCGGCGGATCGCCGACCAGACGAGCGGCCGGTCGGTGGCCTCGGTGGTAGCCAACGAGGGTGACGACGTGCCGCCGGAGATCCGGTCGCTGGCCGACGGCGCGATGGTTCGCCGGACGGTCCGGGACGACCGGGCCACCTACGAAATCGTGAGGGATGAGCATGGCGAAGAGTGAGAACGTGGACCACGACTCCAACCCGCAGCTCGGCGTGGCCGAGGCCAAGCGGGCTGCCGCCCACGACGCGGTGTCCGAGACGGCAACTCCGGACGTGGCCCGCCTGCACGAGCGGCAGAATCCGACGGCGGCCCAGAAGCGGGCGGCCGCCAAGCGCGAGCAGGCCGACGGCGACGCCGAGCAGGCGAAGCGGTCCGCGCCGGCCGAACGCCGGACCACTCCCGCCAAGGCGACCACCGGGAAGGCCGGTAGCTGACCCGTGGAGATCCGAGTCCTCCGCACCGCCAAGGTGACGCTCTCCCGCGTGTTCTACGTGGATGAGCTGCCGACGGCGGCGACCGGGGGCGTCACCGTGACGGTGGCACGCCTGGACGGTACGACCGTGCAGACGGGCCCCGCCACGCTGGGCGGGGATGGGGCCACCTACACGTTCACCTTCGACGGCCGGGACGTCCTGGACGTGCTCACCGTGTCGTGGGCGGCCACCGTTGCGGGTGATGCGGTCATCCTCGATCAGGACGTGATCGAGGTGGTGGGCGGTTTCTACTTCGGGCTGGCCGAGGCCCGAGACATCGACCCGGTGCTTTCCAACACCACCAACTTCCCCACGTCGTCGCTGATCGCCCGCCGCATCGAGACCGAGGCCGAGGCCGAGGAGATCTGCGGTCAGGCGTTCGTGCCCCGGTTCGCCCGCGAGGTGCACGCCGGTGGCGAGCGGACCATCCGGCTGAAGTGGCCGCTGCTGCGGAAGATCCGGGCCATCACGGTGGACGGCACCGCCTACAGCCAGTCGGCGATCGACGCGATCGGTGGCCCCGACGATCTGGGTCTGGTCCGCTACTCCACCTCGGGTGCGCCGTGGCCGACTGGCGTTGGCAACATCGTCATCGAGTACGAGCACGGGATGGATCGCCCGCCGGTCACCGTGGTGCGCGGGGCCAAGCTGCGCATGAAGTCCCTGCTGTTGCAGAACAAGTCGCCGGTCCCGGACCGCACCGAGCGGATCGCCAGCACCGAGATGGGCGTGGTGTTCCTGGCCACCGAGAAGCGGGACTCGACCGGCATCGCCTCGGTGGACGCCTGCTATTTCAAGTACCTCAGCCCGCGCCCCGGATTCGGGTGATCGCATGACCGTCATCGCCTCGTGGGCGCTCAAACGCTCGGTGATCGGCCGGCTGCGCAACCTCGCATCCGGCGCTCTCACGCCGTACGCCGGTACCGACATCCTCGCCGAGGGCCACCCGGAGTTCGGCGGCCCGGTGCAGATCGCCTACTACCTGCCCGCCGCCCCGGATCGCCTCTGCGTCTACGGCACGTCGATGCGAGCCGGTCGGCAGCCGATCACCGGCGAGGGCTCCGGCCTGTACGCGACCGGTCAGGCGTTCGGCATGTCGGTGGAGACCGTCTCGCTGGAACTGCGGGTGCGCTGCCACTCCCCCGGCGATGACGTCGAGGCCGTCGACGCGGTGTCGTCGCGACTGTGCCAGGCGGTCGCCTCGGCGGTGCTGGACGGTCCGGCCCTGTTCCAGCAGGGCACCATGATCCTGCAAACCATCAACCAGGACCCGACCATCCTGGCCCCGCAGCCGGAGCCCAGCGTCATCACGAACGTCTCGCTGCTTTTCACCGCGGGGGTGGTCGTGCCATGAACAAGACCGCGGTGAGGGTCCGCACCATCCCGGGCGCGATGGACCGGGTCGCCCGGTCGCCGTCCGTCTACGAGGGCATGCAAGACATCGTCGACGACCTCGCCGAGGATCTGCGCCGGGTCACCCCGGTCCGCACCGGGCGCGGGCGCGCGTCCGTCAAAGGTCGGGTGGAGGCGTCCGGCTCCGGCTGGGTGGGCACCGCCTCATGGTCCGACGACCACTTCTACCTCGGCATCGTCAACGTCCGGGGCCGCAGTGCCGGATTCGCGGACCCGGTCATCAACCGGGTTCGGTACGTCTGATCAGGAGGGAAACCATGGCGCTCTCTGACGCCGATCAGGAGCTGCTGGAACTTCAGCGCTCCGCACTCACCAGCGGCGCGACGCCGGGCGTTCCCGTCGGCGATGCCGCCCGCGATCCGGAGGTCATCCGCACGTGGGAGGCCCGCTGGTCCGCGCAGAAGGAGGCGTATGGCCAGTTCGTGGCCGCCGCCCCGATCCACATCGGCAACTGCCTGGCGTTCGACACCGGCCACGCGGTTCCGCTCGAGCACGTCATCCGGTACGACCTGGAAGCCCTCGACCTGGTGTACCGGGTGGGTACCCCGGAGATGGCCCGGCTCGGCAAGCAGTTCGAGTCCGAGCGGGAGTTTCTGGCGGCCAACCCGTCGCTGGCCAAGGCCCGGGCGGCGGCGGCCCCGCTGTCGGCGGCCGCGCTCGACCCGCGTGGTGCCGGGGCGGCGCTTGACGACGAGCGGCAGGCGGCCCGGGCGGCCAAGTCGGCGCCGGCGAAGACCGCGGTCCGCAACGAGAAGGCGGAGGCCTGATATGCCCACCGTGGCTACCCCACTGCTCATGCTCGACCCGGGCTTTCTCTGGCACGCCCCGGCCGGCACCGTGTTCCCGACCAACGGCGGTACGGTCGCCGGATCGGTCTACACCGATACCCCGTCGGTCACCTTCTACGAGGTGGGCGCGACCGAGGCCGGGCACACCTTCAACTACGCCCAGTCGATCGAGGCCATCAACGTGGCCGAGTTCGCCGACCCGGTGAAGTGGCGGACCGTCGCCCGGCAGGGGTCTTTCGCCTTCAACCTCGCCGACTACACGCTGAAGAACATCCAGCGGGCTCTGAACGGCGGCACCCTGTCGACGGCCTCGGGTTCCGGCGCAACCCTGTCGTCGAAGTGGGTCCCGCCCGCGGTCGGCAGCGAGACCCGCTCGGCGCTGCTCTGGCAGTCGCTGGACGGCACGATGCGGATCTTCATGTACCAGACGGTGCAGGTCAACGAGATCGAGTCGGCGTTCAAGAAGGCCCCGGACATCGCGGTCCTGCCATGCGAGTTCCGCTTCGAGATCGACACCTCGGGCAACATCTTCGAGGTCTACTCGGCCGGCACCGCCCGGCTCGGCAACTAGGGGGATCCGTGAGCAGCAAGAGTCGTGGCGGCCGTGGTGGCGCGGCCCGCCGGAAGGCCGCGGAGCAGAAGGTCAAGACCGTCATCCGCGGCACCGAGCTGGATCTGGGGGACCTGTCCGGCGACGAACAGGAGCCCGTGACCGCCACGTTCCGCTACTTCGGCGAGACCTTCCGGGTCAACCCGAACGTGTCCGAGGTTGACATCATCGACTTCATGGACGACGCCTCGCGGGTGTCGGCCGACGATCCGGCCAGCATCACCATCGTGAAAACGTTCGGCCGCAGCATGCTGCACCCCGAGGACTTCGACCGGTTCTGGGACACGGTGCGGGCCAAGCGGCAGGACTCGGATGCCGTGATGGCCGTGCTGTGGCGGGTGATGGACGGGGTGACGGCGCGCCCTACTACGCCGCCCTCCGACTCCTCGGATGGGCGGCCCGCAACCAGTCAGCCATCGCCGTCCACTGCGTCCGATCCGGACGACGGCTACGTGCAGGACGATTCGCTGCGGGGCCGGTATCTGCGGCAGATCGAGCGGTTCGAGGCTCAGGGCAACGTGGCGGTGGCGACACAGATCGCGGTGGCGGCTCAGGCGCGGGGGATCGACGTGACCCGCGAACCGGTAGCGCTGGAAGGGACTACGGTCTGACCCTCGCCGAGGTGTGTGACCTGTCGTTCCTGCTGCAGGTGGAGGCGATTGAGCGGGCGGCGCTGGCCCAGCTGGCGCTGCTCCCCCACCTTCAGGAGGGTGTCGAGCCGCCGCTCGGCCCGGACGAGGCGGTCGCGGAGTTCGTGGCGTGGCTGGACCAGCAGCCGAAGTCCGAGGCTCGCACCTGGGATTCGGATCTGCGGGAGCTGATCGGCATCGGATAGACCAGCACGGCGAGGGCTGGGACCGCGAGGGAACGGGGTCGTGTAGTGGCTGTGCAGACGCTGGCCGAAGCGGTGCTCGTGGTCCGCCCGGACTTCACCAAGGGCGAGGTGGAGATCCGGGTCGGTGCAAGAAAGATCGGCGAGAAGGCGGCCGATGAGGTCGACAGGTCGTTCGGTCAGCGCATCGGCGACACGTTCAGCAAGGCGGGCAAGGGCGCGTCCGACAAGTTCTTGAAGGGCTTTGAGGCAAACGGCGCCGCGTTCGGCAAGGCGGTCGGTGGGATCGCCGCCAAGGTGGCCATCGCCGCCGGGGCGCTGGCCAACGCGGCGCCCGCCGCCGCCCAGTTCACCGCGGCACTGGCTCCGGCCGCAGGTGCCGCCGTCGCCTTGCCCGCCGCGATGATCGCCATCCGGGCGGTGTCGGCCACGCTCAAGGTGGCAGTGGAGGGTGTCGGCGACGCCATCTCAAAGGGCCTGACCGGCTCGGCGAAGGAGGCCCAGAAGGCGCTGGAGGAACTGTCCCCCGATGCTGCCAAGTTCGCGAAGACCGTCATCGGGATGAAGGGTCCGATCGAGGGCCTCAAGAACTCCATCTCGGACCGGTTCTTCCAGCCGCTCAACGACGACATCAAGCCGTTCACCGAGAAGTATCTGCCGCTGCTCCAGAAGCAGGTCCCGGCGTTGTCCGGCGCACTGGGCGGGTTCGCTGAGTCGCTGGCCAAGTCGGCGACCGGGCGGCGTGAACTCAACGGCGTGGCGGGCATCATCAGCAACACCACGGCCACGGTGGTCCGGCTGCGTGCCGCTGTGCCCGGCCTGACCGGTGCGTTCGCCGCCTTCGGCAAGGCGTCCACCAGCACGCTGCCCGGCATCGCCGACTCGCTGGTGCGCATCTCCGACCGGTTCTCCGCGTTCGTCACCCGGGCGTCCGAGTCGGGCGCGGTGGTGCGTGCGTTCGAGAACGCGAAGACGACGCTGAAAGACCTGGGCGGCATTCTCGGCAACGTGGGCGGCATTCTGTCCTCGGTGTTCCAGCAGTCGGGGACGTCCGGTGCCGGCCTGCTGAAGAACCTCCGGGAGCTGACCGGTCAGGCCCGCGAGTTCGTGGACAGCGCACAAGGCGCGGGGGCTCTGTCGGCCATCTTCGGCACGATGGCCCGCATCGGCGAGTCGCTGCGCACCGGGCTGGGTGCCGCGCTGCCCGCGGTCGCCGAATCCATCCAGATCGCGGCCCCGCTGGTCGCCGACCTCGCCGATGTCGCCGGTCGGCTGCTGGCCTCGCTCGCCCCGCTGCTGCCCGCGCTCACCGGTCTGGCTGTCGAGATCCTGACCGCGTTGCTTCCGGCGATTCAGGGCCTGACCGGCTGGCTGGAGCGCAACCAGGACGTGGTTGAGGCGCTCGCCCCGATCCTGCTGGGCTTGGTTGCTGCCCAGAAGGCGTACACGATCGCCATGGCGGCGAGCAACGCCGTACAGGCCATCTCCAACGGCTTGACGGCGTTTTCGAAGACGACGCTGGGCACCCGGGTCGGCGTGATGGCGCTCGACACTGCGGCATGGGTCCGCAACACCGCGGCGGTGGTGGCCAACACTGCGGCGGCGGTGGCGTCCCGGGTGGCGATGGTGGCGAGCACCGCGGCCACCTATCTCGCGGCGGCGGCCACGACGGCGTTCGGTGTGGCCATTCGGTTCGCGACCGGGCCGATCGGCATCATCATCACCGTGATCGGCCTGCTGGTCGCAGCGGTGGTCTACCTCTACAAGAACAACGACACGGCCCGAAAGATCATCGACGGCGCATGGGCCGCCATCAAGAAGGCGGTCAAGGCGGTCGGTGACTGGTTCACCGGCACCCTGGTTCCTTCGCTGAAGCGGGCGATCGATCAGGGCGTGGCCGCTTTCCAGTTCATCCGCGAAAAGGCGAGCGCGGCGTGGACCGCCATCAGAAACCACGTCCAGGGCCAGGTGAACGGGGTTCTCAAGCTGTTCGGCGACGTCAAGCGGTTCATCACCGAGACGCTGCCGCGGGCGTTTGAATCCGGAGTGCTGGCCATCAAGAAGGCGTGGGAGAAGGTGAGGGAGGCGGCCAAGACCCCCGTCTCCTTTGTGGTCAATTCGGTCATCAATCCGCTGATCTCCGGATTCAACAGGGTGGCCGGGACGTTCGGTGTTCCGAAGGTGTCGAAGATCGGCGGGTTCGCCGAGGGTGGCCGGATCCCGGGCGCGCCGTCATCGAGGGACAACCGGATCGGCTGGCTGAAGAACGGCGCGGGCAAGACGATCAGCAACATCGCAGTGGCCACCGGCGAGTTCGTGGTGAACGCCCGCGACACCGCCAAGGCCCTGCCGTTGCTCAACTGGATCAACAACGGCATGAAGGGCGGGGACCTGATGCGCCGCCTCGGTCGTCCCGCGGTCCGGGAGCCGGGCGACGGCAGTGAGGGGTTCGCGTTCGCCAACGGCGGGCTGGTCGGATTCTTCAAGGACGTGTGGGGCGTCGTCTCCAACCCGGCCGCCGCCATCAAGAAGCCATTCGAGGCCGTGCTCGAACGGATCCCCGGCGCGGGCACGATCGTCGACTTCCTGAAGGGCATGGGCAAGCGGCTGATCGGCGGGTTCATGGACTTCGTGACCGGTCAGGCGGGCGGCGTCGGCGGCAACATCGGCGCCGCCCAGGCATTCGTCCGCGCCCAGGAGGGCAAGCCGTACGGCTGGGCCAACGCCGGGCCGGGTTCGTACGACTGCTCCGGCATCGTGTCCGCCGTCTACAACGTGCTCAAGGGCAAGAACCCCTACAGCCACACGTTCTCCACCGGATCGCTGCCCGGACCGTGGTTCGACAAGGGCAAGCGGATCGGTCCGCTGGTGGCCGGATGGTCGCACCCGGGTCAGCGCCCGGCGTCGGCCAGCGTCGGGCACATGGCCGGAATGATCGCCGGCCTGCCGTTCGAATCCACCGGATCCCGCGGCGTGCTGGTCGGCTCCCGAGCCCGCAAGGTGACCGAGTTCGCCAACGTGGGCGTGGCCAAGGCCGCGGGCGGGCTGGTGGACATCGCCAAGGTGGCCCGGGCCGACTTCGGCAGCGTGGTGCTGGAGCGCGGCCACAACCTCATCTACAACGGCACCGGCCAGCCGGAGCCGCTCAAGTCCCCGGAGATGGTGGACGGCAAGAACCGGATGCACCCGGACGACATCGAGGCGCTGGCCAAGGCGCTGGGCGCGGTCATGTCGCGTGCGCTGCTCGGCACGGTTCCGGCCACCCGGGTGGCCGCGCGGCAGGCGGGGAGGGCCTGATGATTCTGCAGCTCACCAAGTTCTGGATCACGTCTATGGCGGAGAGCAAGAGCATCGGCGCGCAGTCGCTGGACGACGGCCGCCCGTACGCCACCTCAGTGCGGGGTGAGGTCCGCACCTATGCGGGCGGCCGTCAGCGGGCGGTCGGCTCGCTGGGCAGCAGCACCACGTGGAAGGTAACGCTGGTGGAGATGCCACTCACCGAGGTGATTCTGCTGGAGACGTGGATGGCCCAGGGTGTCACCGTGTTTGCCCGGGATCACCGCGGCCAGTCGATGTACGCAACGTTCTTCTCGGTGGAGCGCGGCGAGCACAAGAGCCAGCTCTACCCGAACGCCCGCTACACGGCCACCCTGGAGCTGCAGCGCGTCGACGTGGTCGAGGGGGTCTGAGTGCAGCCGCTCACCGACGGGCCCCGGGCCGGATTCACGCCGGAGCAGGTGCGGTACCTGATCCAGAACAGCAGCAGCTTCGACGTCGACATGGGCATGGAGCTGCTCACCGGGATGGACCTCACGCTGGAGGAAGACATCTCCGCCGACGTGTCCGAGGTGACGGTGGGCCGCAACTCGCTGGCCAACCTGCACGCCATCCTGTCCATGTCGACGATCCGGCCGCTCAACTGGGGCAGCAGCATCATCAGGCCCTACATGACGTTCACCGGCCAGACGTCGGCGGGCTCAGACCTGTCGACGATGCGGTTCTACCTCGGGTGCTACTTCACCGACACCCCGGAGACGGACCTCTCGGAGGTCCCGCCGAAGTACGACGTGACCGGATACGACATCCTCAGCATCCTCGACGACGCCGTGGGCGATGCCTACAGCATCGACGCCGGGGTGAGCCCGCTCGACACCGTGGAGCAGATCCTGCTCAATCGGGGCGTGACCCGCTACGCCATCGACCCTGACGCGCGCACCTCGGTGCTGTCGTCGCCGATCGCCTACGCCATGGAGGACAACATCACCTGGCTGCGGGTGGTCAACGACCTGCTGGCCGCGGTCGGCTACGGCGGCATCTGGTCGGACTGGAACGGCACGCTGCGGGCCCAGATCTACCGGACTCCGGCATCCCGGGCCGCGGAATGGCTGATGACCTCGGACACCGCGACCACCCTGCTGACCCAGCGCCGCCGCATCCAGCACGACTACTACGACGCGCCCAACCGCTGGGTGTTCTATCGCACCAACGGCACCGAGAACGCGGCACCGGTGGACGGCAACGGGCGGTGGGAGTTCATCAACACCTTCACCGGGGATACCAGTGTGGAAGCCCGGGGCGGCCGGACCATCACCAAGGTGTTGGGCCTGGACGCGGTGGATCAGGCGTCGCTGGTCCGGGCCGGGCAGTCGGTGATCGATGCGGACATGGCGGTTCCCACCACCATCCCGATCGAGACGGCGCCGTTCCCACTGGCCTGGCATTTCGACAAGCTGAACGTGTCCGATCCGATTCTCGGCGCGAGCCTGGACGTGCTGGCCACCTCGTGGAGCCTCAACCTGGACGGCTCCGACATGGACTGGGAATGGACCTTGATCTAGATGGCCGACTTCGCGACCAGCAACCTCAACCTGATCGACGAGCGGGTGCGTGCCGGGCTGCGGCTGGTCACCAAGATGGGCACGGTGACAGCCCGGGACACCACCGGGGCCCGGGCCATGGTGACCATGGACGGCAGCAGTGGCGTGCCGCTTCCGGCGAAGTGCTTCGAAACCGTGGTGGTGCAGGACGGCGACCGGGTGGGACTGGTTCGCTTCGAATCCGACTGGATCATTGTCGGCAACTACACGCTGCGCACGCTCGGCACCGCCCACTACGTGCAGGAGTTCAGCTCGAACGGCACGGTCACCTCGGCCACGTACATCGACATCTCATCGTCGCCGACGGTGGTCGCCACCAAGTACCGGGACACTACCCAGTTCCGGGTCCGGCTGTCGATGAGCATGTACGCAACGGCCACGGTCAGCATCTTCTACATCGGCGTGCGGTTCAATGAGCCGCTGACTGGCACCAGTTTCGACATGAACATCATCCGGTGGCCGTTCCATGTCGCGAACGTGCACATCGGCAACAGTGGGACCATCACCACGGTGGGCTCGATCCCGGCCGGCACGTGGACGATCACCGGCCGATGGTTGCGCATCTCCGGAACCGGGGTCGGTACGGTCAACTCCGACGACCAGATCAGCATCGAGGCGGAGGAGGTAGTGAGCTGATGGCGACCATCACCACCAGCACGGCCAACAGCGCGTTCAGCATGGCGTTCGGCTATCCGACCCAGACGATGATGGACGTCTCCCCGGTGACCGGGGACCTATGGATGGTGATGCGGACCACCGCCACCCAGATCAGCATCTTCAAGAGCACCAACCGGGGCGCGTCGTGGTCCAGCCAGGGCTCGGCGACGATCGCCGGCATGCACGACCTGTGCGCGATGCGGATCGACGCGATCGGCGAGAACCTGCACATGCTGCTGTTCAAGAACGCCACCAACGACCAGATTCTCTACAAGCGGATCCCGATCGCATCGGGCACCGCAAGCCTCGCCACCGGCGAGGTCATCATCACCTCCGGCGGCAACTCGACGCCGCAGAACCTGCTGTACGGGGCCGACCTGGTGCCGATCGCCCACCCGGACGGCACGATCACGCTGGTGGTGGCGGTGACCCGCCGCGGTTCGGAGTCCGGGCCGGCCATCTTCGCCTGGACGGTCAAGAACGACTCGGTTCGCACCACGGTGCCGACCAACGAGATGTTCATCTCGACCCGCTGGTGGTACGTCTCCGGCGACGACTCTGCCATCACCTGCAACCTGGATGTGGAGCACAACGGTGACGGCATCACCAGCAGTAACCCGAACATCTGGCTGAGTTGGCAGACGTTCACCACGATCTACTGCGTCAAGCTCACCTTCCGCGGATACAAGACCGGCTGGACCACGCCGAGCAAGCCGTACGCGGTGGCCACCGGCCGGACCGCGGTCCGCGACATCCTCGGCCGATGGGACGGCTCCCGCTACCTGATCACGTCGCTGCGACCCAGCGACACCACCAAGACCGATGTCTACGAGCGCCCACTCAGCAACACCGGGGCGTCGATCGTGCGCACCACCCCAGCCCATCCTGTCGGCGCGGTCACGGCGGCCACCATCGCTACCAACCACGTCACTCGGGACTTCCGGTTCTTCGCCGTCTCCGGCACCAGCACCATCCGCTACGTCGACTATCTGCGCGGCAGCAACACCTGGACCGCATGGACGCAGATGTCGGCGACCGCGCCGACCGCCACCCAGAACGGCGAGTTCGGGGCCAAACGCACCACGGCGGGGACGGCCCAGTACGACGCCTACCAGCTCACCGGGGCGTCCAGCCCATGGACGGCTAGCAACGAGGTCATGGCTGTCCAGTACGTGCCGTTCGCTCCGACATGGGTGACCGGTGGCCCCAACAACGTCATCTACGACGGGGCCGCCTACGACGTGACTGCCGCGCTCAACCTGGACTGGAACTTCAACGACGCCAACAGCCTGGACACCCAGGGCTCGTTCGCGTTGTCCCGGCAGATCGGTGCGGGCACCATCCAGTACTGGCGGACCTCCGACAACACGTGGCAGGCATCCGAGGTGCAGAACTCCTCGGCCATCACTGATCTGACGCTGTCCACCGCTCAATGGCTGGGCGGTGGCGGGGCGGCCGACCCGGCGCACGTCTACAAGGTGAAGACGTGGGATGCGGCCGGCCTGGCCTCCGCCTACTCGGCCGGGCTGTCCATCATCCCGTCCACCCGGGTGGACCCGAACATCACCGCACCGACCGGATCCCCCGCGCTTAACTCGGGCACGGTCGGGGTGACGTGGACGGTCACCGAGCAGTCCGTGTTCCGGGTGCAGATCATCGAGACCGGCACCGGGGTGGTCACCTACGACTCCGGGTTCGTCGCCGAGCCGATCCCGCTCACCCCGTCCATCCTGTCGTGGACACCGCCGATCATGCTGCCGGACGGCTACTCGGGCGCGGTCTGGCTGACCATCCGCAACATCGAGGGCCTGCAGGGCGTCACCGACATCGAGAACTTCACCATCGACTACGTGGAGCCGCCGGCCCCGATCATCACCGCGCTGTCGGCGAACCCGGCGCTGGGCGGCATCGACGTGACACTGACCCAACCGGCCGCTGTCGGCACCCAGCCCGCCACCATGCGGCTCGACTTGTTCCGGCGGGTCGCGCTCACCACCACACCCACCAACAACAACCCGTACCTCGAGGTGAACGCCTCCGACTGGACGAACAACGGCTACGCCTCGGTGGCCCGCTCCACCGCCCAGTTCCATCAGGGCGTCGCGTCGCTGCTGCTTACCCCCAACGGTTCGAATGCCACGCCGAAAGCCCAGACGGCCATCTATCCGACCGTTCCGGGTGCCCGGTGGGAGTGGCGTGGCTGGCTGCGATCCACCACCAACAACAAGACGATGCGGATCTACCTGGAGTGGTGTGATGCGGGCGGTATCCCGCTGTCGTCGACCACCCGGGACGTCACGCCGGTGGCCAACACCTGGGTGTACGCGTCGATGTCCGGCGGCGCGCCGCCCGGCACCGCCGGGGTCCGGTTCATCATCGGCCAGCTCGCCACACCGGCCGCCGGCGACACCCTCTACGCCGACGAACTGGTGCTGATCCCCGCCAACGACGACAGCGGGATCCGCATCGGCACCGAGCTGACGTCCGGGGCGGGGCTGCTCGACTCCCGGGCTGTCACCGGTATCAACTACGAGTACCGCGGGTACGCGCTGGCCGACAACGGGACTGCGGTCTATGGGCCGTGGGTCGCGTAGCGTGAGCGTGTGACGGATCTGGGAGACGGCATGAGCGACATCGGCAACGTGGTGGGGCAGCCCATCACCAATCTGATCGTGGTGCGGCTGGTGTGGGATGCGGCCATGGGGTCGCCGCCGGAAGTGCAGTCGTACGGCGGTGCGCTGGTGGCCATCCCGCCCCAGGCCCTGCCGCTGCCGGTGCGTGGCAGGCTGTTCGGGTTGCTCGGCTATTCGCGTCAGGTCGTGTCAGGCGGGCCCATCCCGTGGGAGTGGGTGCTGCAGGGCGACGTCGACCCGGTGGACGCGTTCGTCGACTCGCTGACCGGCCGAACCGACCCGACCACCGGACGCGGAGTGTGGATCGACCAGGCGGCCCGGGCCGCAGTGAAGTTGATGGTGCAGCGGCTGTACAGCGCGGGCATCCCCCGACAGACGATCGTCGACCAGTTCCCCCTGCTGTTCGGTGCGGTCCGCTCGGAGGTGTCGGCGATCCTGGCACTTCCGGCGGGCGCGCTGGTGGCGCATGCTGGAGACGGCAGTGAATCGATGGGAGTCGAGTGATGGCAAAGAGCGTGGTGGTGAAGGACGTCGTCGAGCGAGTGGCGTCGACGTTCGTCCAGGGTGCGCTGGCGGTGGTGATCGCGCTCGGCTTCAACTGGGCCAGCCTCACCGACCCGGCGTGGCGCAACGCGGTGGTGTTCGGCGGCGTGACCGCGGTGCTGTCGCTGGTGAAGTCGTGGATCGGCACCCGGATCGGTCGGCGCGGCGCGAGCCTCGCCCCGAG
>JACCDR010140291.1_pt1 | contig 24649 bp, 18 predicted proteins | sample 7446431 | NCBI WGS metagenome assembly JACCDR01 (sample SAMN15323443, study PRJNA562643) | freshwater metagenome | isolation source: river surface water | place: USA:Blue River Watershed | collected 2017-08-17 | reverse complement strand
TCCTGGACCAGGATCTCGTTGTCGATGTTCTCTTCGCCGAATTCATTCTCGATCACGGCAATCTTCTGGCCATGCGCCTCATGCAGGATGCGGTTGAGCAGCGTGGTCTTGCCGGCGCCGAGGAAGCCGGTGAGTATGGTGGCAGGAATCAATGACATTGGTGTTCAGTCCAGCAGGGTTTCAGGTAGTGCCTTGAAGCGCCGCTGTCGAGCGGTGTTTCAAGGGCGATCGTAAGTCGCGACAGCCGGCGCGGCAAGTGCGCCGAAATTCGGCGGCAACCGGGCCAATGCCGCATGACTGCAGCTCGGGCGTTGGTAGGCACACGCCGGCGCTGACAGGCAAAGGGCAGCCGCATCGACTTCAGACTTCAGGCCTGCCGGCAGCGTCAGTCCTTGTCGTCCTTTTTTTTCGCGCGCGGATGGGCGGCATCATATACCTGCGCCAGCCGCTGGAAATCCAGTGCGGTGTACACCTGGGTTGACGCAATCGATGCATGGCCCAGCAATTCCTGCACGGCGCGCAAATCGCCCGATGACTGCAGTACGTGCGACGCGAAAGAATGGCGCAGCACGTGCGGATGCACGTCGGCGGCGATGCCCAGCGACTGCGCATGCGCCTTGATGCGCGATTGCACCACGCGTGGCGTCATGCGGCGTCCGCGCGCCGACAGGAACAGTGCATGTTCGTCAGCCGGGGCGACCGGCACCCTCGTCTTGCCTTCGGGCGAGGCCTGCGGTGGACGCGCTGCCAGCCACGCCTTCAGCGCTTGCAGCGCCGCGCCGCCGACCGGCACGGTGCGTCGCTTGCTGCCCTTGCCGGTGACGGTCACTTCGCCGGCGTCGAGGTCGAGCCAGCCCTGCGATTCATGCGTGGCGTCGCGCACGTAGCGTACGTCAAGGCTGGTGAGTTCGGAGACGCGCAGCCCGCTGGAGTACAGCAGTTCGAACATGGCCTTGTCGCACAGGCTGCCCGCCACATCGTCATCCCGGACGGTGACATTCGACGACACCAGCTTGACCGCATCATCGACGCCCAGCGCCTTGGGCAAGGTCTTCGCACGCTTCGGTGGCTTCACGCCATCGACCGGGTTCGCCGCCAGCGCTTGCTGTAGCGCGAGCCAGCTGAAGAAGCCGCGCCAGGCGGACAGCTTGCGTGCGATAGAACTGGCCGACAAGCCGCTCGCATGCAGCTGGCTGGCAAAGCGCCGAATGTCGAACTGGTTCAGCTGTTCCAGCCGCGCGCCCGGACGCGCCTGCATCAGCGTCAGCAGTTGCACCAGGTCGCGCCGGTAGTTGTCCAGCGTATGTGCGGAGAGCTTGCGTTGCACCTGCAAATGCAGCAGGTAGCCGTTGACGTCGGCCGGCAAGCCCTCGGTGTCCACGGGATCAGGCAACCAGCCCTTGCAGGCTGGCGCTGGCGGCTTCGCCGATGCGGGCGAGGATGTCGGTCGCGAGGTCGCTGGAAAAACGCTGCGGATCAGGCGACGCCAGCACCAGCAGGCCGAAACTCTTGTCACTGCCTGCCTTGCGTAGCGGGACCAGCGCGGCCGATTGCATGCTTGCTGCATCGTCCAGCCAGGCCACGCCCGGCTTGCCGGCTGCCGGTCCGCAGCTTGGCGTCGCTTGTTCATCGGCCCAGGCACGTGCCTCGGCCAGCTCGCCCTCGGCAAACCATGCACCTGCATGGCCTTCGGTAATGTCCCACAGGCGCAGCGTCGCCGCCGGCACGTGGAAACTCTCTTTCATTGCATCGATCAGCACATCCGGCAAGTTGTCGGCATCGCGCTCGACCAGCAGCCGCAGTATCCACTGGTGGAAATTGCTGATGATGGTGTCGTTGCTGCCGGCAATGCGGGTCAGGTTGGCCAGCTTCAGCTCCAACTGGCGGATCTTTTCGCGCAGCACCTCGACCTGACGCTCCTGCAGCGACACGGTGCGGCCGCCGAGTGCCGTGGTCAGCCGCAGGCCGGCGATCAGGTCAGGATTCTGTTCGAAGAAGTCCGGATATTCCTCGAGGAAGAGCGCAACAGCATTGGCTTCAGGCAGGGCGGTCATTGGCAGTCGGTGAAAGGAAATGGAAGATAAGCCCGAATTTTAGCCGGGTCTCGCCAGCCCCCGTGAACTTCGGCAGGAGAGGGGTGCGTTTGGCAAGAATCACAAGCGGGTAAAGCACAGGGGCAAAAAAAGATGGCACCCGAAGGTGCCATGCAAGAGAGGAGATTAAGTTTGCAGAAGACTCTGCAGGCCGTTGACCATGAAGCTGCCGGCCTATCCGGCATTGGCCCATCACTGCCTGGCCAGCGCCGAATCCTGTGCGGGCGCTGGGCCCGCGAAATTCAGAACAGGTGACGTACGCCGAAATTGAAGGCGCTGTCACTGGTGCCGGTTTCGGAGTTGTTGCCCACCGAGTAGATCGCGCCGCGCTTGTTGTCGATGTTGGCCCACGATGCGTAAACGTTCGTCCGTTTGGAAAGCGAATAGGTGTAACCGATGGCGACCTGGCTGGCATCGCGGTTCAGCGAGCTGCGGTCATCCTTGAAGATGTAGGACAACAGCACCGTATGCGGGCCGAACGGGATGCTTGCGCCGATCAGATAGTCGCGGAACTTGCGATTGAAGAATTCGTCGCTATCCGCATAAGCCGCATGGAGCTTGGCCACGCCGAAATCCCAATTTCCGGTGAGCATCACGCTCGAGCTTGCGTCGGGCGCGCTCAGCGTACTCGCGTTCGCCCGGTAATAAGCAAGACGTACATTGGCCGGCTTGGCGCTATAGCCAATCGCGGCACTGATGACGCGGCCGGCCGTATTGCTGCCGGTGACCTCGCCAAAACCATAAGCGATTTCGCCGCTGATGCCGCTGAAGATGGGCGAGGTGTACTTCACCGTGTTGTCCATGCGAATACCCTGGCTTGGGCGCGAAGCTACCGAGGTGCCGGGGGCAGCGGTGGACTGAATGAACGGTGCGAGCATCAGGTTTTGTGCCGCACCGGACAGGCCCGAAGCGAAGGGATCGCCGACTTGCGACAGCGCAAGGAAGTAAGGCGTGTACTGGCGTCCCAGCGACAGCGTGCCGAAGTTGCCTTGCAGGCCGACGAAGGACTGGCGCGCGAAAGCGGCATTGCCCTGATTGAAGCCGCCGCGGTCTGCGGCAATGCCGGTCTCGAGCACGAACAGGCCCTTGAGTCCGCCACCGAGGTCTTCGGTCCCTTTGAAGCCAAGACGAGTGCCCGATTGCGCGCCGCTGGTCAGCTTGTTACCGCCGGGGGCCACCTGGGTGGCGCTGGGCGGGTTGGTCAGGCCCGGCACGTCGCCAGTCTCCCGGACGAAACCCATATCGACAACGCCGTAAATCTCGACCGCCGATTGTGCGTGTGCGGCACCGCTGAAAGCACCAGCCAGGGCCAGTGCAACAAAAGACTTCTTCATTTTTTCCATCCCTAATCAAGGTTTTTTCAAGCGATCCGCGCTAGTCGGATGGAGAAACCTTAATTTCTAAAATGGAAATTTCTCGAAGATCGGTGGTGCTGCAAACCGAGGTTTTGGGAAAGCGTGGGCGTTTTGGATAGGCTGTTGTTTTATTAACACCACGTTGCGTTGACGCCCCTTCGGTGGAACCAGCACAGTCGGATTTTTCACTTTTGATAACCCCGACTCTGCTTCGTATCCCCGCCCATGGCCAATCGAGAGGAATTGCTGATCATTCGTGCCGCCCGCGCTGGCCAGGGCCCGGCCCAGCTTGCATTGGGCAAACGCTACCTGTTTGGCAGCGCAAGCTTGCCGCAAAGCCACGCCACAGCCCTGCATTGGCTGGAAAAGGCGGCTGAACAGAACCAGCAAGAGGCATGGATGCTGATCGGCGAACATGTACCGTTCAGCATTGCGCAACAGGCTGGCGACCCGTTGCGGGTGGCCTTCTGGTACGAACGCGCATTCGAGAGCGGGTCGGCACGTGCCGGGCTGGTCTTGGCGATGTTGGTGTTCAACAGCTGGGCGCGCGCTGATTCGACGCTGCGCCAGAAATCGTTGCGCGCATTGAAGATGGCGGCCGAGGCAGGTATCCCGGATGCGCAGTGGCTGCACGCGCAGCAACTGGGCATGCGTGAGATTGCCGCCCAGCCCGAAGCGCTCGACCCCTCCCCCCAATCGCGCCAGCGTATTGAACAGGCGCTGGACTGGGCCACCCGTGCCGCCCGCAGCGGCGTGCTCGACGCGCAGCGTACCCTGGCCGATTACTGCTGGGCCCGCAAGGACTACCTGAAATTCCTGTTCTGGGCCGTGCCGATGGCGCAGGAGCTGGATCGCCGCAATGCCGGCAACCCTGCACGCCGCCGCCCCTATGTCGGCCACGAACTGGCGCTGCTGGGGCGAGTCGCACAGGCGCTGTTGCTGGTCTCCGATCCGAACTCGCGGCTGATCGAGCGCTACCTGCGCATTGCCGCCGAAGGGGGCGCGTGCGACGCGCAGCAGGCGTATGGATTGTGGATAGCGCGAATGGATGAACAAGGGGCGCGACTGTCGGGCGTGCCGGGAGTGGCGCATTACAAGAAGGCGTTGCGCTGGCTGCAGCTTTCAGCTGAACAGGGGTCGGCGGTTGCCTGGTATGCGATGTCGCGCATTTACCTGAAACCCGAATTCTCACGCCGCAGCGTCACCGAGGCGCGCCGCTACCTCGAACTGGCAGCAGTGGCCGGCCATGAGCAGGCGCAGGTGGAGCTGGGACTGGTCGCATGGCGCGCGCGCCGGGCGGAACCGAATTCCGACATACGCGCTGTCTACTGGCTGCAGAAGGCAGCCGGACAGGGCAACAAGGAAGCCAGGCAATTGCTCGACAAGATCGCACCGCCGGTACGCAAGGCTGACTGGGCCTACCAGGCGCGCGACAGCTTCAGCCGCGAACTCTGCAGCCAGTATCCTTTCTTGTCAGCGCGCATCGAACTGGGTTACTGGTTCGGCCTGACGCGCGCCGAAGCCCTGCTGATTGATGTCGAGGCTGCCGATCATGGTCATTGTCTCGAAGTCGACATACGTTCGACCCATCCGCGCAGCCGACGTCGGCTGATACAGATCCTCAGCGGTGACCAGCGGCAGGCGCTGGACCGCGCAGCGCGCATGTTCGACGTCGTCGATGGCAAGAGCGAGCATGGCCCTGAGGGGAATTACCGGCAGCGGCTGTACCGCTTCCGAAGCCTGATGACGCAGCGGTCTGCTCCTGCCGCACGCAATACGCATTAACTGCAATTGATTGCAGATGGATAGCACATAGCTGCAACAGGCTGCGGGAGGCAGCGAGCGGTGCGGGCGGACTCAGCAGCTAACCGAAGCCGCTAAACGCAGCCGGTGTGCGAAGCTGGCACACGAAGCCGGGATGGGTAGCCGGTAAACGAAGCCAGCAAATCTCGCATCAAATCTCGACGCTGCCCTCAAACACGCTGACGGCCGGGCCGGTCAGCATCACCGGCGCACTACCGCCTGCCCACGCTATCGACAGGTCACCGCCGCGCGTGGCGACTGCAACCGGTGAATCCAGCAAGCCTTGCGAAATGCCCGCCACCACCGCGGCACAAGCGCCGGTGCCGCAAGCCAGGGTCTCGCCAGAGCCGCGCTCGAATACGCGCAGCTTGATCTGGTGCCTGTCCACGACCTGCATGAAGCCGGCATTCACCCGCTTCGGGAACCGCGGGTGATGCTCGATCGCCGGGCCGTCTTCGGTCACGGGCGCGGTCTCGACATCAGCGACGACTTGCACGGCATGCGGATTGCCCATCGAGACCACCGCGAACTCCACGGTCTTGCCGTGGACGTCCAGCGGCCACAGTGCCGTGCTGCCGACGGCGCGCGACTGCAGGCCCTTGCCGTCGAAGGGTACGCGTTCGGTCTCGAACACCGGTGCGCCCATATCGACCGTGATGCGCCCATCATCCTCGAGCCGGGGTGCGATGACGCCCGACATGGTTTCGACGCGGATCTGACGTTGCTCGGTCAGCCCCTTGTCGATCACGAATTTCACGAATGCGCGCGCGCCATTGCCGCACTGCTCGACCTCGCCGCCGTCCGAATTGAAGATCCGGTACCGGAAGTCGATGCCATCGCCGCTCGGCTTTTCAACCACCAGGATCTGGTCGGCACCAATGCCGAAGCGGCGGTCGGCCAGCCGCTGCCACTGAGAAGCGGACAGGTTGACTTGCTGATTGATCGCATCGATGACAATGAAATCATTGCCGGCGCCATGCATCTTGGTGAACTTCAGTTTCATGCTGTCAGGGAGTAGAAAGTCAAAGGAGCTGCTGGGAATGTCGCGCCATGCCCGGCGATGCGGGTGGATGGATTCGGCATGCCGGTTGCGACGGTGTCAGAAGCTATCGTACACGTATCGCAGCCGTTCATTCGTTCAGTGGTATACCGATGGCACGCCTTCCGGCCGGGTCTTGAAGCGCTTGTGCGACCAGAAGTATTCAGCCGGCGCTTCGCGCACGCGCTCCTCGATGAAGGCATTCATTCGCCGCGTCGCGGCTTCGATATCCTCGCCCGGATAATCTTCCCAAGGCGGATAGAAGATCACGCGCCAGCCCTGGTAATCGGGGAGGAATCGCGTGATAACCGGGATCACCTGCCCGCCCGTGGCCATGGTCAGCCGTGCGGGGGCTGTCAGCGTCGCGGCCGGCACGCCGAAGAAAGGCACGAAGATCGATTCGCGCGCGCCGAAGTCCATGTCTGGCAACATCAGGAACGGGCGGCCGTCACGCATCGCTCGTATGATCGGCTTGATGCCCGCGTCGCGCGCCATCAGGTTGCGTTCATCCGGCGTGAAGCGCAGGCGTCCCTTGCGCAGCGCCTCGTCAAAGACTTCATTGCGCTGGCGCGAATAGATCGAGCAGGCCGGGCCTTCCATCGTGATGGCGACGCCGGCCACTTCGAGGCAGACGAAGTGCGGGCACAGGAAGATGGTCGGCTTCGCGGCTGCGAGCACAGTGGGCACAGCCGGTTCGACCTTGATCAGCCGGCGCAGCCGCGCCTGCGGTGCCCACCAGAGGATCGCGCGCTCCAGCACGCTGCGCGCATAGCCCTGGAAGTGTTCGAGGGCGATGCGGCGGCGGGCGGCCTCATCGAGTTCAGGCATGCACAGTTCGAGGTTGCGCAGCGCGATGCGGCGCCTGCTGCCCATCACGAGGAACAGCACCGAGCCGACACCCTTGCCGATGCGGCCCAGTACCGGCAGTGGCAGCCAGTGCAGCAGCCACATCAGGCCCAGCAGCGCCCTCATGCGGCCTCCGTCGGGGTCGATGGCAGCGGCGTGCCCTTGTAGCGGTTGTAACTCCAGAAATACTGCGCGGGACAGCGCGCCACCAGCGACTCCATTGCCGCATTGATCGCGCGTGCCTGCTGTTCGGGGCTGCCTTCGAGCACACCGTCAAAGCGCACGAAGTGCACCGCATAGCCTTGCCCGCGCGGCAGGCGCTCCGCATACGACAGCACCAGCGGTGCGCCGCTCATCTGGTGCAGCTTGGCCGGCAGTGTCATCGTGTAGGCAGGACGGCCAAAGAATGGCGTCCACACGCCCTCGCCGAATTGCGGCACCTGGTCAGGCAGCAGGCCGATCGCGCCGCCGCTGCGCAGCGTCTTGATCAGCGTGCGCACGCCTGCCAGATTGGCCGGCGCCAACGACAGGCCGCCGCGTGCGCGTGCCTGCTCCAGCAGCGGGCGCAGCGCCGCTTTCTTCGGCGGGCGATAGAGCGCCGTCAGCGGAGCGCGGCTGGCGATGGCTTGCGCGATGATCTCGAAGCAACCGAGGTGCGGTGTCAGGAAGATCACGCCGCGGCCGCTGTCCAGTGCTGATTGTGCAACTTCCCAGTCATGCAGCGTCGCGGTCTGCAGCACGCGTTCGGGCGGCGCGCACCAGATGAAGGGCAGCTCCAGCACATTCTTGCCGGCTTCGACGATCGCTTGCGACAGCAGCTGCGGGTAACCGGCGCGGCCGAGGTTCTCCTTCAGTCGGCGGCGGTAGGTCGGCGACAGCAGGTAGACCAGCCAGCCCGCAGCGGCGCCAAGCTTGTGCAACAGGGGCAGCGGAAACATCGACAGGAAACGGAACAGGCGCAGCAGCATCAGGCAGGAACGGTGACGAAATCGGGGAGATGGTTATGGATTTTGCTGAATTGAAGCAAGTTGCGTAAAATAGCATGAGCAATCACCGCCGAGTTAACAGACAACTTGCGAGGCGGTCTACAAATCTCGCTAAAGCGTCGCAGGCTCACTTGGTTGACCGCGACACAACGTCAATCATCACAAGTAGGGAGCTTGCATGTCTCACGAATACCTGTTCACTTCCGAGTCGGTGTCCGAAGGTCATCCGGACAAAGTCGCCGACCAGATCTCCGACGCCATCCTTGACGCCATCCTCGAGCAGGATCCGCGCGCCCGCGTCGCTGCCGAGACCCTGTGCAACACCGGTCTGGTGGTGCTGGCCGGCGAGATCACGACCACCGCGAACGTGGACTACATCAAGGTCGCGCGCGACACCCTGAAGGGCATCGGCTACGACAACACCGACTTCGGCATCGATTACAAGGGCTGCGCCGTCATGGTCTGCTATGACAAGCAGTCGCCCGATATCGCGCAGGGCGTCGACGAAGGCAAGGGTATCGACCTTGACCAGGGCGCCGGCGACCAGGGCCTGATGTTCGGTTATGCCTGCAACGAGACTCCGGAACTGATGCCGGCTGCGATCTACTACTCGCACCGCATCGTCGAGCGCCAGTCGCAACTGCGCAAGGATGGACGCCTGCCCTGGCTGCGTCCGGACGCGAAGTCGCAGGTCACGCTGAAGTATGTCGACGGCAAGCCGGTCGCGATCGACACCATCGTGCTGTCGACCCAGCATGCGCCGGAAATGGAGCACAAGCAAATCGAAGAAGCGGCGATCGAGCAGATCATCAAGCCGGTAGTGCCGGCCGAGTGGCTGAAGAACACCCGCTATCTGGTGAACCCGACCGGTCGCTTCGTGATCGGTGGTCCGCAGGGCGATTGCGGCCTGACCGGCCGCAAGATCATTGTCGACACCTACGGCGGCGCAGCTCCGCACGGTGGCGGCGCGTTCTCGGGCAAGGATCCGTCCAAGGTCGACCGTTCGGCGGCCTATGCCGGACGCTATGTGGCGAAGAACATCGTCGCTGCCGGCCTGGCAGACAAGTGTCAGATCCAGATTTCGTACGCCATCGGCATCGCGCAGCCGACATCAGTGATGGTGACCACCTTCGGCACCGGCAAGGTCAGCGATGAAGTGATCGAGCAACTGGTGCGCGAGCATTTCGACCTGCGTCCGAAAGGTATCGTGCAGATGCTGGACCTGCTGCGCCCGATCTATCGCAAGTCGGCCGCTTACGGCCACTTCGGTCGCGAAGAACCGGAATTCAGCTGGGAGCGTACCGACAAGGCGGCTGCGCTGAAGGCTGCCGCCGGCCTGTAATCTGCCGACAGCGGCCAGCCCGTCGCTTGCCAGCGCGGGCTGCGCGACTGAGTCAACGGACAAGCACTGCTTGTCCGTTTTTTTTTGCGTCGACGCTTTGGAATCGGTTCCTTGCGTCGCTGGTTTTGCGGCTGACTCTTTGCAAGCCTGTGAAGCTGTCAACGCATTCCTTGTTGCATTGTCTTTTGCAATTGTCTTTTGTAAGTGTCATTCGCAAAAACAGGATGGCTTTTGCCTCTCAATACTCGCGAGTGAACGATTTCCCCGCTGCTACAGTGACGCGCCTCAACACTGCAGCACGGGAAGTCGAACATGGAAGTTGCTGTCACGTCGCGCACGGCCCGCGCACTGGAATCCATCGCGATGCTGGCGATGGCTGCGGTGCTGACAAGCACACAAGTCGCGGCTGCCGCGCCCTTGCACCTGAAGGCGGGCGCGCGTGCGATGCTGCCCTCCGCGCAAGCGGCAGCAGCCGAGGCTGCAGAAGCCCAGCCACTGGTCGAGCGCCTGATCATCACCGCCCACCCAACGCGCGGCGGCAAGCTCAATGCACAACTTGAACGCAAGAACACCGATCGTTTGAGCGCGCTGGCGTCATCGACACTTTCGGTCGAGCGCCGCTTGTCCCATCGTTCTCACCTGCTGAAACTGGACAAGCCGCTCAGCGTCGCCGAAGCCCGCGCGCTTGCCGCCAGGCTCAAGGCCAGCGGCGAAGTCGAAGCCGCCGAACCGGACTTGCTGATGCAGGCGCAATACATCGCCCCCAACGATCCGGGTTTTGCGGGCTCGCCCGGCCAATGGAATTACTTCGCGCCGTCCGGCCTCAATCTCGGCGGCGCTGACCTGCCCGGTGCATGGGACATGACACTCGGCAGCGGTAGCGTCACGGTCGCCGTGATCGACACCGGCTACCTTCCGCATCCCGATCTGCAGGCGATGTTGCCTGGCTATGATTTCATCAGCAGCACCACCGTCGCACTCGACGGCAATGGTCGCGACAGCGACGCGTCCGACCCCGGCGACTATGCGCCGGCCGGTGCCTGCGGCAGCGGCTCGGCTGCGTCCAGCTCCAGCTGGCATGGCACGCATGTCATGGGCACGGTCGCGGCACTGATGAACAACGGTTTGTATGGCACAGGTGTCGCGCCCGATGTGCGCATCCTGCCGGTGCGCGTGCTCGGCCGCTGCGGCGGTTATACGTCCGATATCGTCGATGCGATGCGCTGGGCCGCTGGCATCGACATTGCCGGCGTATCGCACAATGCGAACCCTGCCCGCGTGATCAACCTGTCGCTCGGCAGCACCGGCAGCTGTTCGGCAGCGTTCCAGAGTGCCGTCAACGACGTGAATGCGCGCGGCGCCATCGTCGTCGTAGCCACCGGCAATGGCGGCTACGATGCCGTGAACCAGCCGGCCAACTGCAGTGGCGTGGTGGCTGTCACCGCGCATGCCATCGATGGCGACAGTGCCGATTACGCGAACATCGGGCCCGAGGTCACGCTCAGCGCGCCGGGCGGCGGTTGCGGCACGCTGGCCTATACCTGCTACCCGGGCCTGACCGCCGATGGCCCGCCGGTCTACTCGCTCGGCAACAGCGGCCTCACCACGCCGCAAACCGATACCTATGCCTACAAGCGTGGCACCAGCATGGCCACGCCGCATGTGGCGGGCACGATCGCGCTGATGCTGTCGCTCAACCCTGCGCTGACGCGCAGCGAAGTCATCGCCTTGCTGCGCAATTCGGCGCGTGTCTGGCCGGCTGGTAGTGCCTGCACGCTGCCGGAAAACAGCGGCCTGTGCGGCGCCGGCTTGCTCGATGCAAGACTCGCGCTGTCCTCGGTGTCGCCCGTGGTCGCGGTGACCCAGCCCAGTCAGGTGGTGGCGCCGGGCGCGACCGTCAACCTGTCCGGTAGCGCGCAGCCGCCGCAAGGACGCAGCATCGCCGGCTATGCATGGAGCGCGGCGATGGCCAATCCGCAGGCGCTCAGCCTGATGAATGCACAGACCGCGAATGCCAGCTTCACCGCGCCGGCCAGCGGCCGTTATGCCTTTACGCTGTCGGCGACTGACAGCGCCGGCGCCATTGGCACCGCAGGAGCAACCGTACGCGTCAATAGCGTGCCGCTGACCTTGCCTGTCGCCGAGCAGAACGTGAACTTCGGTGCGCGACTGAGCGTGCAATTGCAGGCCGTCGATGCCGATGGCGATGCGATCACCTATCACGCCGCTGCCTTGCCGTCCGGCGCCACGCTGTCGCCTGCGGGACTGTTCAGCTGGCCCGCCGCTTCACCGGTCGGCACGCAGCGCCTCACTTGGTATGCAAGCGACGATGTCGGCGACAGCCTGCCGGCGGAATTGGTGATCAACGTCGCCGACAGCGGCAATGTGTCGCTGGCCGCGCCCGCCGGTGGCGGGGGCGGCAGCATGGAGGGCGATGCCGTGCTGTTGCTGGGGGCGGCAGGGATGGCCATTCTGCGCCGCCGCCGGCGTTGATCCGATGTGGCGATTGTTTGCGCTGATCGCGGTGGCTTGCATTGCGCTGCTAGGGTGGCCCGACGCCGTGGCTCTGCTGCGCTGGCAGCGCGGCGCACTCGGCGACGGCCAGGTATGGCGCATGCTGAGCGCTCACTTCGCGCATCTCGGGCCATGGCACGCACTGGCCAACCTCGCAGGCATGGCACTGGTAATCGAATTGCTGGGGGCGGCCGTGCGGCCGGCCGAGGCGGTGCTGCTGTTGCTGGCAAGCGCGCTGGCCATTGTTGCCGGTCTTTTCCTGTTCAGTCCGGCGGTCGGCTGGTATGCGGGCCTGTCCGGCGTGGTGCATGGCTGGTGGGCGGGATTTGCCTTGCTGGGCTGGTGGCGGCAGCGTGCGGGGCTGCAGGAAAGACAGCACATTCGGCAGCAAATCTGGCAGCAGAGACAGCAGCAGAGGCAGCAGCAGGCGCACGCGCAACCGATCCCGCATCACAAGCAGCAGATCCGGCGAGACTGGTTGCCGGCTGCCGCACTGGGCGTGCTGCTGCTGAAGCTGGCTTTGGGGGCGGCAGGCTGGCTTGAATGGCAATCCTTGTTGCCACCGCGGTTGCAGCCAGCCGGGGGCATATTGCCTGTCGTGCCACAGTCGCATGTGTACGGCGCCGTTGGCGGCGCGCTCGCCGCGCTGGCTCTCCTTGCCTGTCTGTCACGTGAGGCAATGCAACACGAATTTGGATTAGAATAGTGGACTGCCAAGGAGCGTTGCGACGGGTTTCCCTACCCGCCAGGCTTGGCAGGTCAACACTGCAACGGCGCTCACGTTACTTTTTTCGTTTTCAATGAAAGGAGGGCGTGATGAGCGCCGTACTCAAGTCTGCCACTACCCACGATTACCACGTTGCCGATATCAGTCTCGCTGATTGGGGCAACAAGGAAATCAAGATCGCCGAAACCGAAATGCCGGGCCTGATGGCGATCCGCGAAGAATTCGCCGCCAAGCAGCCGCTGAAAGGCGCCCGCATCACCGGTTCGCTGCACATGACCATCCAGACCGCCGTGCTGATCCAGACGCTGGAAGCACTGGGCGCACAAGTGCGCTGGGCATCGTGCAACATCTACTCGACGCAAGACCACGCTGCCGCCGCGATCGCTGCGGCCGGCACCCCGGTGTTCGCATTCAAGGGCGAGAACCTCGACGAATACTGGGACTTCACGCACCGCATCTTCGAGTGGACCGATGGCGGCTACTCGAACATGATCCTCGATGACGGCGGCGATGCAACCCTGCTGCTGCACCTCGGTACCCGTGCCGAAAAAGACCTGTCGGTGCTCGAGAACCCGGATTCGGAAGAAGCCGTCTGCCTGTTCAACTCGATCAAGGCCAAGCTCAAGACCGACCCGACCTGGTACTCGACCCGCCTCGCGCAGATCAAGGGCGTGACCGAAGAGACCACCACCGGCGTGCATCGCCTGTACCAGATGCACAAGGAAGGCAAGCTGGCCTTCCCGGCAATTAACGTCAACGACTCCGTCACCAAGTCCAAGTTCGACAACCTGTACGGCTGCCGCGAATCGCTGGTCGATGGCATCAAGCGCGCCACCGACGTCATGATCGCCGGCAAGGTCGCCGTCGTCGCCGGTTATGGCGATGTGGGCAAGGGTTCGGCACAGGCGCTGCGCGCGCTGTCGGCGCAAGTCTGGGTTACCGAAATCGACCCGATCTGCGCACTGCAGGCCGCAATGGAAGGCTACCGCGTCGTGACCATGGACTACGCCGCTGAACATGCGGACATCTTCGTCACCGCCAACGGCAACTACCATGTGATCACCCATGAGCACATGAAGAAGATGAAAGACCAGGCCATTGTCTGCAACATCGGCCACTTCGACAATGAAATCGAAGTCGCCGCGCTGAAGCAGTACACCTGGGAAAACATCAAGCCGCAGGTCGACCACATCATCTTCCCGGATGGCAAGCGCATCATCCTGCTGGCAGAAGGCCGCCTGGTGAACCTGGGTTGCGGCACCGGCCATCCGTCGTACGTGATGAGCTCGTCGTTCGCAAACCAGACGATCGCGCAGATCGAATTGTTCACCAACACCGCCGCTTACCCGGTGGGCGTCTACACGCTGCCCAAGCACCTCGATGAAAAAGTCGCGCTGCTGCAGCTGAAGAAACTCAACGCGCAGCTGACCAAGCTGAGCGAAGAGCAGGCTGCCTACATCGGTGTCAAGAAAGAAGGCCCGTACAAGCCGGACCACTATCGCTATTAATGGCGATGCGGGGGCGCGCAAGCGCCCCCGTTTTTTTCTGTCTCAAACCCGGCTATCCATTTCATGCGCCTGCTGCTCGTCTGGCTGATCAACGCTGCCACGATCTTCGCGTTGCCGCACCTGCTTGCGGCCGTGCAGGTCGATAATTTCACCACGGCGCTGTTCGCTGCGCTGGTACTCGGCCTGGTCAACACGCTGATCCGTCCGATCCTGATCCTGCTGACCCTGCCCGTCACCTTCCTGACGCTGGGTCTGTTCGTGTTCGTGATCAATGGCCTGATGTTCTGGGCAGTCGCCGACCTGGTGCATGGCTTCCAGGTCGCCAGCTTTGGCTCCGCGGTGCTGGCCGCATTCCTGTACAGCGTGATTTCATGGGCGCTGTCTGCGCTGCTGATAAGAAGATAATTCCAAGAGTGATGTCCGAATCCATGTCACACCCCAGTTTCAGCGTCGAGTTCTTCCCTCCGAAGACGCCGGAGGGTGCCGAAAAGCTGCGCGCCACGCGCAAGCTGCTGGCCGAGATGAAGCCCGAATATTTTTCGGTCACCTTCGGTGCCGCCGGCTCCACCCAGGCCGGCACGCGCGACACCGTGTTCGAGATTCATGATGAAGGCCACAAGGCTGCGCCGCATCTGTCCTGCATCGGCCGTTCACGTGCCGACCTGCGCGAGATCATCAACGAGTACAAGGCGCATGGCATTCGCCAGGTCGTCGCGCTGCGTGGCGACCTGCCGAGCGGCTTCGGTGGCCTGTCCGGCGACCTGCACTATGCGAGCGAGCTGATCGAATTCATTCGCGCCGAGACCGGCGACTGGTTCCATATTGAAGCCGCCGCCTATCCCGAAATGCACCCGCAGGCGAAGTCGCCGCAGGACGACCTGCAAAACTTCGTGCGCAAGGTGAAGGCGGGCGCCAATTCGGCGATCACGCAGTACTTCTACAATTCGGACGCGTATTTCCGCTTCCTTGAAGATACGCAGAAGCTCGGTGTCGATATCCCCGTCGTGGCTGGCATCATGCCGATCACGAACTACACGCAGCTGATGCGTTTCTCCGACATGTGCGGCGCCGAGATCCCGCGCTGGATCCGCCTGAAGCTGGCCAGCTTCGGTGACGATACCGAGTCCATCAAGGCCTTCGGCCACGATGTGGTCACGCAGTTGTGCGAGCAGCTGCTGGCCGGCGGCGCGCCGGGCATCCACTTCTACTCGATGAACCAGGCAGCGCCGACGCTGGCGATCTGGAAAGAACTGCAAGCCTGAGCCTGCACCTTCTGCGTTCCGCCGGACCTCAGTCGGTAATGATGTCGTCCAGCGGCACGTCGTAGACATCGGCCGCGAAAGCCACCTTCGCCATCGCATAAGCCACGCCGACGGCCAACGGCCGCGGCGACTGTGCGAGCGTGCGGTCGAAATAGCCACCGCCATAGCCCAGCCTCAGCTTGCTTTCTGTGTAGCCGAGGCAGGGCGCAATCACGGCGTCCGGTTGCACGTAGCCCTCGCGTGCGGCCGGTGCCAGCGTGCCACTGGCGTCGCGCGCCAGTGCATCGCCCGGCTGCCAGGGCACGAAGCGCAGCGGGTGATGGCGCTCCACCACCACCGGCATCGCTACCCGTACGCCGCGTTCGGCCAGCATCGCATACAGCGGTGCCAGCTCCGGTTCGCCCGCCATCGCAAGGTAGCCGCCGAGCAGACGCACCTGATGCGCATCAATCCACCCTGCCAACCGCTCGATGATCCGCGCATCTGCCTGTGCCTTCACATCGGCTGGCATCGTGCGTCGTGCTGCAATCAGGGCGGCGCGCAAAGCCGGCTTTGTGGACAGCTTATTCATAGTTGAAAAAGGGCATTGCTCTGCCGATTGAAGTGGTGGCTGCGTGCTATTCTAAAGAACGAATTTAATCTCGGAAATTCCTTCCTTGATTCTTTCCTTTTCTCAGTGCAAGCGCCGCCCATGAAGTACCTGAATACTCTGCCGATCACCAAGGCCAGCGTGCTGGCCGGCGCCCTGCTGTGCGTGCTGGCCGCCGCCGCATGTCTGCCGCAGGCAGCGCAGGCGGCACGCCGCGCGCCCGTTGTCGCCTCGTCGGCAGACCTCGATTTCATCGCGCTGCGCGAAGCGTCGCTGCGTGGCGACACCGGCGAAGCCGGCCGCCTGTCGGCACGCCTGGTTGACTATCCGGTGCCCTCGTATGTCGAGTACTACCGCCTCTACCCGCGACTGGCGTCTGCGCCCGAAGGCGAGATCCGTGCCTTCCTGAACAAATACGATGGCACCGCGATTGCGGACCGCCTGCGCAATGACTGGCTGCTGCTGCTCGGTCGTGCGCGCGACTGGCGCTTGTTCGACGAACAATTCCCGCTGTTCGTGCTGAGCGACGATACCCAGGTCAAGTGCTATGCCCTGTCGTCGAAGCTGGCCAAGGGCGAAAACATCGCCAGGGCCGCACGCGAACTGCTGGTGCAGCCCAAGTACTACGGTGACGCCTGCCCGGAACTGATCGGCCGTCTCGCAAAAGACAAGCAATTCAATGACGCCGACGTCTGGCGCCAGGTGCGGCTGGCCGTCGAGGCCGGGCAGCCCGGTATCGCGCGCCGCATCGCCAGCTACACCGACGTCAACGACAAGCAGCTGATGCAGGCCATCGACAAGCCGTCCGCCGTGCTCGACCGCGCGCTGTCTTCCGCGCACACCTCGCATGAATTGTTCCTGATCGCGCTCGGCCGCCTGGCGCGCGACAACCCCGACAAGGCCGTCAAATACCTCGACCGGCAGCAATCGAAGCTGAGCCGCGAGGAGCTGGCGCTGGCCTGGTCGCAGATTGCCTTGCCCTCGTCGCTCGCGCTGTCCAGGGACGCCGCGCCCCAGTGGCGCAAGACCTGGGATGTGCCGCTGTCGCAGGAAGGCTACCAGTGGCGCGCGCGCGTCGCGCTGCGCGTCGGTGACTGGTCCATGGTGCTCAAGGCCATCGATGCGATGCCGGCCGACTTGCGCAAGGAGCCGTCGTGGATCTACTGGCGCGGTCGCGCACTGGCCGTGCAAGGCAATAGCGAAGAAGCGCTCAGGCACTTCCAGCTGATCGCGGGCCAGCATCATTTCTACGGACTGTTGGCCACCGAAGAGCTGGGCTTGCCCATTATGCCGCCGCCCAAGCCGACACCGCCGCGTTCGGAAGAAATCGCCGAAGCGGCCGCCAACCCGGGCTTCCAGCATGCGCTGCGCTTCTTCGACCTCGAGATGCGCTTCGAAGGCAATCGCGAGTGGAACTGGCAATTGCGCAAGCTGGGCGAGCGCCAGTTGCTGGCCGCCGGCGAATTCGCGCGCCAGAGCGAAGTGCTCGACCGCATGGTGACCACGGCCGACCGCGCCCGCAGCGAGATCGACCTCAGCCAGCGCTATCCGACGCCGCATGACGACATCATGCTCGCCGCCACCCACCCGATCGGCCTCGACATGGCCTGGGTCTACGGCCTGATCCGGCAAGAGTCACGCTTCGTGAAGAGTGCCAAGTCGTCGGTCGGCGCGTCCGGCCTGATGCAGATCATGCCCGGCACCGCGAACTACGTGGCAAAGAAGATTGGCATGAACGGCTTCACGGTCGCCAGCCTGAATGACATCCGTACCAACATCACGCTTGGCACCCAGTACCTGAACATGGTGCTGGCCAACCTCGGCGGTTCGCAGACCCTGGCCACCGCCGCATACAACGCCGGCCCTGGTCGTCCGCGGCTGTGGCGCTCGACGCTCGACAAGCCGGTCGAAGGCGCCGTGTTCGCCGAGACCATTCCTTTCTCCGAGACGCGCGGCTATGTGAAGAACGTGCTGGCCAACGCCACCTGGTATGCGGCGCAGTTCGAGAACAGGCCGCAGTCGCTGAAGGCGCGGCTCGGCGTCGTTGCGCCGCGCGATGCCAACCTCGCCGAACTGGGCGACCTGCCCTGAGGATGCCGATGCGACATCGCTCGATACTCCTGATTGGCGGCAGCGGATTCATCGGCACCCATATCGCCGCCCGCCTTGCCGATGCCGGTTACCGCGTCATCGTGCCGACGCGCCGCTATGCGCGTGCGCGTCATTTGCTGGTGCTGCCGACAGTGCAGGTGATTGAGGCCGATATCTTCGATGCGGCGCAGCGCGACCGCCTGCTGCAAGGCTGCGATGCCGTGATCAATCTGGTTGGCGTGCTGCATTCGCGGCCCGGCAAGCCCTGGGGCCCGGGGTTCGAGCGTGCGCATGTCGAGTTGCCGCGCCAACTGGTGCAAGCCTGTCGCCAGCGTGGCATCCGGCGTGTGCTGCACATGTGCGCGCTGGGTGCAGCGGCGGATGCGCCGTCGATGTACCAGCGCTCCAAGGCCGAAGGCGAAAAGCTGATGCTCGAGTCCGGGCTGGACGTGACGTCGTTCCGTCCGTCGGTCGTGTTCGGCCATGAAGACCATTTCCTCAACCTGTTCGCGCAACTGCAGCGCTGGCTGCCGGTGATGGCGCTGGGCGGCGCCGACGCCAGGTTCCAGCCAGTGTACGTCGGCGATGTGGCCGATGCCTTTGTCAGTGCGCTCGACGACCGCGCTGCCATCGGCAAGACTTACGAACTGGTCGGCCCGCATGTGTACACGCTGCGCGAACTGGTCAGGCTCGCCGGTGTCTACAGCGGCCATCCGCGCCCCGTGATCGCGCTGCCCGATGCGCTGGCGCGACTGCAGGCCGGCCTGTTCGAGTACCTGCCGGGCGAGCCGCTGATGAGCCGCGACAACCTCGATTCCATGCAAGCCGACAATGTCGCCAGCGGCCGCCATCCCTTGCCGCCGCACTGGCATCCGCAACCGCTGGAAGCGGTGGCGCCCGACTACCTCGCGCCCCGCTGACGGATGACACGCGACCCAGGGCAACTGAACACCTATGTCGTCGGCGGCGCCGTGCGCGATGCGCTGCTCGGCCTGCCGGTCAAGGACCGCGACCATGTGGTGGTCGGCGCCACGCCAGAGCAGATGAAGGCGCTCGGCTTTGTCGCCGTCGGCAAAGATTTCCCGGTCTTCCTGCATCCCGACACGCACGAGGAATATGCGCTGGCGCGCACCGAGCGCAAGACCGCGCCCGGCTACACGGGCTTTGCCTTTCACGCCGCGCCCGATGTCACGCTCGAGCAAGACCTGCAGCGGCGCGACCTGACGATCAATGCGATCGCGCAGCATGCCGACGGCACGCTGGTCGACCCCTATGGCGGTCGCGCGGATTTGCAGCAGCGCATCTTCCGCCATGTGTCGCCGGCCTTTGCCGAAGACCCGGTGCGCATCCTGCGCATTGCGCGCTTCGCCGCGCGCTTTGCCGGCTTCAGCGTTGCGCCCGAGACCCAGGCATTGATGCGGCAGATGGTCGATTCCGGCGAAGTCGATGCGCTGGTGCCGGAGCGTGTCTGGCAAGAACTGTCGCGCGGGCTGATGGAAGCGCAGCCGTCGCGCATGTTCGCCGTCTTGCGCGACTGTGGCGCGCTGGCGCGCATCCTGCCCGAACTCGATGCCTTGGCCGGGGTGCCGCAACCGGCGCAGCATCATCCCGAGATCGATACCTTCGTGCACGTGATGATGGTGGTCGACCTGGCGGCTGCTCGCGGTCTGTCGTTGCCGGTGCGTTTTGCCGCCCTCGTGCATGACCTCGGCAAGGGAGCCACCGATCCGGCCGACTGGCCGCGCCACATCGCTCATGAAGCGCGCAGCGTCGCGCTGGTCGACGGTGTGGCAAAGCGCCTGAAGCTGCCGAATGAAGTGAAGGACCTCGCGCTGATGACAGCGCGCGAGCATGGCAATGTCGCGCGCGCGCAAGCCATGCGCGCCAACACCATCGTCAAAATGTTCGAGCGTTGCGATGCATTCCGCAAGCCGGCGCGCTTTGCCGCGATGCTCGAGGCCAGCGAATGCGATGCGCGCGGCCGCACCGGCTTCGAGCACCATCCCTTCCCGCAGGCCGCGTTGCTGCAGCGCGCGCTGGCAGCGGCGCAAGCGGTGAATGCCGGCGCGATCGCCGCCGACGTGATGCAGCGCGCGCCCGAGCGGGCGTCAGAAAAAATAGCCGAGGCCGTGCACCAGGCACGCGTTGCAGCCGTCGAGCAGGCGCTGCAACAGCGACAGCTGTAGCGCTTCGGGGCAGCGCATAAAAAAAGGCCTGTCACCTTGGTGACAAGCCGGAATACGCCGGAGGAAGGCGTAGCTCGAGGAGACAACCGGCTGCCGGAAATGCCCGGACAGCCGATTGCGGGGGACGGTATGACGGTGCCGGCTTACTTCGGCTGGCGCTCAGGCATCATCGCGCGGATTTCGTCCGGGCTCAGCTTGCCATCCTTGTTCTTGTCCAGCTTGTCGAAGTCGCGTGACAGGTGGGTCATCTTTGCGGCATCGACTTCGGCCTTGCTGAGCGCGCCATCGCCATCCGTGTCAGCGGCCTTCCAGCGCTCCTGCATCTTGTCGCGCATCTTTTCACGCATCTTGTCGCGCATCGCCTTGTGGTGCGCTTCCATCTCTTCCTTCGAGATGAAGCCATCCTTGTTGGTGTCGGTTTCGGCGAACACCTTGTCGGTGCCAGCGCGCATCTCATCCTTGCTGATGCGGCCATCCTTGTCGGTGTCGAATCTGTCGAACATCGGGCCGGGGCCCATGCCGCCCACGCCACCATGCATGCCATGGTGGTGCATGTCATTCTTGGTAGTGGCGTCGCCGCCGTGATGGTCGGCCAATGCTGCACCCGAAGCGAACAGGCTGGCGACCAACAGCATCAGGGTCTTGGAGGTCTTCATCGTTTTCCTTTCTTCAGTGAACTGCGATGTAAATCTGACTGGAAATCTGATGTCTGGCATCTTCCGGCCCGGCTGTTCACGGCGCCTGCGCTTTTACCCCTTGTTACAGGTGCAAAGGCCTGTCAGGCAAGCGGGCCGTGCAGTGCTGCCTTGCAGTGTTGCCTGGCACCGCTGCCTTGCACTGATGCCTTGCACTGATGCCTACGTGCTGCCGCCCTCATCCGGGTGCCTTGGTGCAGCGGGTGCGACACGTCTATACTTGGAGCCATAACAAAGGGGAGCGCATGCTGCACTGCGGCGAGACAGGCGCATCCCACCCACATGGAGACGCGCATGAACGCACCGCTGGACAAGCAGCTTGCCCTGCAGCCGGAGGCCATCACCCTCGACGACAAGTACACGCTGGAGCGTGGCCGTGTCTTCCTTACCGGCACGCAGGCACTGATACGGTTGCCGATGATGCAGCGCCAGCGCGACCTCGCGGCCGGGCTCAATACCGCCGGCTTCATTACCGGCTACCGAGGCTCGCCGCTGGGCACGGTTGACCAGACTGCCGCGAAGGCCAAGAAATATCTTGATGCACATCATGTGCGCTTCCATCCGGGCGTCAACGAAGACCTGGCCGCGACCAGCATCTGGGGCACGCAGCAAGCCAATCTCTTCCCGGGCGCGAAATACGATGGCGTGTTCTCGATGTGGTACGGCAAGGGACCGGGCGTCGATCGCAGTGGCGACGTGTTCAAGCACGCCAACAATGCAGGCTCTGCGCAGCACGGCGGCGTGCTGGTGCTGGCCGGCGACGACCATGCGGCCAAGTCCTCGACCAATGCACACCAGAGCGAACACATCCTGAAAGCTTGCGGCATACCGGTGCTGTATCCATCGTCGGTGCAGGAATACCTGGACTACGGCCTGCATGGCTGGGCCATGAGCCGCTACACCGGCCTGTGGGTGGCGATGAAGTGCGTGACTGACGTGGTCGAGTCTGGCGCCACCGTCGACATCGATCCGGAGCGCGTGAAGATCGTGCTACCCGAAGATTTCGACATGCCGCCCGGCGGCCTCAATATCCGCTGGCCCGATTCGGTGCTGGGTCAGGAAGAGCGCCTGGTCAATTACAAATGGTATGCGGCGCTGGCGTATGCGCGCGCCAACAAGTTGAACCGCATTATCTGGGACAGCCCGAAGGCACGCTTCGGCATCCTGACCGCCGGCAAGGCTTATCTCGATACCCGCCAGGCCCTCGATGACCTCGGCATCGACGAACAAGTCGCGCGCGACATAGGGCTGCGGCTCTACAAGGTCGGCATGAACTGGCCGCTCGAAGCCGAAGGCGTGCGTGAGTTCGCAACCGGCCTCGAAGAAATCCTGGTCGTCGAAGAAAAGCGCCAGCTGCTCGAGTACCAGCTGAAGGAAGAACTGTACAACTGGCGCGATGACGTGCGTCCGCGCGTGGTAGGCAAGTTCGACGATACAGGCGAATGGAGCAACCAGCATCATGCGGGCCATGGCGACTGGCTGCTGCCGGCCACCTATGAACTGAACCCCGCGCAAGTGGCGCGCGCGATTGCGGCGCGCATCTCGCGCTACTTCGCCGGCCACCCCATCGAGCAGCGCGTACGCGAGCGCATTGCCTACATCGAGTCCAAAGAATCGATCCTCAAGGTCAGCACCAGCAACCCTGAACAGGAACGCATCCCCTACTTCTGCTCGGGCTGCCCGCACAACACGTCCACCCGGGTGCCCGAAGGCAGCCGCGCGCTGGCCGGCATTGGCTGCCATTACATGGCGCTGTGGATGGACCGCGAGACAGCGACCTTCACCCACATGGGCGCCGAGGGCGCGACCTGGATCGGTACGGCGCCGTATACCAACGAGCCGCATGTGTTCGCCAACATCGGCGACGGCACCTATTACCACTCGGGCTTGCTGGCGATACGCGCGGCGGCAGCGGCCAAGGTCAACATGACCTACAAGATCCTGTTCAACGATGCCGTTGCCATGACCGGCGGCCAGACGCATGATGGCCCGCTGAACCCGGCCGCGATCTCGCGCCAGATCGCATCGGAAGGCGTCAATCCCATCATCGTCGTCACCGATGAGCCGGACAAATATCCTGCCGGCACCGACTGGGCGCCGGGCGTCACCATCCGCCATCGCAGCGAGCTCGACCAGGTGCAGCGCGAACTGCGCGAGGTCAAGGGCGTATCGGCCATCATCTACGACCAGACGTGCGCATCCGAGAAGCGCCGTCGCCGCAAGCGCAATGCGTATCCGGACCCGGCCAAGCGCGCCGTCATCAATGAAGCGGTGTGCGAAGGTTGCGGCGATTGCAGCGTGAAATCCAACTGCCTGTCGGTCGAGCCGCTGGAAACCGAATTCGGTCGCAAGCGCACGATCAACCAGTCCACCTGCAACAAGGACTTCTCCTGCGTCACCGGCTTCTGCCCGAGCTTCGTCACGGTCGAAGGCGGCCAGCTGAAGAAGCCGAAGAAAGCCGGCGGCAAGGAAGGCGGTGCTGCAGTCAAGGCGTCGGCACTCGAGCGCGCCCGGTCGCTGCCGCAACCGTCCTTGCCATCATTGGCCGAGCAACCCTATGGCGTGCTGGTGACCGGCATCGGCGGCCCCGGCGTCGTCACGGTCGGCCAGATTCTGGCCATGGCTGCGCACGTCGCGGGGCAGGCTTGCAGCGTGCTCGACATGAGCGGCCTTGCGCAGAAAGGCGGTCCGGTGCTGTCGCATGTGCGCCTCGCGCATTCGGATGAACACATCTTCTCGACCCGAGTCGGCACCGGCGCGGCTGACCTCGTGATCGGTTGCGATGTGCTGGTGGCGGCAAGCAAGGACGCGCTGTCGCGCATGGGCGCGGGACGCACGCATGCGGTGGTGAACGCAACGCTGGCGCCGACGGCAGCCTTCGTGAAAAACCCTGACTGGAAATATCCGGATGCGGTGTCGGTGGACACGCTGCGTTCCACCTGTGGCGACGATGCAGTGGCCGCCGTCGAGGCCGGCAAGCTGGCCACGGCGCTGATGGGCGATTCCATTGCCACCAACATGTTCATGCTCGGCTATGCTTGGCAGCGCGGCTGGGTGCCGCTGCCCGAAGCAGCGGTGCTGAAGGCCATCGAGCTCAATGGCGTGTCGGTCGACTTCAACCAGCAGTCGTTTGCCTGGGGTCGTCTTGCGGCGGCGGATCTCGCCAGCGTCGAGAAAGAAGTGCAGGCGCTGGCGCCGGCACAGGTGATCGAGTTCCGTCGCTCGCCATCGCTCGATGAGGTGATCAAGCGCCGCGTCAGCTTCCTGACCGATTACCAGAATGCTGCGTATGCAAAGCAATACGCAGACTTCGTTGCACAGGTGCGTGCGGCCGAAGAAAAGCTGGTCGATGCCAAGACTGCTGATGCAGCGGGCCACAAGCTGCGCCTGACCGAAGCCGTGGCGCGCTACCTGTTCAAGCTGATGGCCTACAAGGATGAATACGAAGTCGCGCGCCTGCACAGCGATCCGGCCTTCAAGGCCAATATTGCCGGCATGTTCGAAGGCGATTACCAGATCAAGTACCACCTCGCACCGCCGCTGCTGTCAAAGCGCGATGCGCAAGGCCATCTGGTGAAACAGCAGTTTGGCAGCTGGGTCGGCAAGGTATTCC